>ERZ772974.2106-NODE-2106-length-12426-cov-40.240967_pt1 | contig 12426 bp, 7 predicted proteins | sample MGYA00580671_ERZ772974 | MGnify/ENA primary metagenome ERZ772974 (study PRJEB29015, sample SAMEA2738065) | human oral metagenome | biome: human oral; feature: human-associated habitat; material: saliva | place: China | collected 2218 ... | reverse complement strand
CATTATTTTAAGTGATGGCAAATTTACACAAATTCAATGAGTTAAACAAATAAAAGAGTAAAAAACTCACATAAGAATCTATAATGATTTTGTGTTGTGTATTAGGTTTTTGGTCTTTTAACGGTTTCTTGTTGACTGATAGGTGTTTTATTGGTTTGTAATGGTTGCATATTCTCTTCATGTTCATACAACGTCTTTTAGTGCGATAAGAGGTGGTTAGATTTGGATTCTTGGTGGTTATTATGTTGCGTTTATAGGGTAAGAAGAGGGTTCTTACGTTAAACGCATAGATTGTTAATAGAATAATATTAATCTACTTGCATGGTATAACTACCCCCAATTAGATGGTTTTATAAAGGCGGAAAGGCTACATGATAAATTTAATTAGGTCTGATGTCTATCTGTATTCTACAAACAATTTATTCCCTTACTTGTTGAAGTTTGTAAACTATTTTCAGGTAACTCGAAACCAATATATGCTCTTTTGGCTTCTTAAAGACGCCTAATTGACTTGCAAAAGATGCCCTTTATGACCCTTACTAACGCCCTTTTGAAGTCCTATTAAGTACCTTTTGATTTGCTGATTTATAACTGATTGATATACTGTTGGTTATGAAGTCGCTTTTTATATGTGTTTTTGCCGTTGTTTATAGATGTTTTACTTGGTATTATGTAATGATTTTTCAAGGTGTTGCTTGTCAAAAAGTAATCCCCCATTCTTGTATCTAAAACCAAGAATGGGGAATTCTTATTTTGTCAGCTTTTCAGCTGAAAGTTATCTGTCGTTAATCAACAAGAGGAATAGCGAAGTAAGCCTTCTTACCAGTTGGGTAAATACCCTGAACGTAGAGAACTGGGTCCTTGCTGGTAGATGCCTTCTTAACAATATTCTGCAAGTCGTCAATGTTCTTCACCATGGTCTCGTTTACATTCTGAATGATGAAGCCACGATTGATTCCAGCAGACTTCAATGCACCATTGTTAACCTTCAGTACCTCAAGACCATAGTTGATATTCAACTGCTTCTTAAGGGCATCCTGTACTGGACGGAATTGACCACCAAGAACGTCGATATCAGCCTGCTCGATTACCTTTGTCGTACCCTGTGCATTCTTCAGTGTGATAGTCTTTGAGATTTCTTTCTTATTGCGGATGAAAGTAACGGTTGCCTTATCGCCAGGACGCTTGCTGTTGAGTGCCTGCTGAAGCTCAGACATACGTGTTACTTTTTGTCCGTCAAACTTAGTGATAACATCACCCTTTGCCAAACCTAAGGCTGCTCCATTTCCTTCTTCTGAAACCTCGCTAACGTAAACACCAGCATTTGTACCAAGGTCAACGTTCTTGCCTTCTTCTTTCTGAGCATTGATGAAGTTCAGTACGTCACCACCCTGAATGCCAAGCATTACACGTTGTACACTACCATACTTCTTGATATCATCAATAACCTTATTCATTATTGATGTTGGGATAGCAAAACCGTAACCACTATATGCACCTGTCTGTGAGTAGAGCATAGCGTTGATACCTACTAACTCACCCTGAGTGTTAACCAATGCACCACCAGAGTTACCTTGGTTGATGGCTGCGTCAGTCTGGATAAAGCTCTCAATACCATTGCGAGTAGCACCCAAACCACGTGACTTAGCACTTACGATACCTGCTGTTACAGTATTGTTGAGGTTGTAAGGGTTACCAACTGCAATTACCCATTCTCCAACTTTCAACTTGTCTGAGTCGCCAATAGGAAGGGTAGGGAGGTTTGTTGCATTTACCTTTAGCAGTGCAAGGTCAGTCTGCTTATCAGTTCCAACGATGCGAGCAGAGAACTCACGGTTGTCATTCAGTGTGACTGTCAATTCATCAGCACCCTCAACAACGTGATTATTCGTTACGATATAACCATCAGGTGAGATGATAACACCGCTACCTGTTGCCTCCTTCTTAGGAGTTTGAACCTGCTGACGGCGTGAACCATTACCTTGGTTAGGATTTCCAAAGAAACCAAATGGGTCAAAGAAACCACCAAATGGGTCATCTTGAACCTCAACGGTTTGTGTCTTAGAATTCTGTACATACTTAATGTGAACGACAGCTGGAAGCGCTTTCTCAGATGCGTATGTGAGGTCAACTGGCTGACCAGGAGCTACAACTGGGGCTTCTGCAGCATACACTTTGATGAAGGCGCCAGTAGAAAAGGCGAGGGCTGTAACACATGCCGCGCCTGCCAAATACTTTGATAAATTCTTCATATTCTTAATTATTTGTTCGTTAATTACTTTTTTATGTGTCAAGCCGTCATTATTTGTAAATGTCTTGTTGACATATTCTGGAATGCAAATATAGGAGCAAATTTTGTAAAACCGACAATTTGTCAGTTATCTTTATCCGATTTTAACAATTAAAATTTAACACTTAACGACTCTTAATCTTACGTGATGTAAAATTTGCATTTATTTGTTTTGGGTAGTTGTTTTGTTCCTAATTGTCATCTTATAGTTTTAATAAGTTGACAAAATGAAAGGAAATGTAAGTCTTTGTGTCATGTGGTTGATGTAACTCCACTCTTTGGAGAGGGCTTTGGATGAGCACATTATTTAATACTTATAGGTACTGAAAGGTATGGCAGAGATGCAAAAACTACTGTATGACGTGATTATTTTCATGAAAAGAAATTTTTATTGTCATGAAAATACTTTCGTGAAGATATACTCTAATGTGTGTAAAGCATTGTTTTATAATACGTAGAGCATAGGTATAATAGGTGTAAAGGTAGCTTTAAGAATCTTGTTTATAGCTTGATATGCTATTATGTTGTTATAATTATCTTAATGTCTATGTGTTTAGGTTCACACAATAACTTCTTTCAGTCTTTTTATACTACCTCTTTTCTTGACTAAGTTTAGATTATCATTGAAATATTTTGGCTTTTCCATGTTTTCCATTATCTTTGCATTCTGATAAGGCAGTGTTCCGGCTCTGTCGCTGGCATCTGTAATGGATGCGAGAGGAAAGTCCGGGCAGCATAGGGCATCCTGCTTCCGAAAATAGAAGCTATTGGTGACAGTAGATGTAGGCAGAAGAAAATAACTGCCACGCAGTAATGTGTGGTAAGGGTGAGAAGGTGGTGTAAGAGACTACCAGCAGGCGGGTGATCGTCTGGCTGTGCCGTTCAGGAGCTGCAAGTTCATGTAAACCGTTGTTTGAGGGTAGCCCGCCCAAGCGCAAGCACAACGGAGGGTAGAATGCTTTAATTGCAAGGTGACTTGTAATATAGATAAATGACAGGCATCTTCCTATTATCGAAAGATGAGGAAGAAACAGAACCCGGCTTATAGGAACACTGTTTTATTTTTCTTTCATATACGCTCATCTTCTCCCATTCTGTTTGGAATGATGGAGGAGAGTTGGGAGTTTTTTATTAATATAAAAACATTGGAAAATCATGAAAGATTTAGAAGAACAGTATGTAACTGTGTTGGATGATTTTCAACACACAGTAGAAAATAAAATCAGAAATCATAAAGACGAAGTGGGCTTCCCGCAGTTACCAGCTAATGTAAGTGAGGAGGAACTTTCTAATTATCTTTTTGATTACCAAGCGGCTTTGGACAGTGAGGGTACAGAGCGTTCGCGTTATACAATAGCGGGCTTCCTTTTGTGCTTACCGATATTGATAATGTCGGCATTTCCAGATGATTCGCTGCCTTTTAAAGGAATACTGAATGTGTTGGCAGCTATCGGTGTAGGCTTGGTTCTCTTCCTTTTTTATAGGGTAATGATGAAGGTTTTAGTGCGTAACAAGATTCGTCGTGCTAATCAAGACTATCCCGAGGCGAAAGCTTATGTAGACCGAGTTATGGATTTTAAGTAAGTTTTGTTAATGATTTAGTTGTAGTATGGAATTACCTGATTTTCAAAAGTATAAAGATAAGTTTACCCAACAGGGTTTCTTTGATAAGATTCAACGTGTAGCAAAGCGTGCTGGTGCTAAGTTGGTATATGTGGCATTGATTTTGTATTATTTGATACAAAGTGATAAGGTGTCACTTAAGGATAAGGCTATTATCATTGGTGCATTGGGTTATCTCATCTCACCGCTTGATGCTGTGCCTGATGCTATTCCTATTGCAGGACTATCAGACGACCTTGGTGTTTTGCTTTACGTATTAAATAAGGTGTGGTCTTCTGTTGATGATGATATGAAAAAGCAGGCACGCGAAAAGCTGTCAAAGTGGTTTGATGATGATGAGATGGAGGTAGCAGAAGATATCTTTACAGAAGATACTACTAATACTCCAGTGTGAAAAGTAGAATAAGTAGGAAAAGATGTGGCAGTATGTTGTCTTAGCCATAGTGATTTTATCAGCTATAGGCTATGTGGTTTATCGTACGTGGCAATCGTTTCGAGCAGCAAGTGATCCATGTCATGGATGCTCGGGTTGTACCATTCATGATCAGTTAAAGAAAAAGCAGAAATTGGAAGGTCGTAAGAAGCCCGCTTGTTTTAAATAGTTTCATTTAAGAAACCTATCAATAGGATTACTTGAACTTATCTTTTTGCTCGATGTCTGTGAAAGATTCTCGGCATCTTACATGAAGAAGATTTTACGTAATCTTTATTGAAAAAAGTTTCTGAATTGTTTGGTTAAACCGAAATAATTGATTATCTTTGCACTCGCAAATCGCAATTATGATTTGTAATAGAATGGTGCTTGGGCCGGGAGGTTAGGCAATGGTCTGCAAAACCATGTAGAGCGGTTCGATTCCGCTAGGCACCTCAAAAGACTCTCAGTATTGGGAGTCTTTTTTATTTCTATAACTTTGTCAGCGCATTATTAGTAGGGTTTGCTTTTTCTTTCACAACAGAGTAATATGTAAATAGTTCTTTCTGTTTTAAGTATAGTAGGTTGGGCGGAAGACTATATACTTTCCAAGTGATTGGTACTTGCCGCTCGCACCATGTGTGTTGAGTCTCCGCACGATATGTGTTTGCCCTTTGCTCGTTAAATAGAAGATTTATTGTGTCTTATTTACGATAGTAGGCATGTGTGTAGACAAGGCAAATCGCTAATGTGAGATAACTCCTTAGGAGTTGTAATCAAGAACACTTTTGTACTATAACCCTCATTTCTCACTTAAACCTTATAGTCCTGTTTTTGTATAACAATGTAATTTCTTTAGAATAAAATTTCCTGTCACTTCTGTCATTCGAAATATACTTCTAATCCGTTGATATGTAGTATGTTTATGTGAAGTGTTAAAAGTGACAGCAAAGTGAAATCAACATTATTATAGTAATATAGCTGCATTTTGTTTGTGTGAAAGAGGGTGTAACTTGACGTAGCTCGCTATGCCTGCGTTACAAATCCAAACAATCTGCTCGATAATAAAACAAAATATGTTTAGCCTCTAATGACCGATATGGGTTAAAAAATAGCGTGAAGTTACTTTTAGAAACTTCACGCTGAAATATATTTTTAAATGAACGACTAATTTTACTTCTTCCCACTTATGTTCATCTTATAAATGAGATGCAACATTAAGTAATTTGGAATAGCATTAAAACGTGTCTCGGTTTTTCCTTGCCCATTTATCTCATAACTTATGCTCTTGAGTTGATGAAATATATCGTACCCTTCGAGTTTGGCTGCCAGTTTCCCTTTTAAGAAGCTCTTACTAATGTATACGTTACAAATTAAATCATTAGTATTTATAAGAGGATCTGAATAACCTCGGCGACTAAACATCTTAAGATCCATACCTGTTTCTAATCCAAATTTAAATTTGTATGAACTTAACATACCATAATTAAAATCCAAGGTACGTATAGTTGAGAAATTTTCACGTCTGCTATAAGCATATCTCCATTTCATTTCGCCAACCAAGCTACAGGTTAATCCCCCTTTTTGATAATTTAAAGATAGATTATCCTCTAACCAATGGTTGTTCACTTTACTCAATATACTTTCTGCTTGACCTGTCATTCCTGTGAAGTCTACATTGTGGTTGTAACTATAGACAATAGCGTTTACTAATGTGAAGTTGTTTTTATTATCTAATGGAAAAGTATCATATAATCCAATATTGCCATACCAGTTTCCCTTAACATTCTGTGGTTTATATGTATATACACCCGTTGTAGGATTATAAGTAAATCCATTAGCAACAGCATTCTGATTAATATTGATATTTATAAATGCCATTGGCAGCTTAAATCGCCTATTGTTGTTATCACTAAAGGTTAAAGATACATTTGTTTTTCTACTATTTTTCAAATTCGGATTACCTAAAGAGATAGCTAAAGGATTGGAATTGTCAGATCGGGTAATTTTTGAGTAAAGATCTGGAGTTTCCATTTTCGAAGTTATAGTACCGTAAAAACTGTATTTATTTATTGTAAATCCCATATTTAGAGATAATCCTGAAACCCAATTATATTGTTTGACAGAAGTGTTTAGCAATGAATTGCGATAGTCAAGTTTTTCACTTTTGTAACCAATAGACACGTTTGTATTGAAGAACACATTGTTGTGATTCTTAGATTTTGAACAACCAAATCCGAGTGAAACTGAATTTTGCTTACTTATATAATACCCTTTGTAACTATTGTTAGCATCTAATGCGAGTAGGAGTGAATCACGAGAAGAAGGTAAACTGCCAAGGTCGTGATTTTCTTCCTGCCATTTGTATAGTTTGTCTAATCTGTATTTTTGGTTGTTTCGGTAACTTCCTTTTTGCTGATATTGATATCCTGTGAAAAGTCTAAATCCATTAGGAATCACGAATGTATATTGTGGTCCTACACGATAATTGTAGGAGTAAGATGGAGTGTTGTCATATCGATTGCGGTAGTCACTTATAGCATTGCTTTTTAAGTACTTCAACTGGTAATTGTTGAACATTGAATTTGTAGTATTTAAATAGTCACCTTCTATCAATGCTGATATACGATCACCAGATGGCAACTGTTTATATGCATTAACATTGGCGAAAGTTGTAAGTGAATGACCGAATCCATATGTTTTAGAAGACAATCGATTTACACCAAAATCATTTACAAGTCTGTTTCTGGAAGAGGAAAATATCGTATCTAATATTGCTTCTGTACTACCTATTGGTGATGGGTCTGCATTGAAGCGTGCTGAACGGACAGTTCCCCAATTATCAAATTTATTGTAATTTAAGCTTATGGTTGATTTTAGGAAAATGGGCGTTGAAATCTTTAAATTATTTTGAAAGTCATAAATAAAGTTCTTGGATTTAACATCTGAGATGCTACGATTAAAGTTGTTTCCTCCAGTTAAGAAAGATTCAGCTATTATTTGACTGATATTATGTGTATCTCTCCATGTGAAACTTGTAGACATATTATTTTCCAATGTGTTTTTTTTATTGCTAACAGCAGCGTTGAGACCTACTGTTTTTTGTATAACCTGACCGTTTGGTAGTTTAGTTGGATCCCAATCTCCCTTTTCTCCGGGTTTGCGGTCTTCATTCACATTATTAATGTTTGAGAAAATAGATAACTGCAATCGTGGAGTGAAATATAATCCGAAAGCTTTGGTTGCATACCTGCTGTTCGTACCACCAGCTATATCAAAGTTAGCTATAAAAGTTTTTTCATATTTTTTCTTTAGTGAGATATCCATGATGTAGTCTTTCCTATCAATATCAACACCCATAGCCTGACTTCTATCAGTACTTTTTTCAAAAACCTTTAGATTTTTAACAGTATAGTTTGGCAAATTTTCTATTAATTGTTTGTTATTTCCCTTGAAGAAATCTTTACCGTTAAGTGTAAGATAATCTAATTTTCGACCATTGATGAATATCTCGCCATTACTATTGAGTGTGGCGCCTGGTAATTGTCTGATTAGCGCATCAAGCATACTTCCCTGAGGGAGATTGAAGGCATCTGCATTATATATAATAGTATCACCCTTCATAACCATCTTAATTTTTGTACTCTTAACAACAATCTCGCCTAACATATGCTCTTTATTTTCCATTCCTTTTCTCTTGATGGGAATGTCTTGCATGTCAATGCTTGTGTTTCTACTTTTGAATAGTAGTTCTTTGTCAACAAAAGTTGTAAAATAATCAGGATGTTCTATCTTAAAAATGTATTTTCCCTCACTCAAATTCTTTTGCATATAGAAATAGGAGTCGGGATGAACAGCTTTATCGTTCCATATAAAGGTGCGGCATGTATCTATTACTGTACTATCTGCTGATAGTAAAGTTAGTTTAACATTTGATATAGGGAGGTTTGTAAAAGAGTCTACAATACGACCATGAATAGTATAATTTCGCGTTGGGGGAAGGAATATTGCTTTTTGATAAGCTAATATTTGTTTTGGTAGTAATATTAATAATGCAAGTAAGAAAACTTGTGTCCATTTTAGGCTTTTCATATTCATGTTTTTATAAATGAAGAGTATGTTTGATTATTTTAATCACCCCTTTAGTCCAATTTACATTGGGCTAAAGAGTGTGTGATATAATAGTTGCTATAACTTAAAAGAAATAGGAAGATTATATATAGCTTTTATAGTCTTATTTTTGGTGTTATCAGGTTTGTCTTTTGACATTCTTTCTATTTCTTGTAAATCCTTCTGATTATATAAAGTGTCTTTTATATGCGTTACATTCAGGGATGAAACTGAGCCCTTTGCGTCAACAGCAAAAGAAATATTATATATACGCACATTAGTGCTATTTTTCTCTGGTAATTCTGAATCTTTTATGTCAGCATGAGAATCTTTGATTACATTACTCGGAGCAGTATTATTTATAGCTTTCTTTTTGACAATAGCATTTATTTTATCATGTGACACCTCATGTACTTCTTCTTTGAACTTTTTAATATTATCTTCTTTTGAAATCTTTGATGAAAAAATTGGTTTCTTTTGAAGTGCATTGTTTGCTTTTGTATAAATAGGTACAATCACTTCATTATTTACAATTTTGTTTGATACTAATGAGTGCGCTACACTCTCAATATTTTTGACGACTAATAGTGTAGCTATTACTGGAATAAGAAGGGCATATTTTGCCTTTACTATTACTCTTGATCTACGTTTGTTCATCATTTTTATGCGCTTTTTAAGAAGCAAAACATTGAAATTATTTAGAATAGTAGGTGTATTCTTATGATAAGTCATCCCCAACAAGTGATATTGGTAACTCTTTTGGTCACATCCTACTTGCACAACATGAAAATCTGCAAGGTATTCAAGATTGAGTCTGATTTCTCTTTTTAATAACCATGCAAAAGGATTGAACCAACATACGATAGTAAATAATTCAGATAGCATAACATCTATGGAATGCTTCTGTTCTACATGACACTGTTCGTGAATTAATATTTCTTGTAGTTGCGATTCATGCAGTACTTCTCGATTAATAAAAATCCACTGGAAGAAAGAAAAAGGGCTCCCATTTTTCTCGATAATGTGTACCTTAACCCCTTTAATGAAACTTACCTCTGTTTTTCTCGCTAATCTGTATATTCCAATGAGTTGAATTACAAAGCGAAGCAGAAAGATGCAAACACCACCCATATATATCCATAAAAGTACAGTATTCCATGACAGCACCGTGGCTTTGGATGAAGGAGAAGGAGCTTCTGACAAGACTGTTTCAGCATATGTATTAGCCATATTTTGAGTAGCCTCACGAATACTAATCCAATTACTAAAATCAGCAAAAGGGACTAATAAAGCTATAAGGTATATATTCAACAACATAAATCTTCGCCAGCTAAAGAAAGTATCATTAGTAAACAATAGGCGATAAAAACCATACAAAAAGATGGTAATAATGTTTATTTCAACAAGGTATGAAAGCATAATCCAAATATTTTTTATACAATATCTTTAATACAGATAGCTATAATATCATAGTATTACTCTTTTCCTTTCTCTATTTCACGAATAATGTCTACCAAATCTTTAAACGATAGATCCTCCTCCTTGGCAAAGAAACATACCATCTCTTTAAATGAATCTTTGAAGTAGTCGTGTACAAATCCTCTCATAAAACGATGCTTATACTCCTCTTCCTCTATGGCTGGTAAATAACTGTATGCAATGCCCTGCTTTTCTTGGGATATGTACCCTTTTTGTTTAAGATTCCTCATAACAGAAGCTACTGTGGTGTAGGGAGGTTTAGGTTCAGGGAGTTCCTTTAGAATCTCTGTTACCGTACATTTTTTTAGCTTCCACACTTTTTGCATAATTGCTTCTTCTTGAATAGATAATTTCTTCATATAAAATTTATAATGCTTTTTTTGTTTTACTTTCAAAAATGTTGTTTGTTACATACTAACATACTGCAATATTTCAAATGCGCTGTAAAACTACTAAATTTTCGTAGATAACAATAAAGTTCTTCAGAAAAAAAAGTGAATGTGATGCTCTTTTGTGTTTATTTAACTAAATTAGGTTTGTAGAATTTAAAAGATAGCAAACGCTGCTACAATCACTATTGTTAACAGATACATGAATTCCTGTCACTTCTGTTATGTAATTATTACTCTTAACTTATTGATTTATAGTGTGTTTATACGAAGTGTTAAAAGTGACAGCAAAGTAAAATTAAAATTTTATAGTAATATGGTTACATTTCTGTATGAGAAGGAATGCCCTCATACAGTCCAATGTTTCGTCAGCGGTATGATGGTAATGGGTATAGAAAACAAAAGAGTTGTAATCAAATGATTACAACTCTTTTGTGGGTAGTGATGGATTCGAACCACCGAAGCTAGAAGCAGCAGATTTACAGTCTGCCCCATTTGGCCACTCTGGAAACTACCCAAGGTGGTGGGCGTTGACGGATTCGAACCGCCGACCCTCTGCTTGTAAGGCAGATGCTCTAAACCAGCTGAGCTAAACGCCCTTACTTTTCGTAAGCGGTTGCAAAAGTAGTCATTTTATTTTAATTGTGCAAACTTTATCATGGTTTTTTCTTCTTTTTTCTATTATATGACAAAGAAATGTTCTTTTAGAGTAGGTGTGTATGGTGATATAAATAAAAACTCCCTATGAGTAGCTTTATGACTTATAGGGAGTTGCTTATTTAAAAGTCGTTGTTAGCTTCTCACAAAGTTCAGGATAAAGAGAACTGCTAATACAACGAGTGTCCAGTTCAGATCCTTCCACTGACGTGTAAAAGTCTTCATAAATACATATGCAATGATTCCTAAGCAAATACCATCAGCGATAGAATAGCAAAGCACCATTGTAATCATTGTGATGAAGGCTGGGAATGATTCTGTAATATCCTGAAGATTGATTTTCTTTACAGAGTCAATCATCAGTACACCTACCATAACCAAAGCTCCACTTGTTGCTGCACTTGGGATGAGTAAGAAGATAGGGGAGAGGAAGAGTGATACGATGAAGAAAATACCTACTGTAAATGCTGTTACACCAGATCGACCACCTTCTGCAATACCGCTTGCGCTCTCAACGTATGTAGTCAGCGTTGAACTACCCAACATAGCACCGCAAGTTGTACCAATGGCATCACTCATCATTGCTTCCTTTACATGCGGGATGTTGCCATTTGGTTCAACTATACCTGTTTTATCAGCTAAGCCCATCAGGGTGCCGATAGTGTCAAAGATGTTTATTAAGAGTAGAGAGAAGATTACCAATACAGTCTTAAGATTCAGAAGACCTGAAAAGTCAAACTTACAGAAGATAGGAGTTATGTCCTGTGGTGCAGAAACTGGTAGCCATCCATTAGGAAAGACTGTTACGCCCATTGGTATACCTATAATTGTTGTGATGATGATACCCCAGAACAAAGAGCCTTTGACGTTTCTTGCCATGAGCGCACCACTGAGTAAGATAGCAATGATACCAAGAATACAGGTAGGTGTGAAGGCTCCTAAGCCAACGAGGGTTGCATCGTTATTAACGATAATGTTTGCATTCTTCAGACCGATAAAAGCAATGAACATACCAATACCAGCTGATATGGCATAGCGTAAATTAGTTGGGATGGCATTGAGAATCATCTCTCGCACGTTGAAAAAGGTAATTGCAATGAAGAGAACACCCTCAATGAGCATGATAGCAAGCGACTGCTGCCATGTAAACTTTAAAGATACGCAGAGTGTATAGGCAAAGAAGGCGTTAAGACCCATAGATGGAGCTTGTGCAAAAGGAAGCCTTGCCATAAATGCTAACAACAATGTAGCTATAGCTGCTGCCAGTGCTGTACCTGTGAAGAGTGCTCCCTTATCCATACCAGTACTTGCAAGAATACTTGGATTGACAGCTAAGATATAGCTCATAGTTAAGAATGTTGTTGCTCCTGCGATAATCTCAGTGCGGAGCTTCATAGATTTGAAATCAAATCCGAGGGCTTTTTCTAAGAAAGTCATCATTGTTTTAAGGTTTAAATACTCTTTAG
>ERZ772974.2100-NODE-2100-length-12457-cov-3.674407_pt1 | contig 12457 bp, 5 predicted proteins | sample MGYA00580671_ERZ772974 | MGnify/ENA primary metagenome ERZ772974 (study PRJEB29015, sample SAMEA2738065) | human oral metagenome | biome: human oral; feature: human-associated habitat; material: saliva | place: China | collected 2218 ... | reverse complement strand
GGATGCCCATCGCGCGAATACTCTCTTCGATTTCTTCACGGCTACGCCCGTCATCCAGACCCGCCGTGAGGTTATCGTACAGACTTCCCGACCTGGTTTGCAGCTGCTGCGGCACATACCCAATATGGGAACGCAACTCGTCCAAAGAATAATCTTTAACATCGATTCCGCCCACACGAATCGTGCCAGAAACCGGGCTGTACAACGAACACAACAGCTTAGCCAAGGTACTCTTACCCGAACCCGACGAACCCACGAGAGCAACATCGTGGCCCTCCGGCACGCGCAGCGAGATATCCGTCAGCACAGGCTTATTACCGCCCGGATACGTAAAATTCACGTTCTCAAGGTCAAGGTCACCATCAGCAATATCGGTGACAGATCCCGTGCTCTTCTCCGGTTCATAGCGCTGAATATCCACGATACGCGCAACCGCACGGTCCACCGCGATAATGCTCATAATGCCGAACATCGTCGAAGCGACCGACGAAAACAGCAGCGCAGAAATACCCTCGGTCGCAATAGCCTGACCGAGCGTGAGCGTTCCATCATTCACCAGCGGTATCGACGCCAACAACAGAATCAGAGGACCGCCCAACTGCACCACGGATGCGGCAGACCCGAGCACACCCTGCTGCAGCACCATGCGGCGGCGCATCGACGCCAGCGACTGCATATAGGCTTCGCGCCAGGTGTTATAGGTGGGCGTTGAGGAACCCGTCATCTTCATGGCTGCGATGGTGTTAATAGCGTCAAGCTCAACCACCTGCGCTTCGGAGGCGTGCGCATACTCGGCGTCGAGCGCCTGGGAGGTGGGGCGCGCCGTGACGAACCAGATCAGCATCAGCACGGCAAGAACCACGAAGGTGATTATCAAAACCTGGCTCGATTGCTGGGCGATAAAGATGAGAATCACAATCATCGTGCCGATGTTAATCACGAACTCGGTCAGGCTTGTAGACAGGAAGTTGCGCAGCGTGTTCACGCTTGAGAGGCGGTAGAGAATATCGCCCGGAGAACGCAGCGCGAAATAGGTCAACGGCAGCCTCAGCAGCCTATCGAACATATTGCCCAAGAGCTTATATCCGATGGACGAGACGATACTCGCCAGCGTTGCGGCGCGTGCAATGGAAACCAGGTAGTAGCCAATAACACCGACTACCACACCGACCGTTGTTTCCACGACGGTGTTTCTTGCACCCCTGAGCTGCGCATCCACCACGGTTTGGATCACCATAGGCACAGCAAAGGTAACGCTGTAGGTGATGATGAGAAGCAACAGGAACAGCGCGTACTGGCCGAACATTTTCTTCGTGAAGAAGGTGCCCAACTGCCAATCTTGAAAGACACTGCGGGATTTCTTTTTGAAATCTTTCCGCGGAGACGGCACCAGAATGCTGCCGGAAAAAGACTCTTCAGCCTCCTGAAGGTCCATCACCCGCATTCCCGTGGAGGGGTCCATAATATGCACGCGATCCTTACGGATGCGCACCAAAACCACGTAATGGGAGTTATTCCAGTGCAGAATAACCGGCTTGCCAATATCTCGAAGATGTTCGAGAGAGGGCGCCCTGAAGGCTTTGACCTCCATACCCTCCTCAACGAGAAGGTCGCGCACTTGGCGCATCGAGAGGCCTTCACGACCGGGTTCGGCAATCAGGCGAAGGTCTGAAATAGTCTGATAGCGCCCGTAGTGCTGCAGGACGGACGCCCCCACGCCCAGCCCGCATTCGGTCTTCGCCGCCTGAAGAACAGCAGGAAAACCCATACTATCGAACCTCGAACGGCTCGGGGATAAGAGGGCTGTACGGGCGAGCATTGTCTGCCCGGCGAGCCAGCCAGGACAGCACACCGGAGGTACCGACCATGAACGAGGGAGTCAGCGAGTAGCGCACGGATTTATCGTCGAGGACTGCCCGAATATCCGATGCGCTATAACCGTTCTCGATGGCATCCCGGATATCCTCTGCACACGGCACGTCGGGGATTCGGTCGGCTATCCAGGCGAGCGCATCCAGGGTGCCGAAGTCGCCGTGGCAGAGGGTGAGGTTGCTTTGGGTTCCGGTGCGGAACGCATGCTGTACCGCGCGGTCGAGGTTGGTGCGGCTGGCGAGTTCGGGCATCCACAGATGCAGTGCCGCGAACGCGAGGGCGATGCCCGCGCTGCCGGAACACCAAGTGCCGCTGGCATGCTCTTCGCCGCTGTCATGCTCGGTGAGCTGGGCTCGCCATTCGTCCCCGGTGTTGAAGTCGTTGAGGCGGCGCAGAAGAATTTCGACGGCTTCGCGAGCACGTTCGGGTGAGGGCATCTGGCGGTTCCACCGGGCGAGCGCGAAGATTGATCCGCTGATTCCGTAGGCGAATCCGCTGCGGTGCCACCAGTTTTCTTCTGCCATGCCGGCGATAATGTCTTGGGCGTGCCTGTCTAATACCGCCAGCAGGGCCGCGCGGTCGGTGGCGAGGTTATAACCCAGGAGCAGGGCGGCAGCCCCTACCTGGTGGTCCAGGTACCCGGGCATGGGATGCTCAACCTGCGCCAGGCGTGCGGCGGTACGGTCGCCAACCCTGACGGCTGCCTCAGCAAAACGGGTATCCTGAAGGTTTTCTGCGGCAGCGGCGAGCGCGAAGGCGATGCCTGTTTCGCCGCAGGATATGCCGTCGCAGGTTTCGGGGGGAATGCTGAATAGCCTGTCAGCGAAGACGTCTTGTGCGATGGGGTCCAGTACCCGGCGTGCCGTCTGCGTGTATTCCGGTTTTTCGAGCATCCGTGCGGCCTGGGTGAGGGCGAGTGCAGCCCCGGTTGAGCCGGTGTAGAGGTCTATGCCGAGGACTTCGGTGTTCCACAGGCTAAGGTGCTGCTGCCACAGGCCGGGGGTGGGCGCCAGCCAGGTCCAGGCGTCTTCCTCTCTGCCGCCCGGGTGGTTCGTCGCCGTTAGGTGGTCGGCAATAGCCTCGCAGAGCTCTCGTTCATGCTGCACGTTCTGCCTGTTTGACAGTAGCTCTGCCGATGCGTCCGCGAGTATGCGATCCGGTGGGTAAGGCGATACGAAGGCTGACCAGATCTGCTGCATCTGCTCTTCAAGGTCGTCTTCACCGAGAGCGGCAATATGCTCCAGGGTTTCATCGAGCGCGCTGCTGTCGATGGTCAGTCCTATGGCTTGCCCGTCGAAAGATATGATCTCGGAACCGTCCGTGCGATGCATGAAGAAGGGAATGTCGAACCGCCAGAGGGCTTCTACTTCGGTCCCGATCATCTCAAGGGGGCGGTTATTGCTCAGCGTTGCGGCACGCAGCGCGATCGTGGCGAAGACTTCTTCGGAGGCCAGCGCTTCGGGGCTGCTGAGCATTTTGAGGATTCGGGTGTAGTACCTGGTGGATTGCAGCAGGGCACGCAGCGTCAGCCCGGAGCAATTCGTGCGGACCACCTCGGTCATGATTTCGCGGTGCTCGCAAACCCACCGGTACATCTGCGTGAATCCGCGTTCGAAGGCGCGGGCGCGGGCTGCCTCAGAAATACGCCGCTCCTCCGGGGTGCTGGCGTTAGCTTCTTCGGCGCGATCTGCGTCTTCCGTGGTCGGGTTCTCTGAGCTTGGTTCCCGGTTGATGCGTGCCACAGCATCGTCACGGAAGGGATTTGCGACGGTTACCTCGTGGAAGGGGTTCGTCCCCTGTTCGCCGTGTAGGAAGCCTACGTCACGGAACCCTAACGAGATATCGCGGCGTGTGCGGCGGGTAGGCAAGAACGCGCTGCATGCTATTCCGCGCAGCCAGCGCAGGTAAACGCTGCCTTCGGGAGGACTCTGAATATCCTCCGTCAAAATATGCACGGGGTGGAGAATCGTTTCAAGGTCAATCGGAACGGGTTCCGTGCGCAGGGGTATCAGATTCTTAGCGTGCAGGTCTTTAGCCTGCAGGGTGTAGAGCAAAGCTGCCAGCCGCCCGCAAGCTCCAAGGAAATCTTCGGCATAAAAGTCTGCTTCTTCACGTTTAATAAACTCCATGAAGCCATAGCCGTCACCCCGAATCACGCGGGCAGCACGCATCGAAGGCGCCCCCTGCGCGGCAAGGTCTTGAACGATTTTCCAGAAGGCCCATTCGCCTTCAACATTGCGGGATTTGTAGACCACCACGCCCTGGGTAAATTCGAGAAGGCAACCGGCGCGTCCGCCGCCGTAACGAGTTCTGGGCAGGTCAAAGGATTCGAGTTTGAGGGGTTCGTCATCTTTGACGTTAAGAAGCTCGCGAATATCATCTTCACGAGCGCTCACACGCTCAAAAATCTCGGCAATCATCGCATGAAACTGCTCAATAGTCCTGCCGTGAACACCGGGCAGAAGCGGGTAGCTTGCATAAAAGTCGTCACTAAATTCTTCGCCCCAACGTCGGCAGTAGTCTTCATACCGTTCTTCGGGGGTGTCGCCATGCAGAAGACCCTGCGAGGAGATCTTTTTGATGTGCGCAACCAGCGGTCTGAGGTAGAAATTAGTTAAACGCGCGGTCAGGTTCTCCAAAAACTGACTAACTAGGAGGGGAAGCCGCGACGGTGCGGCGTAGCCCGATGCGGCAACAGCACGTTCAACATTGTCACGCTCACCCTCGGCAAGCTGGGCGATGAGCGCGTGAAACATGGAGGGTTCGGCCGTCGACCCCAGTGCTTTGAGCACCGGAGCCGACAACCGTACGATAGACTCGGAGTCGGGAGTATTGGATGCGGTACCCAAACGTTCTAACAGCGAAGTGCTAGATACATACGTTTCTAGGCGTCGGAATTGCTCATCATCCAGTTCAGGAAGAAGTTCCCTGATTAACACCTGGTATCTCCTTATCTATCGTATTTACTTATTCCCCGGACTTAGGAAGAGCTGCCGCCCCAGAAGCCAAAGCCGAAGTTGTAGTTGCCGCAGCCGTTACCGCAGTAGTTGCCGCCGCCGCTGTTGCCGCCGCCGCTGTAGCCGCCGCCGCTGTAGCCGCCGCCGTGACCGCTGCCGTTAACCTGGTCCAGGTCGAGGTCCGAGATCTCTTCCAGGAGCGTGATATCCTTAGCCATGGTTATCCTCCTTAAATATTCCTGATCCGTTCAGGAATAGTATTATCGGTGTTTAGTTTGATGCTGAAGACATCAAACTATTCTCTGACTGGGTTCCAGGTGTTTGCTTTTCCACAGTATTCACCTGGAACCCACTACCCTTCCTCACGGCGCACTAACGCCCCAAGAAAAGGAAGTTTGTAAAATTTGTTACTTATTTTCTGTAGCACTACAAACATAGCCATGAGACACAGACTGCCAGAGCTATGTCATCAGAATTATGTGGGGATGCCGCGTGTGCTACAGGTGCCAAGCAACAAAAGCCTTAAATCTTCATTGACTATGAACTTTCGTCGCGGGCTGCGACATATAGGGGTGGTGAGATATATCTTCTATTCTCATCATGCGGCAAGGTCATGGAACAAAAGTCCTTATCAGAGTCGGTTTTCTCTCTATTGAAATCGGTGACTCTACAGTAACAACTTGATAAACGTGTTTCAAGATGTACTCTAGGGGTCAAAAATTTATTGTGCACTCTTTAAAATGGTAAATAATATTGATGTCAAGCATTTTAAACGTGATTCAAAACAATAATCATTACGATTTTGGGCTGTAATTTCAAGGGATTAGGTTAGTTTACTCAGAAAATAAAGCGCCCGGAAAGTATTCCATTATTTACAGTAACTTTTGTTTTTGTATTAGAAAAATAATTTTGAAAAAGTTTTTGTAACGGTTTGGTATCATTTTTAAGATAACAAAATCATTAAAAATTCCCGAGAAATCTGAGTATTGTTGCTTAGAAATTTAAACTTTATGGGTGAAATATTATGCGGTTTGAGGGGAACTTACCGCGCTGGTTTTTGAAGAAGCACCAAAAAAATTTGGATGCTGTCGCCCAGGCAGCACGCTTGTGCGACAGCATCCACGTTTTTCGGTTGCTCTACGGCTCAGGTTATTTACTCGTGCGAGCCGCTGCGCATATCCATAACGACTTTCCCAAACCGCGGGGTCAACTATGAGGGAGTATCTATGCGGCTATTGGTGAGGTGTACTCCTCGTGGCTGCTTTTCTCTTCTTGGTAGTACAAATCCCGGTACCGACCTTCCACCGAAATCAACTCCTCATGGGAGCCGACCTGCATCACGCATCCGTGTTCCATCACCACGATCTGCTGGGCATTACGAATCGTCGAAAGCCTGTGCGCCACCACAACCTTCGTGCACTGATACTGCGCAATGAGTTCCGTCACCTGCCGCTCGGTTGTGGTATCGAGCGCACTGGTCGCCTCGTCCAGCACTAAAATCCGTGGATACCGCAACAAGGCCGTAGCAATCGCGATGCGTTGACGTTGACCACCCGAGAAGTTCTCGCCCCCGTTAGCCATAATCGTGTCGAACCCCAGTGGTAAATCCTTCACAAAATCCAAGATGCCCATAGCGTAGATATTGGCTTCGATCTCCTCACGGCTACGCCCGTCATCCAGACCCGCCGTGAGGTTATCGTACAGGCTGCCCGTCCTGGTTTGCAGCTGTTGAGGCACATACCCAATATGGGAACGCAGAGCATCCAGCGAGTAATCACGAATATCGATTCCGCCCACACGAATAGCACCCGAAACCGGGGTGTACAGCGAGCACAACAGCATAGCAAGCGTGCTCTTACCAGACCCGGAGGAACCGACGATCGCGATATCCTGCTCCTCCGGCACCGTTAGAGATACCTCCGAGAGGACCGGGGTCATACCACCCGGATACGTGAAACTGACATCCTCTAGTTCAATATCGCTATCAAACACGTCCGTAACGGTTCCTTCGTCCTGTTCGGGTTCGTATCGCTGAATATCGGTAATACGGGCAACGGCACGATCCACCGCCGCGATATTCATAATGCCAAACATCACCGAAGAGATCGAGGAAAACAACAGTGCGGAAATGCCCTCGGTCGCAATAGCCTGCCCCAGGGTCAGCGTTCCGTTATTAACCAGCGGCAGCGATGACAGCAATAGAATCAGCGGGCCACCCAGCTGCACCACGGCTGCGGCAGACCCAAGCACGCCTTGCTGTAACACCATACGGCGGCGCATCGACACCAACGACCGCAGATACGTTTCACGCCACTTACCAAAGGTCGAGGTCGCCGAGCCGGTCATCTTCATCGTCGCCACAGTGTTAATGGCATCCAGCTCAATCACTTGAGTTTCAGAAGCATGCGAATATTCCGCATCGAGCGCTTGAGAGGTGGGACGCGCCGTTACAATCCAAATCACGACCAGCACGGCCAGAACCCCGCAGGTAATGAGTAGAACCACGCCGGACTGCTGGGCGATAAAGATAAGGATCACGATCATCGTGCCGATATTGATGACGAACTCGGTCAGGTTTGACGACAGGAAATCGCGCAGAATATTCACGCTCGCCAGCCGGTAGAGAATATCGCCCGGTGAGCGGAGCGCAAAATACGTCAGCGGCAACTTGAGAAGTCTGGCAAAAAGATCCCCTAGAAGCTTGTACCCGATGGATGAGACGATACTCGCCAACGTTGCGGCACGCGCAATCGATACCAGGTAATACCCGGCAATACCGGCAATGACACCGGCGGTGATGCCGACCACAACATTCTCTTCGCCCTTCAGCTGAGCATCCACCACATGCTGAATCACCATCGGCACCGCAAAGGTCACGCTATAGGTGATTGCAAGTAACAGGATGAAAAGCGCATACTGACCGAACATCTGCTTCGTAAAGAACGTATGGAACTGCCAGTCTTTGAAAACATTCCGGGATTTTTTCTCGAAATCATCCCGCGGAGTCGGCACCAGCACGCTGCCGGAGAAGGAACTCTCAGCCTCCTCAAGACTAATCGTTCGCAAACCCTGCCCAGGATCCATAATCTGCACCCGGTCATGACGCATCCGCACCAGCACCACATAATGCGAATTATTCCAGTGCAGAATCACCGGCTTGCCGATATCCCGAAGCTGCTCCAACGAGCTTGCCCGATAGGCACCAACTTCCATACCCTCGTCCGTGAGAAGGTTGCTCACCTGCAATAGGTTCAGCCCTTCACGACCGGGTTCCATAGCCAGACGCAAGTCTGAGACCGTCTGATAGCGCCCATAATGCTGCAGGATGGAGGCGCTCACGCCCAGACCGCACTCGGTTTGAGCGGTCTGCAAAACAGCAGGAAAAGCCATGACTTGATGCCTTATGCTTCGGTGGAATCAGGAATAATCGGAGTATACAACCGGGTGCCGCCGATACGGCGAGTCAACCAGGACAGCACTCCGGACGTCCCCACCATGTACGAGGGAGTTAACGAGTAGCGCACGGACTTATCCTCTAGGGTTTCCTGTAACAGGGAAGCACTATAACCGTTATCGAGAACGTCTCGAATTTTTTCGGCATCCGGGAGATCGGGAACATGATTGACGACCCATTCGAGAATATCCAGCGTGCCTAGATCACCGTGGCAGTAGGTGAGGTTACGACCGGTCCCCTCATGCAGGGCATGGTGTACAGCACGCTCAAGATCGGCACGGGTGGAAAGCTCGGGCATCCACACCTGTACCGCTGCCAGGGCTAGGGAGATGCCCGCTGTGCCGTGACACCACACACCGCCTCGGCTGCCTTTCCTGGAGATCTGTGATTCCCAGCTTTCCCCATTATCGAATTCACGCAGGCGATCCAGCAGAATCTTCACCGCGCGCCGGGCACGTTCTTCGGAAGGCATCTGCCTATTCCACCGACTCAACGCGAAGATCGAGGCGCTAATACCGTGGGCGAACCCGCTATGAGACCACCACTCCTCCTCGACACGACCCGCGATGATGTCTTGGGCATGCCGATCCAGCACACCCAGCAACGCTTCCCGGTCATCCGCGAGGTCGTATCCCAGCAGCAGAGCTGCTGCGCCTACCTGCCCGGTGAGATAATCCGGACTTGGGTGCTCCACCTGCGCCAGACGCTCAGCAGTCCGGTTCCCCAACACGGTCGCGACTTCCTTCAACCGAGGATCATCCAAACACTCGGCGGCACCAGCAAGCGCAAAAGCAATACCAGGCTCACCTACTAACGCTGCATCGTAAATTTCTTTAGGTACTATCAGAGAATTGTCACCTGACAAGACAACATCTACTATCGGATCAAAAACACGATGCGCGGTTTGAGCGCACTCGCCGTCATCCCCCAGGGTATGTGCCGCTTGTGCTAGAGCTAACGCAGGTCCTAGAGAGCCGCTATAAAGGTCTAGTCCCAGTACGGCAGTATCCCATGCTCCAGTATGCTGCTGCTCTGTACCCGGGATAGGCGCTACCCACGTCCAAGGAGCCTTATCTGTAGATCCTGGATGAACTTCAGATATAAATTTTTGGACTAATTGTGCACAGATTAATCTTATATGTTCAGAAGATGCTTGGGGGTGTTTCCCATCCACCAATGTACTTGATAATGTAGCTGGGTAAGGTGACACGAAGGATGACCATATTTGATTTAGTTGTTCCGCCAGATCTTCTTCGCTCATGTTAGTAATATGGATCAGTACCTCTTCAAGCGCAGTCTTATGACTCTTGAGCCCTGCTACAGGGTTTCCATCAGGCGATAAAATTTCAGTATGATCAGCTTGATGCTTGAAAAACGGAATGTCGAGCTGCCGCAGAGATTCAACTTCAGCAGTAATAAGACCTATAGGGCGGTTGGGAGCAAAGACAGCGGTTCGAAACATAATAGTTGTGAAGATGTCCTCAGATGCAAGTGCTTCTGGGTTTCCCAGCATCCGCATTAGTTGTCCGTAACGCACAGTCGGCTGCAGGACGACCCGAAGTGTTATTCCCGTACATTCGGTACGGACGATGTCTAGAACAGCCTGACGGTTCTCACAAATCCACCGGTACATCTGAGCAAACCCTTGAGCAAATGCACTGGCACGGGTAGCTTCCAGATGGCGTTGTTCGTCAGCTTCTTCTAAACCAAAATTCTCGAAAGGAACAGCTTCTAAACCGTGATGATCTTCACGAGTAAATTGAACTAAGGCGTCATCTCGAAATAAATTTTCAACAGCAATGTGAGCAAATGGATTCACACCTTGCTTACCCTGAATGAAACCAATATCTATATATCCCTGGGATAAGCTACGGCGCCTTATTCTTGTTGGAAGGAGGCAACTAGAAGAAATGCTTCGTTTAAGGTAAATTGCTGCTGCATTATTAGAAATCTCTAAATTTTTCTGAGATAAAATCTGTAGTGGGCTCAACATTGTTTCCAGATCTACAGGTATAGGACCTTGGTTGAGTGCTACCAGATTTTCTTCATGCATATCTTTCATATGAAGCGCATAAAATAGTGCCGCTAAGCAACCCGAAGATTCAAGGAAGCCATTGGAGGAAAAATCAACCTCCTCCCGCTCAATAAATTCCATGAACCCGTACCCGTCACCGTCTATTACCCGGGCGGCGCTCATAACAGGTGCACCACACTCAGTGAGTTTCTGAATGATATTATAGTAAGCTCGCTCCCCTCCGATGCTGCGCGGTTTATACATCACGGTACCTTGACGAAACATAAGTACGCAGCCAGTCCGCCCACTGTTATGATGGTCTCCGACAAAATACATTGATTCTAAGCACAAAGACTCCACGCCCAAAAGCATGCATATATCATTTTTATGCATGTGTATCCGTTCAAAAATTTCTGTTATCGTTACATAAAACTGAGATGTAAGAGTATTGTGTATATATTTTATAAGTGGGTAGTTTTCATAAAAATCATCTACAAAATCGACATACCAACGATGACAGTAATCTACATAGCGTTCCTCAGGCGTTTCTCCACACAAGTCTCCTCGACCAGAAATTTTTTTGATATGAGCTATTAAGGGTCGCAAATAAAATTCCAATAAACGAGTAACTTGTTCATCTAAAATCTGAAGAACAAGCGCTCCTGTATCACTTTCATCAACGCATAAAGACTCTATAACTACCTGCTCAACCCAACGTTTATTATATTTTACAAACTGATATATTAACTCATAGAACATGCCCTTTTCTTGTGTATTACCAAGTTTTTCATGATCAATAAACGATCCACAAAACTCAATATCTAAAATTAAATTAATTTTAGTGTTTAGGCGTAAATTATGCGAAGAAGACAAGATTTTTTTAAATTGGGAATCATCCACCTCAGGGAAAAGCTCTCTAATTAACATTTCTTCCTTCATTTTTATATTATGTTTCATAATAGAAATAAAGAATAACTATAAAATAAAATACCCTACACGCTGAAGATAATATTATTTTATAGCTATTCTTTATATAGAGATATTTATAACTGACACCAGAACAATACTACATTCTAGGTCTGTCAGAAATATATTCTAATTGCAGATTTCTACATAAATTATAGAAGCAGGATTAGGCTACCAGCTCTTGCAGCTCTTGAAGTGGACAGGATTCTTTGTAAACCCAATATCTCCTGGGTAAAAATTTGTTGCTTCGATGAAATCTTGAGCATACTGCTCCATATCATTAATAAGACCTGCACCACTCACCTGAGAAAGATCCTGCTCCGCAATTTCCTCCAAAAGAGTAATATCCTTGGACATAAATCGTCTCCTTCCTTTTACCCCTATGAAAGCAGGGATATTTACTGTCAGATTAGTACAACTACCTTGAAACAACATACTAGACACAAGAAAAATATCTGGCATCCAGTTTTATCCCCTGCTCAACAGTCCCCCTAATCCAAGGTAAATTTTGTATCACATACCTTTTAGGGTTTGGGATATTCATCTATTCAAATCTAGCTGGTAACTCAAACCTAGCAATTCCAGACTAGAAGTTTCAAGGGGAGTTCTGAAAGATTTAAGTAAATTTAACGGTTTGTGATAATTCTATTTTATTTTATAGATAAAACATTTTAATCCATGTTTAAAATCGGTGTTCATGTTGATATATCAAGGTAAATTGAAAATTAATTGGATACGCCCAAATTTTACTAACACCGTTTAAACGACCAGGAATCAAACAGTGTGCATGGGGCAAGGAAGTGCCAAAAATATTTTCAAAAAATTTGTCCCACATCGTGTCGCACCCACTATTTTAATAACGAAATAATTAAATTTCTCAGGAATATTGTATGTAAATGTTAAATAATAATGCTATATTTGAATAAATTTTATATATACAACTAAAATATACTTCACGAAATATACACACAGAAGCCCGGTGAGCAAAAATCCAACCACAGAATGTAGAACAGGGGTATAGAGCTACTCCCAACGCACATGCCTAGCCCGAGGTTCTAACTATATAAGGATGAACAACTACCTGTACTCTGTTCACTCGCTATCTTCTAGAGCTTCCTACAAAGCCCTACCCCAACACTACCCTAACCATCGAGTAGCCCGAGATCGGGTAGGTCGCGTTCTCGGTGGCGGGGG
>ERZ772974.2097-NODE-2097-length-12460-cov-6.468601_pt1 | contig 12460 bp, 6 predicted proteins | sample MGYA00580671_ERZ772974 | MGnify/ENA primary metagenome ERZ772974 (study PRJEB29015, sample SAMEA2738065) | human oral metagenome | biome: human oral; feature: human-associated habitat; material: saliva | place: China | collected 2218 ... | reverse complement strand
TGTTTCTCAGGCACTTGGAGTTCTCACAAGAATTTATGCTGCGGAATTAAGGGAATATTAACATCAAATAGAATAAATTCAAGAAATGAATTGGAAAATTTTTGGAGTAAAATACGACAAACAAGAAACGTGGGCATTTGAACAAATGTCTTATTTGCTTTTTTGTGCAGAGTTCAACAATCGTGTTGGACTTTTCCGATATAAGAACCAAACAGGAATTGAGACAGAACCAATCGAAAAAGACGGAAAATTTTATGGTTTTCAATCTAAATACTACACTACATTAATCGCTGACAATAAAGAAGACATTATTGATTCAATTAAAAAAGCTAAATCCCAAAACAAGCAACTAGACGAATTATATCTTTACATTAACCAAGAACTTTCCGAAAGCACTACTAAAAGCAAAAAGAAACCGCAATATCAATTAGACATTGAGAAAGCCGCTAAGACAGCAGGAATAAGTATTCAATGGCGAGTCCCAAGTAATTTTGAATTACAATTATCTTTGCCTGAAAATAAATACATACATGACGTTTTTTTCAGTCTTGACCCAAACGAAGGAAATTTACTTGATGAGATTTATAAACACAACGAGAATATTTTACAAGCAATCCAGACAGAAATAACATTCGGAGACAAACAAATTAAAATTGACCGAAGTTCTGTTGTTGAATCAATAGCAAATGCTTCTCAAAAGAAAAAAAACATAATTATTTCGGGTGAAGGTGGCTGCGGTAAAACCGCAATTTTCAAAGAGTTTTATAACTCTTGCTTTAAGAAAATACCAATTTGTGTTTTTAAGGCAAATGAACTTAATGTAAATCACATTAACGACATATTTCACATAGACCACAAATTTACATTTGCACAGTTTCTCAATGCCTACAAGGACGAACCACTTAAAATATTTGTAATTGATTCCGCAGAAAAACTTGCAGAGATTTCTAGCAACGATATTCTTACTACGTTAATTCAAAAGTTAAAAGAGAATGCTTGGAATATCATCTTTACAACACGCTACGCTTATCTTAACGATTTAACTTTTTTGATAAAAGAGAATTATCAGTTGCCGTTTGACGTAAATGATGTTTCTCTGATTGGTACTGAGGAATTAAAATCAATAGCAGACGAATTCAAATTCCCACTTCCCGACAATCAAAAATTCGTAGAGCGACTTAGAAACTTGTTTTACCTAAGAGAATATGTTCAACAATATTCCAACATTGACAAACAAGGAAACTACAAAGAATTTATTGACTTGCTTTGGAAAAAGCGAATACAAAATACCGTTCAAAAAGACAACCTGCACCTTGAACGAGAAAAATGTATTATCAGCATTGCCAAACAAAGGTGTGAAACAGGACGGTTCTATATCAATGCTGATAGTTTACCACAATCAGCATTGTTTCAATTAAAGCAAGATGAAATACTTGGCTATGATGATACTCATTGCGGATATTTTATTACTCACGATATTTATGAAGAATGGACATTGAATAAAATTGTTTCCCGAAGTTTTTCAAACACATCAACCACAAAAGAGTTTCTTGACGACTTAGGGAATTCTTTACCCATTCGCAGAGCATTTAGGTTATGGCTATCAGACCATTTATCAGAAAACAGTAAGGATATAGAAATTTTCATTCAAAGTGCTTTTACAAGCACTGATGTTATTCAATTTTGGAAAGACGAAATTTTAGTTTCCGTTTTACTTTCAGATTATTCAGAAACATTCTTTAAATTTTTTGAGAAAGAAATCATTGCAGATGATTTTAAAATACTAAAACGAATTTTGTTCCTGCTAAGAATCGCCTGTACTGATATTTCTGCAACTCAAAATATTGAAATTATAAAACCTAAAGGTAAAGGTTGGGAAGAAGTAATTGCCCTTATTTACAAACATAAAACTGACTTTTTCGACAACAACCTAAAACTTGTTTTACCTGTTTTAACTGATTGGTGCGTATCCAATAAAAAAGGAGTAACAACAAGATACGCAGGTTTATTAGCATTAAGCGTAATACAAAAAACTGAAACCGAAGAAATTTTCTTCACACACGATGTTGCGGAAGAAAAAATTTTGGAAGTGGTTTTTAATTCAGCCAATGAACTAAAAACCGAACTAAAAGAAATATTTGACAAAGTAGTTTCTAATACATGGACAGAACACAGAGCCCCCTACGAAGGACTTTGCTCTAAAATTTTAGAGAAGCCCTACATAGCAATTGAATTAATTAAAACACTTCCATTATCTGTTATTCAATTATGTGATTTATTTTGGCAAAAACAGCCGAAAAAGCAAGACGGATTTGGATATGAAAGAGATACAATGGAAAGTCGTTATGGCTTAGCGAGCAAACACGAATTGAATTATTTCCCCTCAAGTGCTAATCAAACGCCAATAAAATGGTTATTGCAAATAGAATTCTGCAAAACACTTGATTTTATCATAGATTTTACAAATAGGGCTGTTGAATCTTATAGTAAATCCGACTATGGACAACAAGACGTTAAAAAAATCACATTACACGTAAGCGAAACGAAAGTAACACAGTATTTGAGTGACGCAATTTGGAGAATGTATCGTGGAGGAGGAAGTCCCTCTGTTCCCCACGTATTAGAGTCAATGCATATGGCATTAGAAAAAATTCTTTTAGAATTTTCTCTAATCTCAAAGCCCGAAATAATTCAGAATATACTTCTTAAAATTCTCATTCAATCAAAATCAGCTTCACTTACTTCTGTTGTTTGTAGTGTTGTGCTTGCGAATCCTGATAAGTTCTATGATGTTGCTTTGATTTTATTCAAAACAATTGAATTATTTTACATAGACACGATTAGGTGTTCAGGCGAAATTCATACTAAATCGCTGTATGGTATAGGATATGGAATGGATAAAATAAAAGACATTTTATACACAGATGAAAGATTGAAAACTTATGAAGATAAACATAGAAACTCAAATTTAGAATCATTGTTTCTGAATTATCAACTCTTTGGTGTCAAAGGATTTAACGAAGAGCAGAATACTGAATACATCGGTAAATTATACGACATTATTGACCAATATAAATCAAATACTTCAACAAGTAAATCCTTTGGAATATTGTTGGCTAGAATGGATAGACGTAATTTAATACCAAAAGTATCACAGCATGACGACAACCATTTACGAATAGAATTTACGCCTAAAGAACTTTCTGACGAACATAAAAAGGAAAGCGAAGAAGCGTTAAATCAATATCAAGAACTTCTTAAATACTCTTCGCTAAGAATGTGGGCTGATTTTTTGATTGGTGCGAGAAATCAAACTAAAAGCGCAAAGCAAGAGGAATATGACAACAATCCTCTTTTAGCTTTATCAGAAACAAAGCAACTTGTTGAAGAACTGAAAGCAGGACGAAACGGAATAGGTATGCTTGATTATTCTATACCTGCGTTTTCGTGTTCTAAATTATTACTTGAACACAAAGACAAATTATCAAAAGAAGATAAGGTTTTTTGTAAAGAAATTATTCTTTCTTCCCTGTCGAATCTTTTCACCGATAATTATGATTATCAAATAAGTGATGGCGTTGAAGCCTCTATTCATGCAATTCCATCATTAATAAAAGAATACCCTGATGAAATAGAAAGCTATGTTTCTATAATGGTTTTAACTCTTTTCGATGAAACATCTCTTGGTGCTTACAAAAGAATATGTGATTACGTTATTGAATCTATTCATAATTCAAAATTATGGGAGCAAAATTCAAAAGTTGCACAGGCAATTCTGTTCGGATATGTAAAACTCAAACCCATCTACAAAACCATTGTTGCTGAAAAAAGAAAAGAAATTGGTTGGGGACGAATTTCTAAAAAATCCATTTTCGAAGAATTAGAGAAAAGAAATTCTGATTTCACTTTTGAAAATTCATCATTAGACATAAACAACATTACTTCACTTGATATTCATTCTTTGGAAATAGTTCTTCAGTTAATACCATCTGACACGAAAGATATAATTCACTTAGAAATTTATGCAAAATCGTTGCCCTTATTAGCTTCACAGTTATTAAAAGACAGAAGAAGTTACAAAGATGATTCAGGAGACGATTCTAACATTTACTTATTGCGCTTGCATATTTTCAAAAATTTTGCTTATTTCATTTTACATAGAGAGAAAAATGAAATTGATGCGTTTCTAAAACCATTTGTTGATTCATTTTCTTCAACCGAAGAAACAGCTTCATTTATTGGAGAATTAGTAATTGCAGAGGATTATCTAAACAAGTATGAACAATTTTGGCATATTTGGGACAATCTATATCCAAAAATAAAAGAACTATGTGCTAATCCATGTGGCTATCATTTAAAAGAAATCATAATAAATTATTTTTTTGCATGGAGTTGGTGGCGTGAAGGAATTGAAGATTGGCATAGTTTAAAAGAGGGAAATTTATCCCTTTATGCAAATGCTTCAAAAGATATAGGAAACATTCCTGCTGTATTGTATTCTGTTGTCAAAGTTTTAAATTCAATCGGGACAAACTTTAAAGACGAAGGTATTGATTGGATTCATACAATTGTGTCAAACAACAAATTATTACATCATGACGACTTAGAATCAAACACTTTATATTATTTGGAAAAGTTTTTAAGAAAGTTCGTTTTCATCAACAGACAAAAAATAAAAGAAGAAATTAGATTGAAAAATAAAATTATTCCGATTCTTGATTTCATGATTGAACGAGGTTCTATGCATGGATATTTATTAAGAGAAAGTATTTTATGAAAACCATAACAACATGAAAACACCTGCTTCCAACAAGCATATAGGCATAAGTAGTGCTGTAGGCTCGCGGAAGCAGCGGTGAAAACTTGCAAGTATCTTGCTTGTACAAACTACAGTTAACTATCCCTTGCACTAATATGCCGATCGATATGAAAATAAGTTGAAAATGATTTGGATTTGTCTTAGAATTCTTTTGAGCCGTCTCAACTCACTGTCAAAAGTAACGAGGTGTTTTTCATTGGGGTTTCTTTCTCCTTTCTTTATCCACTTAGGCTCACGAAAGAAAGGAGCGGTCGGCAAATCTGCCGACTGAGTTACTCTATCTGTTCTTCTTGAATGGTTATCCGTCCCGTCCTTACATCGAGGTGGGTGAAGAAAGCCCAATTCACCTCCTCATCGGGCAGGGTGCTGTGAATATTCCCACCCATTACCAATCCGTAATTCTGAATGACCTTTTGCCGTGCTTCCTCCCTGCTTTTGGCAACCACCTCAAACACTCTCTCGAAAATGTACTGCATCCGTACTCTGTAAACTCTCTTCTTCATATTCTCCAATAGTCCGTTAAATATTATGCTGCATCAGCAGCGAAACTAAATATATCATTTATCCTTTCTTTATTTAATGGCGTGTTCGGGTTCTTCTCGAACACGTCAATAATTCGTTTGGCATAGTATGCATTGATCATCTTCGCTTTAAGGCGACCGATGGACGTACCAAGTTCCTTGCACATAATTTTCGCCACATTGAGTGCTGTGAATGAAGAGTTAAAAGCAAATTCAAGTTTTTTCTTGTCGCGTGCCTGACAATCTGTAAGGCCGAGGAACTGCTTTGCGTCGCGAAAGCAAAACTCCTCTTGGAAACGTGTGGTGTAATATTCCACCACATCGCGTCCGTCCATACTCTCATCCGTACAGAAATACAAGCACCGACTGTTATTAGGTAACAGCCACATTGGGTGTTTGCAATCGTTCGCTTGCATAGTAAAATATTGCAAATCAACGATGTATAAATCCCCATCCAAAGTCCGTCAGGCATCATTATTTTGGGATCTTGAGGTGATGCTCTCTCCCAAGAATTCCTTGTATAAATTAGCCAATCTAATCGAGTGGGATGCTTTTGAGCAGTCTTTTGCCCCTCTTTACAGCAAAGACAATGGCCGTATGACCAACCCATCCGTCTGATGAAGGTTCTCCTCATCTTGAAACACCTTCGTAATGTTTCAGATGAGAGCGTCTTGGAGCAGTTCTTGGTGAATGCCTACTTTTTTAGAACTGCTGTCCATGCAAGGACATGCAAGAGCCCATTCAACTCCGAAAAGGTCACGAGAAAGTTTCAGTGCCTTGTCGAAAAGATGAATGGGCTGATGTGAATAGTGGTTATCGCTTAACTACTTTCTTGCCACCGATGATGTAGATGCCCTTTGGCAGTGACTCTAACTGTTGCTCGCCTTTGCCTACCACCACACCTTGCAGGTTGTAAATGAGCATCGGCTCATGGCTGATGTGCGGAACAGCGATTGCCGCTGGTGTGCCTTTTGCCATGTAGAACGGTGTCTTGAGAATACGCTCCCATTTAGGTACGTATATCATTCCACCCCCTACGTAGTCTTCTTCTTTCTCGACCTTATAGCCATCTACGTAAATGGCATATTGCGCCCCAGCGACAACGTTGTCTATCGAGAATGGTATTTCCTTCGTGCTGTTGGCGGGAATGATGTCTGCCAGTGAGATTTTGTTTTCAAAGTAAGCCTCGTCTGTATTGCCTTTCTTGCAACGCAGCTCAATGTCGAAACCGCCGCAATAGTCTGCACTCTCGCTGTTGATGACAATGAGTTTCCCCCTCATGGCAGGAGCTTGGAAAGCGTTTTCTTCACTTTGTTCGATTTTCACCTCAACCGAAGGAAGGTTTTGCGACTTAGGTTCAGTAATGGTAATTTTTCCTTTAGAGCTGATAGTAGCACCCGATTTGCATTCGAAGGAGTAGTCAAAGTTTCCAACCTTCTTTGGATAAAGCTCAAACACCACGTCTGTCGTCTGTCGTGCTGGCAGGAAGGTGGTGGTAGAAGCTACATAGTCATACGTGAAGAGCATGTCGAAGGTGTCGTACAACTCGTCGCCCTTATTCTCTATGGTAAGGGTTACGAACAAGGGATGTCCTGCCTCCTTGCTGCCTTTCACGTCTACTTTCTTCACCTCCAAAACAGGCTTGGTAGTGGAGGTCTTCAGTTCCGTGTCGGTAATCTCTATCTCCTGCGCCATGTCTCCAACGCCGCCACAGACTTTCCATTCGCTTTCGCCTTGTATGCGGTAAACGGGTAGCACGGTGTACTTTCCGTTGGCGAGGGTGTGCGGTATATTGAAGTTCTCTTCTTTCTTTTGTATCTTGCCGTCGGTCTTGAACTTTGAGCTGAACAGCTGTACAGCGTTTATCAATCTACCTCCCTGCCAAAAGCCTATGCCGCAATCGGCATCAAAGGCTTCGCCGTAATTGTTCACGCATTTTATGGTAACGTCAAAAGCCGTGAAGTCATCGCCACTGTTCGATCGGCTTTGACCTTGTAGGGGCGTCATCTCTTTGACGTCCACAACTTTGGGAAATACATCAGCACCTTCGCTTGGTCTGAATCCGATGATAGCTCCTTGCTCGCGTGTGAAGATACTGGGCAATTGCTTAAATCCATATTCGCGCGGAGAAAGAACCGACAGGCGATAGTAGCCATTGAATTGACCTCCCCAGCCCCAGTTGATGTGAAAGTAGTCGCCTTCCTTGTAGCCATCGCAGACAAAGGCGTGACCATAGTTGTACACCACATCTTCGGCAAAATAATAAACGGGTCGTTTGGCTTTCAACTCATTGTATATCAGGTTGCACCAATCCTCACAGGTATATCGGTCTCTGAAAACACGGTGCATGTCCTTAGCGTATCCAAACATTCGGGTAAGGGACAATATCACGTTGTAGGAATCGGCGCCCGAATCATCAGCGGTATAATCCATATACACCGCCTGTCCCACATACCTCATCAGCTTAGCCACAGCGTCTTGCTGCTGCTGGGTGGTGGAAATGCGGTACGAAGGCAGTATGTCGTTCCACTCAAAGGTACTCTCCGCAAGCTCGGGAACTTGCAGGTGAGCCGACAGAGCCTTGTAGGCAGGCAAGGCGGGAGCCTTCTTAGGATATTGGTAGTAGTCCATAATTTGGGCTGCTGCCGTGGCAACACATCCCGTGACACAGTGCTTGTCGTTGTGTATGGGCGTTTGTTGGTTGTAGGGACCGTACTGGCTCCATGTGGTTTTCAGCAACGGCTCAATGGACTGCAGCTTTCTGCTGGTGCGCGTGATGACAGGCTTTGTGGTGGTAGGTATGTTGTTCAGCATGCGCACCTCCTGTCGATATTGTGCCAAGAGCATCTTGAGCGATGCTGGACATTGCTGCTCGTCGTATGTTCCCTCTTCTGCATAACCTAACACGTCAGCCGTGCGGTCGTCAGCAGAGGCGATGACGAAGCCCTGTCCCTTGCCTACGTTGAAAATGTAGTAGGCATTGGTACTTACCACCTCGTTGAGCGAGGGTGTGGCTTGTGAAACTCGTGTAACGACCTGAGAGTTGTTAGTACTTGCATGGCTCTTGATAAAAGCCAATGCAGCTTGTCGGGCTTGTTGTCTGCCAACAGGGGCGGAAAAAGCCAAGGTTGTTGCGCATAGCAACACTAAAGATGTAAAAATTTTCCTCATATTTAATTTATTAGTATAAAGGGTGGTTCTATAAATTACCACCGTAAAGTTTTCTATGTCAATCTTTTTACGTTTTGTCATCTTGTGGACTCTTTTTGGTTCAATTTGCTTGTTCATTCAGTCGTATAGCTCGCTATACTCCTTCACTCACAAACAAATTGACCTCAAAAATAGTCTCACAATCTGTCAAAGCTAATTTATAGAACCGCCCTAAAAAGTGATTCTGGCAGTGTCCTTAAAAGTGTGTAATTCATCTTTCTTTTCTCTGTACTTCCACTGCTTTTTCCTGACTTCGTCTTCGTGTCACTCAGAAATATAAATCATCCAATACTTCTTGGCAAGAATATAAAAAATCAGGTTATTTCTCGTATAAGGGGGGCGAGCTTGCTACTTTACTCGCCTTTTCGCACGTCACCCTAAGCAACAAAGATAAGTATTGATTATAAAGTACTTACAAATGTGTCTTGAAAAAGTGACGAAGTCAGGAGGAATCCAGTCCTAATTTTTAGGCTCAAAAAGTTTTAACGGACAGCAATAGTCTTTTTTATCTTGTGTTTTTTTGTAACACGAGGTATAGCCTAAGGTAAATTTGATAAAATAAAAAATCCCCACCTCCAGTATGTATAGAATAACTTTTGTTTTATGGTGCACGGAATTTGTCTATGCACGTTTTTCTTAGGTACATCTTTAATACATTCTATGGGTGGGGATAAATGAGTGTGTTATTTAACTAACACTTTTTTCCCATTGATGATATAAACGCCACGTTGCAATGTGTTGACTGTTTGTGCATCTGCATGGTTCATGTATCTCTTGCCAGTGATGTCGTACACACCAACCTTTCCCTGAGACGCCTTAACACTACGGATACCAGTAGCAATTTTGTTGGCTACATTTTTCCAGCCGTTTGCACTTTTGTATTTCTCCTCGCTTCCTGCTGGTACTTCTAATACAAAATCGTTATCAAAGCCAGTGAAAATATCCTCATTGCGCTTTCCAAAAATCCGAATATCGACGAAATTTCCGCTGCGCTCGGTCTTGCCATGATTCTTGACACCATACACAAGCATGTCACCGCGATCTTTTCCGGCCAGGTACCAAATGTTTTGCAGTTTTTGAAACCGGAAGAAACTTTCGAAAAAACCACCAATAGTTTGCAGGATTTTATTATCGCCCTCAGTAAGGATAAGGTTGATCATATTAGCTATAAAATCGAAGGTGATTTTGTCAAGGTTTACGTCACGCCATACAAGGCCACCATTGGCCAATCTGACCTTAGTATGTCTCATGGCGACTATAATGTTGATCTCGTAATTTGTTTTAATGTGATTTCTGGTGATGAGATTGACCCTGCCCTTTCCGAATATGGCCGCATTATGCACGATGCCACCGCGATTAATCTCACCGTGGATACTCCAGGTCGATTCGCTGAACTCGAATGGCAAGATTCTAATGTTTCATCCATTTCTGAAATGATTGTGGGCCTCGCGGACAAACTTGGACTGGCTAGCTTTAGTGAGCAGGTTGCAACCGCTCTCTTAACTGGTATCGTGGCCTCTACGGATCATTTTTCTAATCCACGCACCTCGTCAAATACTATGTCGATTGCTTCGAAATTGATGTCCTTTGGCGCCAATCAGCAATTAATTTCTTCTCAAATTATGGAGAAAATTAAAACTCCAACCGAAGCGCAAGTTCCGGCCGCTCCTGTTGCCACTGGACCGCAAGTCGCTGAAGCTCCAATCGCGTCAAATCCTCCGAGCGCCAAATCTCAAGTCGCTGAAGCTCCAGTCGCGCCAAACCCTCCGGTTGCTCCTGTCGCTCCTGCTGCGTCTACCACTTCTGTTGCCACTGCCATCTCATCCGCTCCTGCCGAACCAGCTACGCCTATTACTTCAGCGCCCGTAATGTCCACCCCGCTTTCGGAAAACACTCTTGATTACATTGAAATTGAACCGAATCTTAATCAAACACTTGATGGTCAACCTCTTGAATCTCAACCAGCTCCAGCTCCTCAATCTCTTGAGCCTCAAATTTCTCCAGCCTATCAGCCTCAAGAATCTCAACCAGTTTCTCAACCAGCTCCGGCCCCTCAGTCTTTCGAATCGCAGCCAGTTTCCGCACCTCAGGTAATCGAGCCTCAGTCGGCTCCGATTTATCAGGCGCCAATTAACCCGGCTGCCGCTGCCGCCTCGGCTATGATGGAAAACAATTTTATTCAGAACCCTGAACCTAATCTCCCTCAGCCAAACTATACTAATGAGACGCCAAATTATCAAGCGCCAGCCATGCCGACTCCACCACTAAATTTTGCGCAAAACCTTGCGACACCCCAGCCAGTATCAGCGCCATTTGCTATACCGAATGCACTCGATATGTCTGCTCCACTTACTGCGCCAAGTCCACTCGACGTGCCAACTTCGTTTACTTCACAAACTCCAGCTGTCTCTCCAGTTTCACAAGAACAGCCAGTACAACTTGCTCAGCCAGTTCAGCTTATTCAACCAATGCAATATTCTGAGTCGTCCGCCCCTATCCAACCAATGCAATTTACTCCCCCAGTAACCCAAGCTCAACCAATGCCATACATGGAACCGATGCAATCTGCTCAGTTCACTCAGCCAGTATCACCGGTTCCACCTGCTCCAGTGATTTTTGATGCTGCCGCTATGCCGAATCAACCGCTAGTTAATGATCAAAATTTTACTAATCCAAACCCAGCCGACCTGACGCAGTCAATGCCTCCGATGCCTCCGATGCCACCAATGCCACCAGAGGCTCCATCGACTCCAGATGTTGATTTCTTCGCTCAGGCTGCTGCCGCTACCGAAGCTGCTCAGGCTAATCAAGCTCCAACCAGCCCAGTAGCTTCCGGCCCGATTCCTGCCGACTTAACTCCAGTATCGACCTCGGCCCCAGCTCCGCTAGAAAACCTAGCCCCACTGGAAACTCTGGCTCCACTAGAAGCTTCAGCTGAGCCACCACTTCGCACTTTTGCCTCGGAGTCTCCGCTAATTTCTCAGCCAATCGATACTAGTGCGCCGGCCTCTGCGCCGATTGCTGAACCAGCTGCGATTTTTTCGCCAGAAGAGCCGACCGAGCCAGCGTCAGCTAAAATTGACCCAACCGCCTTTCATATTCCAGGAATGTAAAAATGAACTCAGGACCAAACTTACCTCAGACTAATCCTCAGACTGAAAATCCAGAACCAACCATCAACCTCGACCCGCGCCAAAATCCGGGTATATTATTGATCGATAAACCGGACCAGATGACTTCTTTCGGCGTAGTCGCTCGGATTCGTCGTAAGCTCAGTGAGCAAGAAGGGAAGAAAGTGAAAGTCGGTCATACCGGCACGCTTGATCCTTTTGCCACCGGGCTCCTAATTATTTTGACTCATAAGGCCACCAAACTTTCCGATACTTTTTTGAAGCTTGATAAGTGGTATGAGGCCACCATTGAACTTGGTAAATCCAGTACTACTGGTGATCCTGAGGGTGAAATTACTACTCATGAAGTCGCTAAAATTCCGACTAGAGAAGAGGTTGAAACAGTCTGCCGAAATTTCCTCGGTCAAATTACGCAGACTCTCCCGGCTTTTTCAGCCATCAAGATTAATGGCAAACGCGCCTATCAATTGGCTCGCGAAGGCAAACAAATCGAAATGCCTTCCCGTCAGGTTGAAATTTATGCCCTAGAAATCCTCGACTATCAGTATCCTACACTTAAAATTCGCACCCATGTCTCTTCCGGCACTTATATTCGTACTCTGGGCGAGGATATCGGAAAATCCCTTGGCACTTCCGCCTACCTCACGACGCTCCGTCGCATCCAAGTCGGTCCATATAAAATCGAAGACGCGATTACTCTGGATGATTTTATGTCAGAAAATTTAGAAAAATAAATCCAACCTCTTGAAATTCCTGCTCTCTTATGTTAAGATAGCACC
>ERZ772974.2095-NODE-2095-length-12467-cov-5.804625_pt1 | contig 12467 bp, 14 predicted proteins | sample MGYA00580671_ERZ772974 | MGnify/ENA primary metagenome ERZ772974 (study PRJEB29015, sample SAMEA2738065) | human oral metagenome | biome: human oral; feature: human-associated habitat; material: saliva | place: China | collected 2218 ... | reverse complement strand
TGAAAAACTATCCCTATATTCTTTAATCTATATTCTGCTAGTTTCTCATTATTTAGATTAGTAATATTTTTATTATCAATTAGTACTTTACCACTATCTAACTTTAACAAACCTGCTATAATTTTTAACAAAGTACTTTTCCCTGATCCACTCTTACCCATAATAACAATAAATTCACCTTTTTCCACGAATAAATTTAAGTTATCTATGATTTTTCTGTTTTTAATTTCTTTGTTTATGTTCAATAAATTTATCATACATTCTCTCCATCTTATAATCCCACAACATGATATTCGCTAATACCCAAGTTAGTTCATTTTTTTCTCCTCCGAATGCCCACATATCAAAATTCACATTTCCTAAAATATCATTATCTATTTTATATTTTATTTTAAATTTCTCATATCTACTTATATTTAAAATCTTAGATAACTTAGGCCATTCTTTTTTTAATCCACCATATATTATTCCAAAATGTGATGTTTTATCTACCCTCTTTAACACTTGATCAGGTATAATACCTTTCATAGCTACTCTTAACAAATATTTCTTATGGCCTTTAGGAGATATTTTAAATTTCACCGGTAAACTTAGCATGAATTCTATTAAATCCCTATCTAAATATGGATGCCTTATTATTATATTGTCGATATCTGAAATATACTCTGTTATCATTGGTAAAAGATTTTCCTTTATTCTTGATATTTCACGTTTCTTTCCATACTGAAATCTCTCAACTGATTTTAATGGATATAATATATATTTCTTTATATTATATCCTATAGACTCTCCTCTTTGTTTAGCTATATTTTTCACATTAGTTATTGATTTAATTAAATGTCCGCTAAAAAACAGATCGTGATTGAAATAGTTTGTACCAGATAAAACTTCATCTCCTCCTAAACCTGTTAAAACCACTTTTAAACCCTCTTGTTTTGCTGATTCATAAATTTTCTTTTGTATCTTATATGTTGCAATGTTCCCATAAGGCAATTGAGTAATCGGCGCATCATCAGGAAAACCATCATAAGTCGATAATAAATCTCCTTTTATTAAACATAATTTTATATTATTTATTTTACAAGTGTTTGTTAAATATGACTTTTCATCATCCCGCTTATATTTCTCAAAAACAGAAGAAAATGCCACTATCTCTTTTTCTTTAACTAAACATGCGATTGATGTTGAATCTAATCCTCCACTTAAAGAAATTCCTATAGAATCATAACCTCTACAACAATTTATTATTGATTTCGACAGTATTTTTGTAAATTTATCTTTGGCTTCGTTAAAACTAATCGAATGATTTATTTTTATTTTTTCTAGGTTCCAATACTCATATTCTAAAATTTCATCTGTTACGATATTCACTTTCATATAGTTCCCTGCGGGAACTCTTTTTACCTTTTCAAAAGGTGTATTACTTGATAAAATATATCCTTTATTAGTAAAATAATCTTCGTAAAATTTAAAATTAATATTATTATACTCTAAAAAACTCTCTAAAAAGTTTGAAATATAAAGTTTGTTTTTATCATACATAAAAAACATATTTGATGATGAAAAACAATCATTTATTAAATATACTATCTCTCCATCATGAATCACCAAATTATATTCACCATCTAGATAATCTAAAAATTTTATACCTAGATATTCATAAGCTATTTTTATAAATTCCAAATCCTCTTGAATAGATATAATCTCTTCATTAAATTTAAAAATTATTTTTTCTAATTTTCCTCTGTCTTTTATCCAAATATTACCAAAAATATTAAAAGTTCCCTTTAAATAAAACTGTTTCTTATTGTTTTGGTACATAACTAATTTTATATTTTCATCAGTAATTAAATACTTCTTCTTACCATTCAACCTTTCTCGTATAAATTCCTCTTGAAAAAATACTTTATCTTCAATTTTTTCACATGAAAGTTTATTTGTTTTTAGTTGACATATAAATCTACCCATTAGTTACCTCCTATCCTTAAAATAGGCACATAAATATTTTTTATACTGCAATGATCATTAACAACTTTATTATCTACTTCAATCCATGCATGAGACATAAATGGTCGTGTTGAAACACCTATAATAAATTCTGGATTGTATCCGTGTCTTACTAATATTATATATAACATCAAAGATATATGTAGACATTGCTTATTTTTAAAGGAATATCTGCAAAATTTTTTTATTTTTAAATCTACTTCAACAAAATTCAACTCTTTTTTGTTCTTTACAGTGTGAATTTCCTCTAATATAGTATACTTTTTTTTCTTTATAATATTATTTGCTATCCTATTAGCTGTCAATATATCTATAAGTATCATATTTCTATCTCCTATTCTATAATTTCGTATTTTTTTAAATTTTCTATAAATTCTACAACATCCTTTTCAATTTGCTTTATATCATTTACTTTATATTTTTCAGTAATATAAGTTATAATTTCTTCTGTATTGCTATTATTTAATACTGAAATAATATCACTTCCTAGCTGATTTATAGCGTAGTATCCTCCATTCTCTAAGTTCAATACTACCATTTCACCATCAATAGCTGTTGTAATAATATTCTCTTTCATTTTCATAACTTTATTTTCTCCTAACTTCTTAGCATACTTTTAAGTTTTTCCAAACAATATTCATAATTTTCTACTTTACTCTGCCATTCTATTCCCCCATCTTTTATCAAAATTACCCTATCAAAATACTTAATATTAAATAAATTATGAGAAACCATTATACACGTAGAATCTTTAAAATCATCTAATAGTGTATCTAAGATTAATTGTTCATTTTTTTTATCTAATGATGCTGTAATCTCATCTAATAAAATCAATGGCTTATTTTTTAAAAATATTCTCGCGATTGCTACCCTTTGTTTTTGTCCTGTTGAAAAATTAAATCCACTTTCCCCTATAACTGTATCATATTTTTCTTGTAATTTTTGTACATCTTCGTATATATAGGATTTTTTACTAGCAATCATCAAATCCTCATTATTTTTATTTTCATTTCCATATAAAATATTTTTTCTTATTGACTTATTAAATAGAGTAGGCTCTTGAATAGCATAATATACATTATCAATAAAAGACTCTTCATTAAAATTTAATATATTTCTATTATTAAACTTAATAGTTCCTTCTTTAGGAAGACAAAACCTAGAAATTAAATTTAATATTGAAGTTTTTCCAGAACCACTTTCTCCTACAATTATAACTTTTTCACCTGATTTTATTTCTAGATTTATATTATTTAATATTTTTTTCCCATTTTTCTCAACACTTACATTTTCAAATTTAATATCTATTTTCTTATCTGTTATTGTTTCTTTACCATAACTAACATCCATATATTCGCTTGTATATTCACTCAGTCTATCTAATATTTGAAAGAACATAGGTATTTTATTTAGAATATTAAAACTATTTTTAAATATATTTCCTATGATATTTATATATGTTAAAAATACAATAAAAACTGAAATATCTAGATCATTTGGAAACATATATAAATACAAGAAAAATATTAAAATAGGTAACATTGTTGTGGTAATAGAATTCAAAGTATTTAAAAATTCTATTCTTACTGTTCTTTTTATATTATAGTAGGAAATTTTTTTTACTATACCTGTAAATTCTTCTATTTCTTTTTTAAATCCTGTTAATAACTTTATTGTCATGTATGTTCCTATGTTAAGGGTTTCTTGAATATTCTGAAGTGATTTAGATCTTTCGTCTAAAGATTGTTTATTTAATCCTAATGTTAATTTTTTTGAAAAAATCGTAGGAATTAAATATAGTGGTATAAAAAGAAAAATAAGTATTGTAAGTATATAATTTAGCTTTATCATTATATATATAGTAGTAACCAAAGTTATAAATTGTGAAACGAGATTTATAGTTATACTGTTTATATACTGACTTAATTCACCTGATTCTCTAACTATTTTTTGAGTTATTATTCCACTAGAATTATTTATAAAAAAATCTATATTTTTCTTTGTTGTATTTTTATATAGATTTTTTTGCAGGGAATTTGTTAACTCTTCTGAAAAAGTGATACTATATTTCGACAGGAAAATACTTACTATTCCTAGAAATACTGGAGAAAGTAAATATAGTATGACTAGATGTATATTTTCTTTAAATACGTTATTAAATCCACCGTCTATTATTTTTTTTAGGATTAGTGACGGCATGGGAATTATAACAGATGAAAATAGCGTCAAACATACTATTAATATAAAGTTCCATTTATTTATATCAATATTATTTTTTAACCATATAATTTTACTCATTAATTACTCCTTCTATACTTATAATTTGTAATATACTAAACAAACTATAAATATTAATAGCAAATACAAGTTTACATATATATGTCTAATGTTTATTTTAGTAGGGGAGTGTAGTCCAAAACAACCACATCCATTAGGCATATCACGTCCATAATTTATTGTCATTATAAATAAAAATACTAAATGTAAAATTACTCCAATATATATTCCTATTATAAGATACTCTTTCAATCCTATAATTAATAGTATCACAATCATAATCTCCAAGGTAGTTATAAAAACAGAAGATACAGAGGATATACTTTTATTCATATATTTATAATCTTCTAGAACAATTTTAAACATATAAGGATCTTTAAGCTTTACAATACTACTTTTCATATGTGTAACTGCTAAATAAATAATAAGAATTCTAAATAACAAATCTATCATTTTACATCAACCTCCAAAAATTTAAAGATTTCCTTCAATATACTATCATTTATATTCCTTGGAATTTTATATGTACTAATACTTTTATTTGCACATTTTACTAAAACAGGGGTTCTACCAAATTTATAATTTATATCTTCAAAACTTACAATTAATATATCGCTATTTCTTTTTAATAATTTCTCTACTAACTTAACACATGAACTATTTTTTTGAACGTCCATAATAAATAATATATACTCATCTTTTTCTTCTAGTAGAGAAACTTCCTTTTTATCAATCTTCATATTAACAATTTTAGTATATCTCATTAATTTATAATAAATATAAGAATATATTAAAATAAAACTAAAAACTATTACTATATTACTCCACATCATATATCATCTCCTCAATCTCTGCAGCAACTTCTTTAAGATTTTCATAATAATTATTTTCTGGGATAAGTACTATATATAGTGGAATATTAACTATACAAGAGACCGCTTCTATTGCTTCTTTTTTTTCATTCGGTGTAAGATAATTAATACAAAATATTTGTCTTATTAAATGTATTATTTTATCGGTACCAAATAACTCATACTTTGTTATTTTATCCACTTTTTCTTTTTTTAAATAGATTACTCTAGTTATTCTCGCTTCCATATTATGTATTTTTTCTTCCTTAATACATAATATTTTTTTTTCGGTTTTCGTTCCCATACTTTTAACATCCTTTAACCATGAATAATTTTCATATACATTTTTTATATATGGATAGGAAGGAAAACATTTATTTTCTAACAATACTAATATATCATCAGAAAAATACTTATATTTATTAAGTTCCATTAATTTTGAAACTAGCGTAGACTTTCCACTACCCGAATCCCCCATTATTGCCGTTAAGCCCCCCTGTTCATTTACTATACTTGAAGAATGTAAGCATAAACAACCATTAATTTGTAAGTAATACGGCATTATAAAATTCACAAAGCAAGAAAATACCACTGAATCTAAAACATCTTTATTTCTATAACATACTATTTTTTCTTCATTTAAAAAAATAAAATAACTTCCAGAAAATGAAATATTATATATACGTACATCCTTTTCTAAATATAATTTGTCATCTATTTCTATATCCGTTTTATTATACTTAACAATAAACTCTATACTTTTAGTGTCATTATCCTTTATTTCTGTATTTAACGGCATAGCTATATTGGTCTCTATATTATATCCATATAAACTATATCTATACATACTATCACCTCATAGAAAAGTAGAGAAAGTCAAGACTCTCTCTACTTTTTATTAATAAAATATATTAACAATCTCCCCATTCGCCCCAATGAACGTCCTGACAGTAACCATTTTTATATTCATATGACATATTATTAAAATACATTTCACATCCCCAGCCACCGCAGCCTTTAGTGATGTCCATTGAATTTCCTAAAGAAATTACACTAGGTTTTGAATAAACCATAACACTACCTCCTTCCTTTTATATTTTAGTAAACGTTTACTTTATCTATTATTATATCACTATAAACATTGATAGTCAATTATATTCCTATATAAACATTATATTTTGTTTTTACAAATTTATTAATCCGTCTAATTCTAATAGATTTATGTATCTACTCATATATTTCTTTAATAAATATATTTTTATAATAAAATTATTTATATAGACTATAGTTTGAAAATAAAAATATATTTAAAAATCTCTTTAAAAATAGTTTATTCTTTTCTAAATTATTTCTTTTGTTAGTTTCATTACTAAAATTTATCCTAAATTAAAAAGTCTAAGCAGCTAACTACTGCTTAGACTTCTACATTTCCCATAACACCTCCAACTTGATAAAGAACTCTGGACTATAGTCAAGTAAATAGAAACGAAAATACGAAGATTAACTAAAAATTCAAGTGAAATTTTTTATACTGAGTGTGGGAATGGTATCCTGTGAAAAAAATGTGGTAGTTCCACATTTTATAGTTAAAATAATTAACAATTATACGAATATATCGTATAATAATAAAAGGTTTGGGAATAACATTTGCCAATCCGATCCTCGCGGATGATATCTGGCGAGTTTTTTTTATTTCTAATAATTTAAGAATTTATGGTCCTATACAATAACTTATTCATTACAGTATCATAGAACTCTATAGTCTCCCCGTCTTCAAATTTAATATTAAGAAATCGTTCTTTTTCCAGTCCTTTCAATCCCCTGCATTTTTCCTAATAGTTAATAAATAAAAAAATACTTAGCACCTTTTTGCTAAGTTCTCCATCTTAATTCATATTTTGAAGTATTGTATTTATATTTTTAGAATACACTTTCTTATGCTAATTTTGAAATCAATAACCGCTGGTAGCAGTAATCTTTTAGGAGATTATCATTCCTACTCTTTACTATGTACAATTATTTATTCTGGCAAATAATTTATAAAATTTGTATTAATATCCTTCATTAGATTTCTATTAGTAGGAATATTTTGATGCAAAAATCAAATTTAAATAACCCTTGAATTTTGAGTATATAGTAAAATCATTTAAATCCCCCCTTTAAAATAAAAGGTTTTTATGTTATACTAACAATAGGAATATAATATAATGATTTAATTAATAATGTGTGGAATTAGTAGCGCATTAAATATCATTAATGCAAACCTAACTCACTTATTGTTAGGTTTGCATTTTTTTTTATTATGTACTTGATTCTTTTAAGTCTAGTATTCTTAATATATAATTAATCAAATCGGGAGACAAATATGATTAGAATATGTAAAAATTTTACACCCACTGTTAACGCTAAACGTTCATCAATTAACATTAAAGATGATGATACATCAAAACGTATTTTTGATATATTGCATATTTTAGAGCCGCTTCAAGGTGAATCTATAAATAAGACTTTTGATCCAGAATCATATAATTTATGCGAAGAACTATATGAAATTGTTCGAGAGACTGGTTTAATTGTTAAGCCTACAGATCATCTTTACTTTACAGAATTAATTAAAAATGTAAAATACTGGCATATTTATAGGGAAATTGAAACTGTTAGAAATTCTGAGTTACTTGAAGAAATTGATGATGAAACCTATTTTGATTACATAGAATACTGTGATGATTATTATATAGAAACAGTTGGCTTTGAATAGATACTTGATTTAACATAAAAATAAAACGCTTTGGATTTCTCCTTAGCGTTTTTTAATATTAACTTTTTTTATTTATTTTTTTCTCTATTTTTTCCAATATCTCTTTAGCAAAATTATCATATTCTATAGCTTTTAAAGGATCAAAATCATTTTCTATTTTATTTAATTTTGAAGTTTTAATTTTTATTCTATCTTCTACAGAACAATGATTTAATAAATTTATTGCTCTTTCACAGAATATACAAGGAGTTCTAGTTACTGCTAATTCCACCTTATCTTTCTTTAATTCTATAAATTTTGCTAGTAATTTTCTTTCACAACAAGTAAACATTCTATTCATACTTGCTTTTGGATTCGCACTCTTATATTGTTTAAAAGTAATATATTTATTATTACTAGTATAATATCTAGTCTCATCAGAGATTTTTACATAATGTAGATTTCCTACTAAATTTTTTAATATGGCAAAAATGTTTCCACTTTTATTATTATTATTATTTTTTTTATCAATACCATTAAAAGTTATATAATTAACCTTATCTATTTTCATTGAGGCATAACAATTAAGTGTAGTAAATGCATACTTTTCTAAATTAACATTCTTTTCTAAGTCATTAGCGTTCTTCACTTCCTCATAGAAATCACTGGTAAGTTTATTAATATTAAAGAAACTATCAAATACACTAAAATCCTTTATATTAACTAATGATAACACATTCTCCAAAAAGTTAGAGCCTGATAACATGACCTTTTCACATTTTTCTATATATTTATCTATTTCTTCCAACACTTCTATTATGCACCCAACAATATCTCTAAAATCATTCTTTAAATAATAAGGTATCACATCTTCATAACTCCACCAATAATATTCTTTAAAATAAAACGGGGTTTCTAAATATTTACAAATCAATGAAAATGCGAAGAATTTTTCAATTGCATAGTCATCATCATCTAATTTTGAAATTATAAATCTCCATATTGATGTTATATTTTCAAATATAGGAATATCTAAATAATAATTTTTAAAATCTAATTTATTTTTTTTTATAGTATTTAAACATTTATTTAATTCTATTCTAAAGAACAGCTTTAACCTTAAAAGTTTACTATGCTGATTATCAATTTTTTTTAGAGATATTTCATCTTTTAAAAAACTTTCAGATTCTTTATTTAATAGATTTATAGATTCTACACTATAAAAATCACTTAAAATATTAATAAAATTATTATCTAAATCACATATGAATTCATTATTTACAGCTACTTCAGCTACTTCTTCGTTATTTTTAGTCCCAAAAAACCTCCATTCCGAGTTTAAAATTTTTTCCAATTCTTTAAAATTTTTATTATTCATAATACATTCTCCTTTATTTTTAATTAATAGTCTTCCTAATATTTCTTTTAATAACTTTATACTTTCTAACGATTACTAAACTTTTAAACGATTTATGTTTTCTATAAAGAATATTTAAATCCTATAATATATCAAAAATATTTCTACCTATTCTTTTATTTATCTAATTCGTTGAAACTCCTTGATAGCACGCCTTTTATATCGTTTAATTGTATTCAACTTTACGTTGTTATTTCTGTAACAACTAATTTTATCATACAAAAGCTCCTTTAGTAGATTTTAATTAATCTATAATCTTATCAATTTATATATTCCAATTCTTTACATTATATCAGATATCACTACTCTCTCATAGTAAAAAAGAAAAAATCATATCACATTGATATGACTTCTCCACTTTTCGAATGAATTTCTATTCCTTTTTCTTTATGAATTATTATTTATCCTAATTCTATTTCTCCTTTTAAATACTTATGATATTTTTTTCCTTTTAACGTTTCTCAAATTTCAATAAAACAAATATTCCTAAGCCAAACAGTATTGTTAATATGTTCAAAGATACTCCAAGAACTTTTATGTTATCATAAACAAAAGGTATTAATAAAAATAAGACGCCAAATACTGAATAAAAACTAGTTATGATAGTGTGAATAGCTCCAAAATCTTCTCCTTCATAATCATCATAAAGCATTTTTTCAAAGAAGTTTCCAGAAACTCCTATTACAACAAAGGTGATAAAGAAAAACAATAATTTTAGATAACTATTATCTATTATAAATACTAATAAAAAGCTAGTTCCTGATATCAAATAATCCATATAAAAGAAATTTTTGGGAGGAACTTTTACAAAAGGTGCTACCATTGCTCCTACTAAGTCCGCACCACGCCATACAGAAAGAACTAAAGCTAACCATTTTACATCAATATTTATGCTAATAAGATAAAGTGGAAGCAGTTTTAAAAGCAAGTCAGTAGCACCACTAAGAAATGCTTCGATAACAATTATCTTTGACGCTGCGTTTCGTGAAAACAATGTCTTTATATTGCCGACTATACTAGCCTCAACCACCTCTTCTGCTTCCTCAGTTCCTTCGGTAGTTTGAATATTTTTATTCAGGTTTAACTTTGTAAAGAAGTATACCCCCGCTAAAAAGATTGGAATACTTAGTTGCATAAGTGATAAATAAGTGATAAAACCAAGTAACAGCGATGCAACAAAATTACTAAGTATATCTAATGAGTTTGATGTAAAATATTGAATATCAACTGATTTTTTAATCAAATTATTATCATTATCAAGAACTTCTGGTGTCACTTTTACATTTAATGAAGTAAGAACACAATTTACTAAGTTAAATAAAAAGTTATAAATAAATATAAAAGCAATATGAGCTTTATTAACTAATGCAATTATTAAAAGACTGACTAAAATAATATGCATAATTTGGAAACAGAGAATCCAAAATTTTGTATTTTTTATCTTATTAAAGAAATAACTATATGAAAATGCGACTAGCGATGGGATCATTCCTATTAAAGCAAATGACGTTAAAGTACTCGCTTCTATATTATATACTTCTACCAAAGCAATCGTTACCGCAACCATATAAAAACTATCCGCTATATTCAATACCGAACGCCCTAAGATTAGATTAATAAAATTCTTAGGAAATATTTTTAATAATTTCAAAATTATGCACCTCCCATGTGAGTAAGTAGATTTGAATTACGTCTTTTATATTTCCAAAACCTGCAAGTTCTGAAAATACTTTATATACCATCATTCTAGAATCCATAAATAAAATATGAATCTATATTAGCACTTATACATTATATAGTCAATACTATTTTCAGAAAATAAGGTATTTTATTCTGATAAAAAGGGAGAAAAATGAAAAAATAAAAAATGTATTAATACCTGATAATATAAATAAATAACTTGAAAATTATGAATTTTAATGTTATATAAAACTAATAATATTTTTTCAAATACAAGAATATTATATCTAATTATATATACTAATCCCTCTTTATTTTTGGGTGTCTAATCATCTCCCACAAAACATACGTTTTATTGTCTTTTATTGACTTTAACACAAAAACACGTTACAATGAAAGCGTTAATAATAGAAATACGATTTGGTCTAGATGTAATTCCAAACATATATTATGCTTTACATTGATAAAAGGAGGTATATTTCATAAATAAAAATTTTAAATTTATACATATTATTTTTACTACTAGTCTTTTAGTCCCCCCCTATATCTTATATATAAGTTAACTCTACAATTCAAAAGCATAATAAATATAAAAAATATCTATTTGGATGACAATAGGCGATAAATTATATAATGAAGTTATTTTTTCTTTATCTTAGGTAAATATTATCCATCTCAAAAAAAAATAATAAAGTGTATGGGAGATAACAAAATGAATACTGAAAAATATATAGAAATAGCAATATTCGCTGTAATAACAGGCCTGTTATCAGGAACGGGTTCATATTTCGTCAATAAAAAAATTAAAAAATTAAAAGAAAAAAGAAAAAGATAAATAATTAACTTAATCAATATTGAGAGCAATTTTAAAAAATTAATTTCAATGAAATCATAATTTTTAAGTCACATTGATATATACCTAAATAAAAATGGAGATAAAAATGACGCAAAACGTATTAACTTGTTTTAAATTTATTATAATTATTAATATAATAAATTATGTAATAATAAAGAACACATTCATAATAAATTATTTACTTATATGTACACTTATCGGAATATTCTACATAATAATAGATTCAAATAAAAATAAATTAAATATATTGACTGATAAAATCAATATAATTTCATTACTGATTCTTACAAGTATAATGAATACACTTTACATAATTAATATAAAAATAACAAATTTAAAATATATTATTTTTATATCGCTATCTTATATAATCATTAAATATATAAATAAGAAAAAGACTAGTTAACTATAGTAATAGCCTCTAAAATTCATCTGAATTTTTGGGGCTATTACTGATTCTTAATTGATTTATTTTATTAATTGACTAATAAATAATTCTTTTATGATAGTTACACCTAATTTAGACTATATAAAAAAAGAGCCTTTCTTTTTAGAGTCGCGACTCCTACGACTACATCAACTTGAGAGTATTTTCTTTTTTTAGTCGGTATTACTCTCCGACTTTTTCTACATTATATGAGA
>ERZ772974.2077-NODE-2077-length-12550-cov-5.466667_pt1 | contig 12550 bp, 7 predicted proteins | sample MGYA00580671_ERZ772974 | MGnify/ENA primary metagenome ERZ772974 (study PRJEB29015, sample SAMEA2738065) | human oral metagenome | biome: human oral; feature: human-associated habitat; material: saliva | place: China | collected 2218 ... | reverse complement strand
TGCCCACGAAACACTCCGCCAGGCGTAGGGGCCGATTCATCGCGCCCGTATCCTTACATTATCAAATATACATATTCGTTTCACCAAATACGCATTTCCGTTTCATCATACACGAATATTCACATTATCAAATATGCGTTTCCGTTCCCCATTTCGTGGGTGTTTATATATACGCGGGCACGATAAATCCGCCCCTACAGCTGCTGACGGTCTGCCATTTCGCTGCTGACGGTCTGCCAATAATGCTGCAAACATTCCACAACAACGCAACGCACACACTGCTATTTTGGGGTAAATATAAAAAAGGGACCCCATAAATGGAATCCCTTTAACTGCAAACCGCCAGCCATAACCATTGCAAACAGATTGCAACAATGCCACAAACACCCTCGTTCTATTGTTTTTTTACAAAGCACAAGAGCCTCAGGCGCACTGTGGTTTTAGTAAGAACGTGCTATAATAACACGATGTTTAGCTGGCTTTCCACTCACCATGTCCACGCCTTCGGTCTGTTCGAACATAAAAGGAACACACCGAATGGTAGCCTGAGTGTCTTCTTTTATCTTTGCTTCCGTCTCTTCTGTGCCGTCCCAATGGCATAAGAAGAAGCCACCATCTTTAATTCGCTCTTTAAATTCATCGTAGTTATCACACTCGTATATATGTTCGTTGCGGAAGTTGAGTGCCTTTTGATAGATGTTAGTCTGAATATCGTCAAGCAATTTCTCTATTCTTTCAACAATTCCATCGAACGAAACGTTTTCTTTTTCTAAGGTATCGCGGCGCATTATCTCTACCGTGTTGTTCTCTAAGTCGCGTCCTCCCATTGCCAAACGCACAGGAACGCCCTTAAGTTCGTAGTCGGCAAACTTAAATCCGGGTCGTTTGTTGTCGGCATCGTCATACTTTACGCTAATGCCAAGCTGTCTAAGCTGTTCAACAACAGGCTTTAGCTTTGCCGAAATGGCAGCTAATTGCTCGTCGCCCTTAAATATTGGCACAATAACAACCTGTATTGGAGCAATCTTTGGAGGTAGAACCAACCCGTTATCGTCGGAGTGTGCCATAATAAGAGCCCCTATAAGGCGTGTGCTTACCCCCCACGATGTAGCCCAAACATATTCTGGTTTGTTATCTTTATTTAGGAAAGTAACATCGAACGACTTAGCAAAGTTCTGTCCAAGGAAGTGCGATGTGCCACTCTGTAGTGCCTTTCCGTCTTGCATCATAGCCTCTATGGTGTATGTATCTAATGCTCCTGCAAACCTTTCGGTAGCACTTTTCACTCCCTGCACCACAGGAACGGCGAGCCAATGTTCGGCAAAGTCGGCATAAACTTTAAGCATTTGTCTTGCTTCTTCCTCTGCTTCCTCTCGTGTTGCGTGGGCTGTGTGTCCTTCTTGCCATAGAAATTCGGAGGTACGAAGGAATGGTCGGGTGCGCATTTCCCACCTCATTACGTTGCACCACTGGTTGCACATTAATGGAAGATCCCTATATGAGTGTATCCAATTGCGGTAGGTGTTCCATATAATGGTCTCGCTTGTTGGTCGAATAATAAGTTCTTCGTCTAGTTTTGCTGCAGGGTCTACCTCTACTCCACCCTCTTTTTCGTTAGCACGGAGCCGATAGTGGGTAACCACAGCACATTCTTTGGCAAATCCTTCTACGTGTTCGGCTTCGCGAGAAAGGAAACTTTTTGGAATAAGAAGTGGGAAATAGGCATTTTGTGCGCCTGTTTCTTTAAACATTTTGTCTAACTGTGCCTGCATCTTTTCCCATATAGCGTAGCCGTAAGGCTTTATTACCATACAGCCTCTAACGGGCGATTGCTCTGCTAAATCGGCCTTTACAACAAGGTCGTTGTACCATTGCGAATAGTTTTCTGCCCGTTTGGTAAGGTGTTTTAATTCTTTTGCCATAATATATACTATCTTTTTCTATGTCGTCTTTATAGGCAAATTCCCTAACTAAATAGGCAATTCCCCATTGTTTGAATAACTTTATCAGCGTAATTTTGTGCAAAATTACAAAAAAATGTTGGCAAACGGCACTTCAAAATAAAAATAGTTGTATCTTTGTTGCGGTGCCAGTGCATTAAGAAGGCATTGGTTTTGCAGGATAACAATTATGTGTTGTTTCGCTTAAAAAGAATGTAATGTGCTATTAAACCGTATGTATGATGTGCGCATACATATTGTGCAATATGCCAGAACATATATATTAGAATTTTAAAACATATAAAATTATACGCATTATGAAGAGTTTAAAAACAATAACAGCCGCACTTTGTGTAGCTACACTCGTATCTAGTTGTGCAACAAATCAAGGAACTTACAGTGCCGGAGGTGCCGGAGCAGGTGCCGTTCTCGGGGGTATCGTGGGCAACATTATAGGTAAAAACACCAAAGGAACTGCTATTGGTGCTGCCATTGGTGCCGCTGTAGGTGCTGGAACTGGTGCTTTAATTGGTAGACACATGGACAAAGTAAAGCAACAAACCCAAGCACAGGTAGACAATGCTAAGGTTGAAACTGTGAAAGATGCCAATGGTTTAAGTTGCGTAAAGGTTACTTTCGACTCTGGTATCTTGTTTGCTACCAACAGTTCAGACCTTAATGTATCGGCAAAACACGACCTTACGAAGTTTGCTGGTGTACTTAGACAGAACAGCGACTGCGATGTTGCCATTCAAGGATATACCGATGCATCGGGCAACGACAATATTAACATTCCGCTTTCAGAGCGTCGTGCCAAAGCCGTTTCAAGCTATTTGCGTTCGCAAGGTGTGTCTTCTGGACAGATTCGCACAGTAGAAGGTCTTGGAAGTTCTAACCCTATAGAAAACAAACGCGTTAGTCAGGCTAACCGAAGAGTAGAGGTTTACTTGTATGCATCTAAAGAAATGATTAATAAAGCCAATAATGGCACCTTGTAAAAAGATGCCTTATTTTTGATTAAACTTAACTACCGCTAAGACGTGTTCCGTAAATGGAGCACGTCTTTTTGTGTATATAACATTCTAATAGCCACACATTTACAACCTGAATATACCACAAACACCCACGAAACACGTGGCGAACACTCCATTAGGCGTAGGAAACCGATTCATCGCGCCCGTATCCTGACATTACCAAATATGCATATTCGTTTCCTCGTACACGTATGTCCACATTATCAAATACGTATATTCATTCCACCACACACGTATGTTCGTTCCTCATTTTGCGGGTGTTTACGTATCTGCAAACACCATAAAATTGTGCTTACACGTACACTTGTAACTCGCTATGGCACAACAACATACACAAAATGCCTACTTTTGCAATGCAAAAACCATACTTTTGCAATGTAAAAACCCCCTTTTTGCACGCCAAAAACCATACTTTTGCAACGCAAAAACCCCCTTTTTGGTTGATGCCTATATTGCTCTTATAAAACACTAAACATTCGGCTATAAAACATTCTTACCAAAACCACAAAACACTGCTCACAATATGGCTACACACACTACACATTACGGCATATACACAACAACCGTTTGGCACAACTTTATTGTACCCTCCCATTGCACACAACCACAAAACGCATAATGAATTGTGCCACTATTATGCACACTTTTTGTAGCATTTATTATATTTCTACCCTATTTTCTTTGACATTAAAATTATTTATAGTATCTTTGCCGAACCTAAATACCGATTCATATAAGTCGAATTTAAACAATGTAGCCCTATATATAATAAGGTGTAAATTCTATTACGGAACAACAAAAAGAGAGAACGCAAACGGTGCAAAAGGCACCACAGCAAAACATATCCGTAGGAAAAACGGTTTATAAAGGCTACCAGAACGCTCATAAAATATATACATTAATTTCAAACAATAAGCAAAAATGAGAAAAATCTACTTACTGATGTTTGCCCTAATGCTGTGTTTTAGCATGGCAAATGCGCAAGTTATCGAGGGCACGGTACTAAAATCGTGGGACGGAGCCAGTGGTTCTATCGAGATTCCTGCCAATGTTACCGAGATAGCAGATAACTGTTTCTACTCGCCAGCCGAGGAAGATCCAGACACTTGGGAGGTTATTGGCGAAGAAAAGAGTAACACCAACATTACAAACATTAAGCTAAACAATGTAAAAAAAATAGGCAAGAATGCCTTTAAAGGGTGTTCTAACATTGAAAGTATAGATGCACCCAATGTAGAAATAGTGGGCGACGAAGCCTTTGCACGGTGCGAAAAACTTGCAACATTGGCTCTTCCAAACATTAAAAATGTGGGAGTAGATGCCTTTCAAGGCTGCGAACAACTAAAAGAAATAGCGTTAGGAAAAAGCCTTACTACCATTTCGGGTAGCTCGTTTAAGAACTGTAAGTCGCTAACAACCATATCTATAGAAGATGGCGGAGGCTATAAAGCTTTGCAAAATGCCATTATCAGTCCAAACAAAACATTGGTTTATATTGCCGGACAAGCCAAAGAAATAAAGCTAACTGCCGACGAATGTACTGCCATTGGCGACTATGCAATGTACAACAACACAAATATTGCAAAAATAAACCTACCCGGCGTTAAAACCATAGGTAAGGCTTGCTTTACGGGTTGCAGTGCTTTGGCAGAACTGTTAGTACCCAATTTGGTAAGCGTAGACACCAATAGCTACATTACATGGAGTGGTGTGGCATCGCTAAATGTGGTAGATATTCACCTAAGCAACAACTTTGTGTCGTTCGGAGCTACCGAATTTGCCGATAAAACCTCTACAACCATTTACGTAGCTAACGAAAACGTAAAGGAAAAACTACAGCAAAAGTTTAAGAAATGCCAAATAGTAATAGGCGAACCACAGTCTACCGAGAAGTTTAAAGTAAACTATAGCATCACAAATATAGAGATTGATGGTAAGAAAATAGGCGAAATTGAAGCGTGGACAAATGGTGCACGCAACTTCGAAACAGGTACAGACATACCCAAAGGCAATAGCGTTTCGGTAATGGTAACACCATACGGCGGCTACAAAATAGACAAATGGGAAGTGAATGGCAAGTTGGCTGCACCCGAAAATCTACGTCCCTCATCGTCAATAAATGGCGAAATATGGTCGGTTAATCACATTTCAGAAGCATTAAACATAGTAGTTACACTTACAAAAGAGGCAGAAGGAGACATTATTTTCTTTAAAAGTAAAGAGCCAAACTTTGGAAGTGTTACCTGCACAGTGGTAGAAACAGAACAGAAAATAAATAGTGCCGAAAAGGTAAAGAAGGGTACTAAGCTCCGTTTCGAGGCATTTCCAAACGAAGGATACCACGTTACACAGTGGTATAAGCTTGGCAAAGAAACCGTAACAGATGCTGAAGGACATACAAAAACCATCGATCAGTATCTGCCTATCGCAGGTTTCGACAACGCTACAGTATACGAATGCAACGCAGAAGATGCCTTAGACATACTCGTAGACTTCGATCGCGAACAAGGAAAGCATATTGTTAGCTTCAAATCGCTTAACAATGAAACTGGCGAACTCACAGCTTCGGTAGACGGAACTGCCATTTCTACAGGCACAGTAGTGGCACATGGCGCAACAGTAGTGTTCACAGCGCACCCCAAAGAGGGCTATGTTGTAGACAGTTGGCTACTTAACGAAAGCGAAATAAAGGGCGAAAAGGGACTTACTTACACCATTCCCGACCTGAAAGAAGACGTTACTGTGTGGCTGGTTTGTAGCAAACAAACAGAAGAAACCGAACATAAAGCCGAAATAAAAGACGGTCATCTCATCTCGTGGAAGCCAAAAGGCAAGGCTATAACCCCAGAAGGAGTAGAGTATATAGATAACAACGCATTGCAAGCTGCCACAGAACTCGAATCGTTTCATATAACAAAAGACGTTAAAAGCATAGGCGAACTGGTGTTTTTGTTCTGTACTCAGCTCACCGAAATCACGGTAGACCCTGCCAACAACTACTTTACATCGGTAGACGGAGTATTGTATAGCAAAGACAAAACACGCTTAATGGCTTATCCTCCGGGCCGTTCGGGTGCGTCATACGAGATTATTCAGAGCGCAACAAGCATAAAACCAGGTGCGTTTACATTGGTTCCAGCACTTCTTGGTGTAACTGTGGCTAAGGGAAACACGGCTCTACGTGCCAACAAAGGCGCACTCTACACGCGCAATATGCTCACTTTGCTCTATCAACCTACCATTCCACAAACTGCACCGGGTACAGATAAGCTCGCACTAAACGAGGGATTGGAAACCATTGCCCGCTATGCTTTAGCATACAACCATACTGTTACAGAGATAACACTACCTGGTTCGCTTAAAACTATCGAGGCTAATGCACTCTCAAACAATCCTAACTTGAATGGAATAAAGTGGGAAGAGGGTGTTGAACCTGAACTTGAAACCATTGGAGATTCGGCTTTTTACCACAACGGACAGTTGGCAATGCTACAGCATATCCCATCTTTAAAAACACTGGGAGCAGGTGCTTTCATTAAAAATGCTAACCTTGTGGAGGTTCATATACCTGCAAACTGCACCATAGGAGATAGAGCTTTCTTTGAATGTTTGGCACTTCAGAACGTCTATTCGTATAGTATGACACCGCCAGCTGTAGCCGACGATGCTTTCAAATCTATATATTATCTTGACGATGCTGTGCTACACGTAGACCAAAATGCGGTAGAAGCCTACAAAAAAGCCGATGGCTGGCGACACTTTAAGCACTTTGCCACCGATATTGTTACTGCAATTAGCTCTACAAAGGTTGCTACAAACAGTGCCGTTCGGGTTATAGCACAAAGCAATGGTTACACCATCGAGGGGCTGAATGCCGGACAACGCTACACGCTTTGCACTGTTTCGGGTGTGCAAATAGCTACTGGCGTAGCCAACGAAGGTAGTTTGTTTATACCTGTTAAGCGCAATCAGGTGTACATTCTGCACATTTCGGGCGATAAAACCTACAAACTGTTCTAACAAAAGTATTCAGTTTAGCACATAAAACACAAGAGAGAAGCAAACATCATGGGTTTACTTCTCTCTTTTTTTTATCTGTTTTGATGTGTCGAAATGATGCGAATTGCAATGCCATTTTATGCAATTACGTGGGTGCGGTATGAGGTATTGCAACGCCATTTGGTGGGTGTTCGTGGATACGGGCACGATAAATCGGCCCCTACGCCTACGGGGTGGACGTGGCGAAACGTGGGTGAACGGGGCGATAAATAACAAAATGGGTAATGCAAAATATATCAACGAACACATTATGTGTGGGTTATTTATTGCGCATATATATATCAATGAACATTCCGCAATATTCATTTATTGCGCAAATGTATGGCAGCGAACATTCCGCAAGGCGTAGGGGCCGATTCATCGCGCCCGTTTTTCAACCGAACCAAATGGTTTTGATGTGTCGAAATGATGCGAATTGCAACGCCATTTGGTGGAATTACGTGGGTGCGGTATGAGGTATTGCAATGCCAACGGTGGAAAATTGCAACGCCATTTTATGGGTGTTCGTGGGTACGGTATGATGTATTGCAATATCAACGATGGGAATATGCAACGCCATTTTGTGGAATTTCGTGGGTACGGGCACGATAAATCGGTCCCCTACGGCTGCTGACGGTTTGCCATTTTGTGGTTGTTTACGTATCTGCAAATACCATAAAATTGTGCACCAACGTACACTTGCAACTTGCTATGACACAACAACATACACAAAATGCCTACTTTCGCATTGCAAAAACCATACTTTTGCAATGTAAAAACCCCCTTTTTGCACGCCAAAAACCATACTTTTGCACGGCAAAAAGGGGGTTTTTGTATAATGGTATAATATGCGATAGAATGTGAGAGGCTTTTGTTTGGTGATTGCTGCATGTGTTTTGGAATAACAGTGGAGGTAGATTTCTGCTGTAACAGGTGTTTCTATCTACATTGTTATATAGCTTCTAATAAACTTGTTTAGGCAATAAAAAAAAGCGTAACCCACCAAATGGGGTTGCGCTTTTCTAAGTTTGGTACGGGCAATGCCTCTACACCGAAAGCGTAGAAACAGCCTTTACAATACCGTTAGCACTATATGTGTATTGCTGTTAGGTATACCATATTTCGCCACCTAATGGTCTCTTGTCAGTTGTTTCCACCTTTTTACCTTGGAGATTGTTCACGTTCTCCTTCTTGTTATACACTTTATTTTCGGTTGTACTATCGTTATACAAATCCGAATGATTTAAGCTCTTCATATAAACTCCTTTCTTTTGTGATACAGATGTCAAGTCGTTACAAATATAAACCATTTATTTGACAATGTCAAATTCAGGAGAAAGAAATGTAATATATTTCATATTTTTTAAACAAAGCACTATACAAAATGTCGTTTTCCTTATAATTATTTTGTCATAATAGGAAAATAGAACAATAAAATAGCGTAGTCCGATTCGTCTTAATATATATACGAACTATCGATAGGGTAGAGAGCCTAAAGCGCAAAACCAAAAAAAATGATGTTTTCAGAAAACTTTTATTGTGTTTTTTCTTTTCTTTTCAAAAATAATATCTACCTTTGCAGCAAGTTACAAATAAACGTAATTAACCATAAAGCTTCGTATATAGTAGTCAATACCTGCTATGAAGCAACCGACAGGCAAATCTACAACGGACTGATAAAAGCCAATAGGGATTATGAAAATATACCTATGAGGTTTAGTTGTGCGTTCCACAATGTTGTGGAAATATAAGCACTATTATGTTGAAACAAATAAAACGCAGTGTTGTACAATCGGGAACGTTGTGGAATAAAGCGAAAAAAGCTGTACATTGGAACCGAGAACATTGCGCAACATAGAAAAAGAATGCTGTGCGGTAAACTAAAAAAACTTCGTGGTTCCAATACTTATGAAGTGCAGCACAGCTTCTTTTTTATGTATATATACCTTTTTTCTATGTATATATACCTTGAAAAAACATAGTCAAAAGTGTACAGAAAACCACCCAATATCATTTTTTTTCGTTTATATAAAGAAACTTTACGCAAAAAATTTGTACTATAAAAATTTATTAGTAACTTTGTATCGAAAGCTCTATACCGTATATTCACAATGCTTGCATTACGAAAATGTATGGTAATGGAGCCAAAGATTTTAATCACTAAGTATTAGGACATTAACCAAAAAATCCCTATGGATATCGCAAATAAACTAATAGCGTTTTACAATCATCTGAATGCAACTGATGTAAACAGAACCATTTTTTCGGTAAAATTAGGCGAAAGAAATTCCGAATTTATAGAAAGGTTCAAAGAAAAGTATAGCAACCAATACGCATTTTATACGCTTACGCCTATTAATTACGAGGTTGCAATGAACGAACAGATACTAGAGTATGTTAAACGCGACCTACTTTTCCAACTCATTTTAGATGGTACGTTAAACACAAACATTAAAATTCCCGACCACATTCTATTGCAATGGTATTTCAACGAGAATACTATAGATGTTGTAAAAGACATTATGCGATTCGCACCATCTACATTAAGCAATGGCAATCAGCTGGGTATGCTCTTAAAAGGAACCATTACGCTGGCAGAAGGATATGCCCAACAGTGTAAGAAATTTAGGGGATTAAAAGAAAATATAGCAAGAGCAAAGTTTGAAAGAGCTGCAAAATCAATAGCAAAAATGTCTGCTGTAACCGACGAGATAGGCGAAATAGACCCTATGAGCTGGCTAATAACACATGCCATAATGGGACTAAAAAAGACACCAGTGCTATTAATAGAAGACTTTGACCGCATAGACCCAGTGCAATTGTTTGGTATTTTCAATATATTTTCCACACGAACAGAAAAGAAAACCACAGCTAATGCAACAGAAAAACAGGGAGACGACAACGAAATAAATCCAATAAAAACACAAAATAAGTTTGGTTTTGCTAAGATAATATTTATGATGGATACAGTTGCAATAGGCACTATTTTTCGTAACTATTATGGCGAAGCCAACTACGAAAGCTATATAAAAGAGTTTGTTGCACGCACTACATTCTATCATTCAGTATCCGAACATGCAAAAAGCTCCCTACAATCGTATGTAAAAGAAGAGTGTAAAATAAACTTCGAAACCGTCTCTAAAGGATTAACGGCTATTGGAATAAGGCTGGATAGAAGCGATATTAAAGACATGATGAACGTGTTAGACAACTTCGAAGATGCATATATACGAGAAGAAGTGAGTGTTACGGACAACTTTCACTTCCAGTCTGACACCCCATTAGTGAAGCTTTTGACATTGCTAAAAAGGATTGGCGTGAAAGAACACCAATTGTCTGACTTCTTTTCGGCTATTGAAGCAGAAGAGAACTTTATGGACCTTTTGGGCTGTTTTGCCGTAACAAAGGAATCTATACTACGGCATGGGAAAGTCTGCCACAGGGGTGTGCTATACCAAATGGTGGTAGACGAGGAAGAAGGAACGTATAAAACGTTCGACCGTGTTATGACTATTCCTAGTATGGTATCGGTAGATGACTATCGTTTTTTGGAGGTTGATATAGATAAAGTTATAGGGAAAGCATTAGAATACGTAAGGCGCATTTAACGCATAATGTATTTATCAGCAACCATTCCTCCAGACGTAGGGGCTGATTCATCGTGCCCGTACCCACGAATTTCCCCGAAATAATGTTGTGTATTCGTAATATCTCAAACATCAGAACTGGTAAGGAGCATTCCTACTTATATACCATCGGTTTGTAAAAACCATACTTTTGCCTTACAAAAACCCCCTTTTTGCACTCCAAAAAGGGGGTTTTTGCATTGCAAAAAATGGGTTTTCGCAACAGCGTGGCTTATAGATAGTTACACGCCAGCCATATTTCTATAATTTGATATCGTTTCTTTTGAATTTGCAGAATAACCGCAAATTTTAAAGAAAACGTTTTGTTAGCTCTATAATTATGCCTATTTTTGCAGAAATACTACGATGTTATGATTATAGAATTTAGCGTAAAGAACTATCGTTCCATAAGAGATTTGCAGACAATCAGCTTTAAAGCAACAGGCTTGAAAAGTCCTGCCGGCAGCGATATTGATGCAGATAATATTGTTAAAAGCAATGGCGTGTCGCTCTTAAAGACGGTTGGTCTGTACGGAGCGAACGCCAGTGGCAAGTCGAACATGCTGATGGCGTTAAGTTATTTTACGCAAGTAGTAGGCTCATTGGTAATAGATTCACGTGGAGTACGACCACTTTACGACCCGTTTCTCTTCGAAACGTCTAACGAAGGTTGCTTCTTTCAGATTGTATTGTTGCTAAATGGCAAGAAGTATCGGTATGGTTTTGTGGTGAATAAGTCTGATGATGCATCAGGAAATGTTGATTCTAACGGTGTTAAAATAGAAAGCGAGTGGCTCTATGGCAACGTAGGTAAAAACATGAAACGCTTGTTTTTGCGTGTAGGCAACGAGGTGAAGGAGAACAATCTTCCCACTTCGGAAGGAATGATAATACCCACCAAGCTGCCCTATCCGCACACATTGTTCCTCGTTCACGCGGCTGCTTTCGATGCAAGGGGTATCCCTGAGCAAATAGTTAGCTACTTAAAACATCGTATAATCGGCAATATTGTGTATAAAAATGTGTTCAGAGGGGTTTCAATAAGTGCGATAAAAGAATCAACACCATTGTTTCTTTCCTTTCTGAAACGATTCAATATGAAATACGATGGCATTGAATTGATAGACGATGAAAGCTATCCTGATAATGATTATAGTAATTTTCCTTTGAATAAAGTGTTGTTGAAAAGAACTATTCACGATGGTAACAACAAGCCATTGTCAATGAATCTTGAGTACAGAGAGTCGGCAGGGAACAAGAAAATCTTCGATTTGGCAGGATTGCTTCTTGTGGCGTTCAATATGGGAAACACCCCATTCCTTATTGTTATCGACGAGATAGACAGTAATTTCCACCCTTCCTTGCTCATCAAATTGATAGAAATGTTCAACGATCCTAAGATAAATAAAAACAATTCGCAGCTGTTGTTCACCAGCCACGATACCAATTTGATGTCTCCTTCCATTATGCGTCGCGACCAATTCTACTTTGCCGAGAAGCAGGAAGATGAATCTACGCGACTCTATTCGTTAGCCGATTTGCGCGGAATACGCAACGATGCCGACTTCGCAAAGCAGTATCTTGCAGGTTATTATGGTGCTTTACCAGTGTTAAACGACTATACCGAGGTGGAAAAAAGCGAGAAAGCGGGAAAACAAAAGAGCGTAGAAGATACTATCGCATCAATTCAAAAGGTAGCTTTGAAGAGATAAAATAATGTATCTTGGTGCTGGGTGGTTGGTTCAACGGCTACCCACCTATACAAAATATAATGCTATAAAAATATGTAGTAACACAAATTAGGAGGAATTAATTATGAAATTATTAAATATCTTATTTTATCTTCTATTCTTCTATTCATGCAGCAATGCACAAAAATGGTATGACATAAAAGACAGCAACAACCATTCCT
>ERZ772974.2075-NODE-2075-length-12560-cov-3.723870_pt1 | contig 12560 bp, 10 predicted proteins | sample MGYA00580671_ERZ772974 | MGnify/ENA primary metagenome ERZ772974 (study PRJEB29015, sample SAMEA2738065) | human oral metagenome | biome: human oral; feature: human-associated habitat; material: saliva | place: China | collected 2218 ... | reverse complement strand
ATTTCATCTTCGATGCAGCGAGTTTCTTTACCTATCTTCTCATAATGTAAATTATCCTCGCCTTTAAAGATAACACTATCAAATTTAGACGGCTTTATCTTTTTCTCTTTTATAAGCTTATCTTTTTCCTTGCGAATTTGCTCTACTAGCTTAGATGCCGGTTCGTCATGCGGATCTTGCGGTACTAATTTACCGCTGATTGCTAAATTTAAGATGGAGTTTTTTAGCTGTTGTGTCGTCATCTTACGCCTTTTGATTTAATATCTCTAAAATTTTAGAGATCGTATCATCGATGCTGGCATTTAGCTCCGCTCTATGTTTTTGATATTCGGCTATTAGCACAAACGGGTCTTTTACCTCTTCGCTCTCACTTGGAAAACCGCAAAGATCAAGATTGTAGCTTCGCTCTTTTATCTCGTTTATACTAAAGCATTTTGACTTATCAAAGCCATCAATGTTGATCTCTTCGCGGTTATCCCACCATGAGATAACGGGTGCAAAATGTTCCAACTTCATAGGCTTTGTCTTGCTGAAATTTTTCTGTCCTTCAGGCATATCTAGGCGGTAAACCCAAATTTTGCTTGTCGGCTCACTAGCATTAAAAAATAAAATATTTGTTGTAATTGACGTATATGGCGCAAAGACTGAATGCGGCAAACGTACGATAGTGTGTAGGTTAAATTCGTTTAAGAGTTTAGTTTTTATAGCCACCTTTGCATTGTCGGTACCAAATAAAAATCCATCTGGCAAGATAACAGCTGCACGACCCTTAAATTTTAGCCTAGCCATTATGACGTTCATAAACAAATCCGCAGTCTCTGAGCTTCTAAGCTCAATAGGAAAGTTACTTTTTATGTTATCTTTTTCGCTGCCGCCATATGGTGGATTCATCAAAATAACGTCAAATTTATCCTCTGGCGTATAGTCTCTGATGTCCTTTTCTAATGCGTTATCGTGATAAATTTGCGGATTGTCTATGTCGTGCAATAATAAATTTGTCGCGCTTAGCAAAAACGGCAACGCCTTTTTCTCGATACCATAGACGCTATCTTTATAAATTTCTCTCTCATCTGCAGTTTGTATCTGCGAGTCTAGCTCTTTAAGGGCTGATGTTAAAAATCCACCGGTTCCGCAAGCAAAATCCGCAACTATTTCTCCAATTTTAGGCCTAATCATCTTAGCCATAAAGTCGGTCACGGCGCGCGGTGTATAAAACTCTCCAGCGTTTCCAGCGCTTTGTAAGCTTTTTAATATCGTTTCATAAATTTCGCCAAACGCGTGTCTCTCTTTGAAATTTTCAAAATTTAGCTCGTTTATCACGTTTATCACTTGGCGAAGCAAAACCCCATCCTTCATGTAGTTATTATTGTCCTCAAATGCCTTTTTTACGATGGCTTGGCGAGTAGTGATTTGTGGGGTGATAGTTATATTTTTTAGAGTTACAAAAAGCTCGTTATTTACAAAATTTAAGAGTTCGTCACCAGTTAATGCCTTGCCGTCTTTGTTATCTATCGCCCAGTTAGAGTAGCGCAAATTTGTTGGCATAATAGAGCGATAGTTATCATCATTAATCTCCCATTCGCTCTCTTTTGCATCATAAATTTTTAAAAACAATATCCAAGTTATTTGTTCTATTCTTTGAGCATCTCCGTTGATGCCTGCATCATTTCTCATAATATCTTGTAGTCTTTTTATAAAATTTCCTAAACTCATCTTCGTCCTTATGCTGCGTAAATTTCTTTTTCAAGTTCTTTTATGGCTTCAAAATACTTCTCTTTTCCACCAAAAAATTCATTTACTATTTCTAGCATCCCACCCATATCTCTAAACGGATCATTTTTTAGTACATTTATGTTTTCTAGGTCGCTTATGCCGTTATCTGCGTATTTATCAATAAGTTTTAACAAAACCCCTCTTGCTTTATCAGAATATTTGCTCAAAAAGTCTCGCTTTTTGACACCGTCTGCACGCTCTTTTCTAGTGCGCGGTGGTTTGTTATAGGCTATATGACAGATCAGATCAAACTCATCTAAATTTGAGAACTCAGGCTTTATCTTTAGCTCATCTAATAATACGCCGTGATCTTTTAACTCATTGATAATAGCTTGTTTTTTGCTTTGCGCGTCCCAGCTTGTTATGAAATTTTCAAGGCTTTTAAACTTGGCTAAGATGTTTTGTCTTGAAAAGTCTTTAAAGTCGCTGGCAATTAGGTTGCCGTTTTGATCGTAAATTTGCTCTAATTCGTCTAATATTTTGACTTCAGTACCATTGATCACGATTTTTCTTTCACCGCTTTTTTCTTTATCTTCTTTTGGCTTTGGCGGTTTTTCTTCTGTAAAATTTGCCTTTGCTGGTAAATCGTCTTCTTTTATCGGCTCTCCATCAAATTTAGGATCCGCAAAAAGACGGCTAACACCCCTAAAATCCAAAATCGTAAAATGTGTCTTGCCAAAATCCTCCCTAAGCCTCGTACCGCGGCCTATGATTTGCTTAAATTCGGTTATGGAGTTTATGCAACTATCTATCGCAATGACTTTGCATGTTTTGCAATCAACCCCAGTTGTTAAAAGCTTTGACGTAACGGCTATAACAGGATATGCCTCATCTGGTCTTGAAAATCTCTCTACCATAGCATTTACGTTCGGTACGTCGCCGGTAATTTGGGCGATATGGTTGGGGTTTTGTATTACTAAATCGCTATTTTCGTTTCTTAATGCTTCACACATCCTTTGTGCGTGCTCTATATCTACGCAAAAGACTATAGTTTTAGCCATGCGGTCGGTGCTTTTTAAAAATTCGCTTATGCGACTAGCTACAAGCTTTGTTCTATTAGTTAAAACCAAATTTCTATCATAATCTTTTATGTTGTAAATTTTATCTGGTATCTCATTACCGTAATCATCAAGCATGCCTTCTGGCGGTCTATACTCCATTAAATCCACATCAATACCAACGCGGACAACTTTAAATGGAGCCAAGAAGCCATCATTTATACCTTGTTTTAGGCTATAAGTATAGATAGGCTCCCCAAAATATAAACTATTTGATATTTCATTATCCTCTTTAGGCGTGGCCGTAAGGCCGATATGGGTAGCGGATTTAAAATAGTCTAAAATTTTACGCCATTGTGAGTCCTCTTTGGCAGATCCTCGGTGGCACTCGTCTATGATGATCAAATCAAAAAAATCTGGGCTAAATTCGCGAAACGGCTCGTTGCCGTCTTCGTCTACTAGCTGTTGATAAAGCGATAGATAAATTTCATACGAACTATCAAGTAGTTTGTCTTTTATCTTAGTCATTTTGTTACCAAATGGTTTAAAATCGCCGGTTTCACTTTGATCAACCAAGATATTTCTGTCTGCTAAAAATAAAATTTTCTTTTTTGCGCCAGCGCGATATAATCTATGAATAATCTGAAAAGCTACATAAGTTTTGCCAGTACCTGTCGCCATAACCAGCATCAGTCGCTTTTTGCCATTAGCAACGGCTTCAATGGCTCTATTTATTGCTACTTGCTGATAATATCTTGGCTTTTTGGCACCTTGGTCATAAAAATATGGCTCCTGTATGATTTTAAAAGCACTTGATGAAAAATGTTTATATTCCAAAAATCGTTGCCAAAGTTCATCTGGAGTTGGAAATTTATTTAGAGCTAACTCACGCTGAGAACCGGACAAAAAATCGAATTCCACAAAGCCACTGCCATTTGAGCTATATGCAAATGGAGCATCAAGCATTTGTGCATACATTTTGGCTTGTTCTAGCCCACGCCTAACACCGTGACTATCATCTTTCGCTTCTACTATGGCAAGCGGCAAATTTAACTGATAACTTAGGACATAATCGGCTTTTTTAATACCGACCTTATCCCTTTTTGCGACGTTGTTTATCAAATTTATTCTGCCATCGGTTATTTGATACTCCATAGAAATTTGACTCATTTTATCCCAACCAGCTTGTTCGATGGCGGGTGTTATAAATTTGAGTTTTACGTCTTCTTCAGTCATCTTGCAGCCCTTAGAAACTTCTTTATAATAAAAATTATGAGAAGTTAGAAAATATTAGATTATATCTAAAAATTTAATCTAAATCTCAAAGAAAAATTACACTACATATCTATTCCATTCCCACTATACATCCTACTTTTTATCTCATTTTTTATCTCTGGTGGCTCATTGTCTAGCAAGCTGCTAAAATTTGGTATTAAGCTACTTATTTTGGACATGAAATTTATAGCCTTCGCCTTAAAGCTCTCTAGGATAGTCATCTTGTTTTCTAGGGCATCTATTTTGCTATCTTTTTGGGTAATTTTGTTTTCAAGCTCAGATATCTTTTGATCTTTGCCTTTTATAGAGACTTGTAGCTCATCAATCAAATTTTGTTTTGTATTATTGTCTTCTCTTAAGATCTCTTCATTGCTTAGCGACATTTCCAATTCACTTTTTCTTTGCAATAAGAGTTGATTTGTCATTTCTGCACTCTCTATTTTTTATTAGCCTCGCTAAGCTTACTTTGTAATATATCACTTTGATTAGCTTTTTGCTTTAGAACATCTATTTGGTCTTTATCGGCTTTGAAGATGTTTAATTCATCTTGCAAGTTTTTGTTTTCATTTTCTTTTTGATTTAGCTTGGATGAAAGGTCATTTATTTGTAAGGCTTGGTCTCTTATAGCTTCATTTTGATTATTTAGAGTTGCATTAGTCTCTTTTAGTTTTTCATTTTCCTGCATCAGATCTTCATTTAACTGCTCTAACACTCTATTTCTTGCCAATACTTCACCCTTGTCTAGCAGTTGTTCTTTTAGCACTTCGATGTTTTGTTTTAACTCGGCATTAGTGACTATTTTTATCTTTTCTCTTGCTTGTTCTAGGACTAAATTTGTAAGAGCATCTAATAAAGCCTTTTTGTTGTCAACTTTTAACCTAAAATAATCAATTTTGTCACCAAAAAATTTGTTTACTATTTCTGAATGATCTATTATTTCTTTATCTATAAGCTTTCTAATTCTATTTTTTAACTCTTTTTCGCTCTTATACTCTCTTTCTGTTTGGTGCATTTGCTTTAAATTTTTATGTCTAAGCTTACTGCCCTTTAGTCCACGATTTGCAATACCATCAAACGCTTCTGCACCCATTTCTTGTAGCCCTCCACCAAAGGCGCTAGTCTCTCGTTTGCCATCAAATCTAATGTTTTTATGTTCCCCAAATAGGTAGTTTGTAAAAATAAGCTGATAGTGCTTAGTTTTCTCATCATTATGCTCAGCTATAAGCAGACACTTTACATTGTATTTCGCACAGTATAAATTTGCAAACCTTTGTACTCTATTTAGCGAAACTTTAGCGTTTATAAAATTTACTTCGGTAGAATTTAGTCCCTCTTTTGGCTCTTTATCACGTTCAGTACCAAAGCTTATGACCACCTCGGAAAAAGCCGGAGGTCGGGAGTTCAAGTCTCCCCCGTGACACCATAAATACCTAAACTACGATGTTTCTACAATATTATATTGCAGTCACCTTTCATAAAATATAGCTTAAAGTTTGTAGCAAATTTAAAATTTATGTAGCAGAAATTTAAGCTTGAGGTAATTTTAGCATGTTTTTCATTTTTTAAAAATACAAAAGCCAATCATATATAACCGTCTAATTAATACAAGCTATAGAATTAATATTTCGAGTTTTAGTGAAATTTTCCAAATTAAAAATACGCATCTGCATATTTAATCCAAATTTTTATATCTATTTTAAATTTACTAATCAAAATTTATTTATAGCAAAGGCTACTCCTACCAAAAGCAACAATATGAACGAGCTATCACCAAGCTATTACAAGAAAGGTCTTTATATGAAGAAGTGGTTTTTATGATAAGCAACATAGGATAGCTAGCAATAAACGACTTTGAATGCGTTAGATGAGATAAGTACCTAGCAAATTTTGCGATTAATGTACTACAACACGTAATCTATAGTAACACTTATACCTATGCGACTATCATAGATAAAAAATAAGACACAGCCTACTTTAATGATCAGTTTATTTTAAAAAATCTCTTTATATAAATAAACAATGGCAAATAGATAATTTTTAGATGAATTTTAATTGATACAATACTTAAAACAGCGGTTTCAAACAGTTGTCTTATTTAGTCTTAGTAGCATTACGTTCTGATATCAATTTTTTAAATTTTTCCATATCTTGTTTATCTAACTCCATATAGTGTGATTTTAATGCCAAATCAGAAATACCAATATCAATCAAATCTTGATTGGTTATATTCCAAGTGTTCATATTTTCTACAAAATATTTTTGATTTTTTCCGGGAACATTTACGTAATTATAAAAATAAAAAGGCGTTACTATTAAAAACATAACTAGAAAAACAACAAATAACTTCATTACGCCACCTCCACATCCTGTCTAATATTTTTTTTGCCACAGTGTTTCATACCTTGAATTAATGCATTTCTGACCTCATCTCGTTTTTGTCTGCTTAGAAACGTAAGTGATTGAGAACCAAATGAACCTGTTACACTTAGATTATACCTGGCATGTTTTTTAGTATATTTTTTACCTTTTTCTCCATGAGTTGTAGACCATCTTTGTGTATCAAGATATACTCCTTCTATATCACGCAAATCTACATCCTGTGTCCAAAATAGTTTAAAAAAGGGCACCAAAATAATAAATGCTATAATGGAATTAGAAATATCAACCGCAGGACATGTAAATAAATTATTTTTGGTATTAATTTTATATGTCAAATTTGCAAAATATATTTTTATTAGCAAAAAAATATATGCAAATCCATAGAATGAAAGTATGGCTGTTTTAATAACTTGAGGGCAATTTAAAAAAGTAATCCCTGTTAGCATTATATACAAACCAAACAAAAATGGTATTCCGGACCACTTTATAAATACCCATACTCTAAATACAGCAGTTTGCACATCTCTAACAACATACATTTATTTGTTCCTCTCCATTTGTCTATTTTATTAAAACACTCAAAAAGATACTTATTTAGCAAAACTAAACATGCTGTTTAAAAACCCAGACAAGGTCTCATAAACATAAACTGCCTTATCTGGAATTTAACTATATTTTTACTACTTAAAAAATACTTCACCATCACTAGTTAGGTCTTTAACGAAAAGCCTGGTTACTTTATTTTTATATACTTTAAAAATAACCACCTTTCTAACATAGTCATCTAACACTTCTAGCTCATCGCCATTTTCCTCAATCTCATATTCATCAGCTACACCTTCATATGTATTTTGCCAAAATGTTTGAGGTAAATAAAGATAGGTTTCATCTCCTTCTGGCGATAACATAGTGTCTACACCATCCTCGTTAGCACCCATACCAAACGATAACTCTATACTATGAGCCAAATATTTCATACCGCCGTCTACTATTTCATCAATATTTTTATTTTTTACATTTATAGAATAGAAGCTTTTTCCACCCCAGAAAACCATGCTGTATATACCGTTCTCTAAGCTTCTATTATTAAATGACACTAGTCTTTTTAGGTCTATCTCCGAATGACCTTCTCCATTGCCTTGCTCACACTCTACATCTTTAAAATCAATGGGCTCATCTTCCTGCATCCATGGCGTATTCTCATGGCAAATATTGTCTGGTGTTGCGGTAATAATATCATACACCTCCCCACTATCAGCACCAATAATTTCCACAAATTTATCATAAAACTCATCAGCATCATTTGTCTTATTATATGCCTCTTGTATTTCCTTTGCTTTTTCGCTATTAAATTTACCTATTGCTATTTCTCCGCCGAGTAATCGCCCATTAGAGTCTAGACGAACTGTAGAGGATATATCATCTTCGTAGCTCTCATTGCATTGTTCCTCTTCATCATCATATTCAACTCTAAACTCCTCAAAGCTAATTTCTGTGGGATCTATCTCACCACTTGCTATCTTTTCTTTATATAGTGCTTTTAGGTCAGGTTTTAAGCTTTGTTTAAACTCCTCAAAACTAATTTCTGTGGGATCTATCTCGCCACTTACTATCTTTTCTTTATATAGTGCTTTTAGATCTGGTTTTAGTTGCTCTTTAAAATCCTCAAAGCTTAACTCTGATGGATCAATTTCTCCACTTATGATTTTTTCTTTATAAAGAGACTTTGCATCTTTTGTCTGAGATATCGGCTTTAGTTCTTTTAAAAATACCTGCTCCGTTTTACTAAAAGACTCTAAATTTTTAGGATCTGAAGCTATTTTAAACGCTTTATTTAATACTTCTGATTCATTATGATCTTCACCTGCAACAGCCACTAGTCGAGAAATCAGGATATACTTTGACAAGAAAGGTAAGACAATTTCTTGTATAAACTTATCGTCTTTTGTTGTAAAATGAATATAATTCATATCTGCACAGTTACTATTCTTTAGGAATATTTTACGATTTATTGGATTACTTACAGAAATACTATCTATATCATTAAGTCTTATACCTTCTTTGCTGGTAAAAGCATCACAGTATACTTTTTTGTGGGTAAAAAAGAAGCCTTTTTTTGCGCTTCCAAAAACAGTATCATCAAATAAAAAAACAATAGGCTCATTGTTTTCAATATTTGAGTATTCTTTTTTGGCGTTTTCTATTTTTTTATGATACTTAGTATCATCGTTTTCATTATTGAAAAACAAAAAATAGCGCTTGACATCAGAGAACCAAGGTTCGCCAGAAAACATATTTAAAATATTCAACATTATCTATCCTTTATAAGATTTTTTAATTTTATCAAAAATTTATTTTTAGAACTACCTAATAATAGTTTTTAAAAATTCTAATCCCGAAGCTACAGCTTTAAAAGCTTCATGGTCTCCATTTTTCAACCGGTCCAAATTGGGATAATACACTAATGGTAAAAATGCCATAAAAAATACATGTATCTTTTTGTGTATATTATCGTCTATTTTATCAGTCTTATCACGCATTTGCTTTAAAAGCTTGGTCGTATCATCAGTTAGTTTATTTAACCTAAAATCAGCTATTAGCTTATCTACTTGCCCAACCAGTTCATTGCTTTGCATTCTACTCTCCTTTGTAGTTGTATTAATGAAATTATAATATATATTTAAGACAATTTTATGTCTTTAAATTAGTAAATATACTCTTTTATTCTAGAGATAAATTCATTTTCTTTGATTTTGATCTCATCGATGCTGGGTTCGTTTAAATTTGTAAGTTCTATGCCATCTACTATAAATTTGGTATTTAAATTTTCAAACCAAGAGTGGCTATGGCATCTATCTATACTAAATTTATTCATAGGATATAAAAGACCGCCAGCTATTACGTTTCTGCCTTGATTTTGATAGTAGCTCATATATGTATTTATCTGAAAAAAGTCATTTCTATCAACATCACCTAGTCCGTATTGATCCTTGCCTAGCATACTCATACGCTTATATTTGGTATCAAGCACGAGCACCTTATCGCCGTTACTCATAACTATATCAGGAATGATCTTTCTTGCAAAAAATTTATCTTTATAAAGCTCTATTTTTGGGCTAGTTACACTCCAGTCTTTAAACTCTTTTTGCAAAAGCTTACGTATATAGATCTCAAAAAGCTCAGCCACATCTACCAAAAAGCCTAAATTTTGCTTACCATTGCTTTTGGTGCCAGAATCTTCGTTTTCTATGATTAGTTTTGCGTATTCTAAGACTTTTTTATATGGGGCGTAGATTGGATTATGCAGTGCTTTTGAATTTAAGGCATTGTGTATGACATTAGGCGTTACAAGTCTTGGCTCCCTTATCTCGTTTAGATAGCTTAAAGTGTTTATGACCGGTTTTATCAGCTCTTTACTCTCTTTTTGCACTATCTTTAATGCTTTATGTAAGAGCAAAACTATATCGCCTATATCTTGTCTCTCTCTATTTGTGCTAGATATTTTACCAGCAAATGGGACATCTTTTTTTATAAATTTAGCCATATCGACTTTGCCCATAACCTTTGCTTCATGATAGCTTTTGTCTTTATATTCTTTAGGCAGTCCAAGTAAAAATGCGCGCTCTAGCGCTTGTATAAAGAGATAATAGATGACGATCCTTGACAGATTTTTCTTAGCATCTATGGATTTGCCAAGCGATACGTCATCCACGTAGATATCATTTGCAAAATTTAGCATCCGCTCTAAAAATTTATTTGAAAATCTAGAGTTTATCTCTATATCTATGCCATTATGGATAAAGCTTCCTATGAAATTTCCAGTTTGCACATAAAGCCCATCATCTTGCTTTTTTGTGCTAATGATAAACTCATCTTCTTTTTCTTTGGAGTCTGGCAAAAAAGAGAGAAATTTGCCACCATTAGCCACATACTCACTTAGAGTTAGGCTAAATTCCGTCTTTTCTTTCTTTTGTAGTTTTTTGTCTTGCTCGTAATTTCCGAAAAAATTATCATTTATTACTATTGCCATATTTATCAATCAGCTTTGTTTTCATGTCATTTAAACGAGTTTCTATGTCTTTACCGCTATACTGAGTTCTTAAGTACTCTTTTAAAAGCGGGCTTATATGTCCTTCCCAGAGCTTGCTTATCTCTTTTTTGCTTAAATTTTTTGGTTTTAGGAAATATGAATGCCCAAGTTCGTAGCTGTCATCCAGCCCTAATCCTTTATCGCTAGTTATATACTCATTTATATCTTTGCAAAATTCTACATATGTTTCAAGTTTATCCTCGCTTGATTTATCAAAATGTTCAGCTATTACATCATAATTGCAACCATACCTTTTCCAAACAAATCTTCTTCTAAGCGCCATATCAAAGCTATCTATGCTTTTATCTATATCGTTCATTGTGCCGATGAAGTATAAATTTTCAGGCACTCCAAAGTAGCCTTCGCCGACTTCATCTATATAAACAGCGTGTTTTTCATTATCCCAAAGCGATGAATTTGCTGTTTTTACTAGCATGCCTTGTAAATTTTTGCCCTCATATCTTAGTCTTTTGTCCTCTTCAAGACACAAAAGTAGCTCACCAAAGACCCTTGAAAGCTCAGCTCTATTTATCTCATCAGCTACGAAGTAATATTTTTTGAGTTCTTCTTTGCCTTCTTGGCTATTTTTTAAATTTTTAAAAGCATCAATACACATCTGCTTAAATACACCATTTTTTAGCTCAAATTTCATCACTCCATTTTCTATACCGGTTGGTTTTACACCGTCCATGAAGTCCTCGTAGCTATAGCTTGGGTGAAACTGAACTATTTTATATTCGTGGTTTTCTTCTATTAGTTTTCTAGCCTCTATGGTTTGTTTGGTTTGATATGTTTTTCCAGTACCTGGGGCACCGTAAAGGATGATATTTTTAGACTCAAAGTCTATGCCACCGCTCCACATATTTTTTACTCTATCATCATAAAAAATATTTTCCTTTAAATTTTTCTCATTTTTTAGAGCATCTTTAAGTCTATTCTCTATATCTTTTAGTTTTTCATCAAGATCATCAGTGCCTTGTTTGCAGTATATGCTCTCAAAAGTAGCCACAATAGCTTCCTTGTGAGCGTTGCTGATTATTGGCACGTATTCTTCTGGCTTAAAAAGATGAAGCAGGGCATTATAGATCGAAGCCGTTTTTTCTTTTCCGTTTATCGTGATACTATTTCCAAGCTCTTTTAGAATGTCTATTTCTTTGTCATTTTCATCATTTTCTAAATATTTTTTTAAAAATTTTATTATATAAGCAAGTTCAAAGGATTTATTGCTGTAATAATAGCTGCCAGGTGAAGCAAAACCGTTAACTGAAGTAGTTTTAAATTCATTATTTTCATTATCAAGCAAATTTCCTTTCCCAACAATATTTAGAAAATTCTTAATAATTGTTACCATATCTTTTTTTTCAATCCTAGGGGGCAATCTCCAAAGCCAAATAATATTAGCCATAAGGTCTATCACGTCATCAATAGCACCCATTAACTGATCTTTTACTACTCTATCAAAAATGACTTCTTTATTATCTTTTGTTTTTTCTATCTTGCTATCGTCTAATTTTTCTACAAAATGATCAATAAGAAGCTCCACGTTGTCTTTATTTAAAATTTCTTTTTTTGTAAAAATAGATTTTCTACCTTTCAAAAATATTTCTTTGTATTTTGAAAATGCATCTTCATAATTTTCAAACGCCATTTTTTCTCCTTAAATTGCGTGATCTAAATAAAATATATAATGCAATTATTATCTATTTTTCTAGACTTTTGATGTCTTGTTTTTATGCTAAAATTAAAAACAGAAATGAATAGAAAGGAGTGAACTATTGAATCAAATATTAATATAATTAAAAACAGTGTTATTTTATTTAAATATAGATTAAATAAAACATAATAATTGCTTAACAAAGGGTCAAATAATGAGTAACAAATTTTTATCAAAATCACTCTATGTAAGAGGTCTTCAGTGTCCAAAATCACTATGGCTTAAAAAATATAAATCTGATGTTTTAGAACAAAATACGGACCCTAATATATTTGAGACTGGGAATATGGTAGGAGAGCTTGCTTGTGAACTATTTAGTGGCGGCAAAAGG
>ERZ772974.2074-NODE-2074-length-12568-cov-67.042915_pt1 | contig 12568 bp, 13 predicted proteins | sample MGYA00580671_ERZ772974 | MGnify/ENA primary metagenome ERZ772974 (study PRJEB29015, sample SAMEA2738065) | human oral metagenome | biome: human oral; feature: human-associated habitat; material: saliva | place: China | collected 2218 ... | reverse complement strand
TGTGCCTGATCCTCATCCACTCGTGGAACTCCTCGACGAAGGACCCCTACCCCGCGTTCACGGTCATCGCGGCGATGGCGCTGCTGCGTATTTTCGACGCCTTCGAGGACGTGTACTACTCGGAGTTTCAGCGCTCCGGGCGCCTCGACATCGCCGGCAAGGCCTGTTTCGCGCGCATCTTCACGACGACGTTCCTGTGGTCGGGCCTGTACTGGGTCACGCAGGATCTGCTCCTCGCCACGCTCGTCACCTTCGCGGTCACCTGCGTCGTGCTCGTCGTCGCGTACGGGCTCCCCGCGCGCGGCCTATTCTCCCTGCTGCCCTCGTTCAATCTACGAGGCATCGGCGGGATCCTGTGGGAATGCCTGCCCCTGTTCATCGCCGCGTTCCTCAACCAGTACCTGGCCAACGCTCCGCGCTTCGCGATTCACGCGAGCCTCGGGGACGAGGAGCTGGGTGTCTTCGCGATCATCTACATGCCTGCGGTCGCCATCAACATGCTGTCCCTGTTCGTCTTCCGTCCGCTCCTCACCCGCATGGCGCTGCGCTGGGCGGAGGGCAAACGCGGGGAGTTTTTCGCGATTGTTCGCCGCGGCCTCCTCACGACCGCGGGCGCATTCGTGCTCGTCGCGCTCGTCACCTACGTCATCGGCGCTCCGCTCCTGACCCTCGTGTTTGGCACGGACGTGTCCGACTACGTGCCCGAACTGATGGTGCTCGTCCTCGGTGGCGCCCTCAACGCGGCCGGCGTCATCCTCTACTACGCGCTGGCGACCATGCGCCGCCTGCGCGCGGTCCTCGTCGCGTTCCTGATCGCGGGAGGAACCGCCTACCTGGCGGCGGCGCCGCTGGTGCGCTCCTTCGCCATGATGGGCGCGTCCCTGGCCTATGCTTCAACCATGGCCCTCCTCGCGGCGCTCTTCGTCGCGTTCATGCTCATTCCCGTGCGCAACGCGCCCATCGAAACGGAGTCCGTCAATGGCTGACCGCTCTCATTCCCCTGTCAAAGTTGCCATCTTCATGGAGTTCTTCCTGCCCTACCTGGGCGGCATCGAACGCTACCAGGACCGCCTGAGCGAGCAGCTGAGGCTTCTCGGCTACGACGTCTTCATCGTCACGTCCCTGCACGACGAGTCCCTGCCTCGTTTCGAGGACAAGGACGGCCTGCGCATCTATCGCCTGCCCACCAAGGGCCTCTTCAAGCAGCGTTACCCCTTCTTCAAGCGCGATGCCCGCTTCAAGGAGACGATGGCCGCCGTCGAGGCTGAGAACGCCGACTTCTACATCGTCAACACGCGCTTCCACCTGACCAGCCTGCTCGGCGCGCGCCTGGCGCATCGCCTGGGCCGCCCGGTCGCCCTCATCGAGCATGGTACCGCGCACATGAGCGTCGGAAACCCGGTCCTGGATTTCTTCGGCGGCATCTACGAGCATGGCCTCACGCACTTCGTCAAGAAGCACGTGACGTCCTACTACGGGGTGTCACGCAACTGCAACAAGTGGCTGCGTCACTTCGGGATCGAGGCCTCGGGCGTGTGGTACAACGCGGTGACCCCCGAGGATACCGCGGTGGCCGACGACCGCTACGAGCGTCAGTGGCCGCGCGGGCGTGAGGACTCCGAGATTGTCATCTCCTACGCGGGCCGCCTCATCGCCGAGAAGGGCATCGTCGCCCTGCTGGACGCTTTCGCGCGCCTGCGCGCCGAGCTCCCGGGTGTCCCCCTGCGCCTGGCGGTGGCCGGCTCGGGCCCGATCGAGGACGAGCTGCACGAGCGCTACGGCTCCGACCCCGCCGTGTCTTTCCTGGGGAAGCTGGATTTCCCGGCCGTCATGAGCCTGTACCGCCGCTCCGACGTGTTCGTCTACCCGTCGATGTACCCGGAGGGGCTGCCCACCTCGATCCTCGAGGCTGCCCTGGGCGACTGCGCGATCATCGCGACGCCTCGCGGCGGCACGGAGGAGGTCATCACGTCCCCCGCCCTCGGCTGGGTGGTTGACGGGGCCACGTCCGCCCAGCTCACGGACGCGCTCGTCCCCGCCCTGCGCGAGGCCGTGACCGATCCGGTGCGTCGCGCGTCTTGCGCGGCGGCCGTGGGAGCGCGCGTGCGCGAGCACTTCACGTGGGCATCAGTGGCCCGCGATGTCTCCTCCATCATCGACGAGGCCGTGGCCCGCGAAGCGGGACCGTCAGACCTGGGGCGCTGACCTGCGTCTAAATTCTTGGACGCGTTCATTCGTAGCCATTATGCGGCTTCCTATAGGGCCTGATCTCGGAATGACGCTGGGATCAGGCCCTTGAGCTTTATGTCGATGCCCAAGCGGCCCATTGTCGGGATATCTACATTGCGACGATCCAGCACCATGTTGGCCTTTTCTCCCCATTGGGGCGGCTCTCAAGCCTGACCTACCACATATGCCTTATCGACACACAATCACCTCACTGTGTCCACACAATATAGCCCGACGCGCCGCTACTCCCACCTCCCTATAGATCCTGATACCATGTAACTGTATTAATTTCACGAGGCCAAAGTCCTGCCATACTGAAGGTCACCTATGCCCAACGCATCCAAGGCTGCCACTAGCACGCCTTACATCCCGGACATTACGCTGGATCGTTCTTCTCCCGTTCCGTTGTACTTTCAGATCTCCGAACCCATCGCTGAACTCATCAACACCGGAGCGTTGCCCGCGGACACGCGCCTTGAGGACGAGCTGTCGATGGCTGCTCGCTTGCACGTCTCACGCCCAACCGCGCGCCAGGCCCTGCAGCGTCTCGTCGACCGCGGCCTCCTGACACGACGCCGCGGCGTCGGCACGATCGTCTCCCCGAGCCAGGTTCACCGCCCCGTGGAACTCACCTCCCTCATGAAGGACCTGGTTGAGGCCGGACACAAGGTACAGACGACGATCCAGCGCTACGAGGCGCGCCCCGCCACGGAGGCCGAGGCCGAGGCGCTGAAGATCGAGGCTGGAACGCTGATCGTTCACATCGAACGCACGCGCTTTACGAACAACGAACCGATCGCTGTGCTCAGAAACCTCATCCCAGCGGACATTGCCCCCACGATGCAGGAACTCGAGTCTGGCTCTCTCTACGACCTCATGCGCGAGCGAGGCGTCACCCTCACCTCAGCCCGACAGGTCATCGGGGCGCGTACCGCAACCACCAAGGAGGCCAAGCTTCTGTCCGAGCATCGCGGTGCTGCCCTGCTGACGACGCAGCGCACGACATACGATCCCTCCGGACGCATCGTGGAGTACGGCGACCACATCTACCGAGCATCGCGCTACTCCTTCGAGGCCAATCTTTTCGCACAGTGACAAGGAATTGCTGCTTTGTCCTGACAAACTGTTGACTGGATGGCGCGCACACCGTAGACTTGTGGGCGACGGAGAATAGCCGCAAGCAATCACAAAGGTGTGCTTTCCGCCATGTCCATCGAGTACACCCCCGGCCCCCTCCTGCACGCGTCCCGCACGCGGCACGGACTCGCCTCCCGCACGCGTCCCGTATCCCAAAGTGTTTGACGCGCATCACTCCTGCGGCTATTGTCGGTCACGAGGACACCACGGTTGGCGAGAAAGGACGCGCCATGACTTGGTTTTCATCCATGATCCCTGGGGCCCCCGGCAACGCAGATTCCATCGCATTGGTCGCGCAGACCCTGCACGAGAGCGCCACGCACGCTGACAACATCGAGCAGGCGGTGTCGCGCATCCCTTCGTCCATCTCGACATGGAAGGGCCACGCTCACCTCGATTACCTGGAATCGCAGCAGCGAGCGCGCAGCCGCATGATCCATTTCAACGAAGGCATGGCCTGTGCGGCCAACGACGTCGAGTCCTACTCGTGGAGCGTGCGCGCCATGCATAACTACGTGGAGAACACCCTGCGTCCCACCGCGCAAGAGCTCGACGAGGCATTCACACGCACTCCCGCAGGCCAGCGCCTCGACGCGTACTTTTCCCTCCTCGCCGAAGCGCGCACCCTCCAGGGCGAGTACAGGGAGCGCTACAACAGGCTCAAGCAAGAGGCCGAGGACCTCGCCCTCAGCCTGCAACAGGCCCTGTCGATCGAACCCGTCGCGAAGAAGTCAAAGTTCGCGGGTGGATTCTTCGACCCCTCCCGCACGGAGCGCCTGAGCGAGCGCGACATTGACAGGATCAACGCCGAACTCAAGGCCCTGCGCGAGGGCAGCTTCGACCTGCGCGCAATCGCTCAGGGAAGCATCGGTGACTGCTACTACCTGGCATCGCTGATGGCCGTCATGAACTCCCCCGAGGGACAGGCCCTCCTCGCCGACGGCATTCGACCGCACTACAACCAAGACGGAACGATCGACGGCTACATCGTCACGGTCTACGACAAGCCCGGCTTCTTCTCCTCCGGCTCCTCCACGGAGGTATTGGTCAGAGACACATACCCCAACGGCGCCCGATCCTCGGGGGCAGCCGGCGTCATCTCCCTGTACGAAAAGGCGTTTTCCCAGCTCCACCCGGGCGGAGTCAACAGGTCAACCTTCTTTGAAAGCGGGATATCGGCCGGTTACCCCCGTGAGGCTCTCCCTCGCGTCACCGGTCAAGGAACATCCACGGTTGACGGGGACGGCCTCTTCGGCTTTGGAAGCGGCTACGACGCCGGCGAACAACAGACGATCATCGAGGCCGCCAACAGCGGGCAGCCCACCATCGCCAACACGGAGTCCAGCGACGCGTTCACGAACCGAACCGCCCCCGTGGATGTGACACTGCCGAACGGGCAGGAGACTCGCATCGACATCTACCGAGGGCACTCCTACGTGGTCACACACGCCGATTCGTCGGGCCTCACGCTCGTCAATCCGCACGGCACCAACACTGTGTCGGAGACGGGCACCGCCACCCCCAACGGGGAATTCACCATCTCTTGGGAGGATTTCGGAAAGTACTACGGAAACGTCACCCTCGGTGCCGTCAAATAACGCGGCACCGCGCACAGGGCGCTCTTCTCACCTGAGAGTGTCGCCGCTCCCCCAACACTTCCACCCCGACACGATAGGCAGAACATGACTCACCAGGACCGCCGGTTGATCATCCCCGGTCACGCCGTTCGTTGCGGCCTGATCGACGGATTCGGCGAGCCGGCCATGAGCGTTCTTCGCTCGGAGATCACAGACGGGATTCCCCGCGTCACGCTCACGGTCACGTGGAGGCCCGGCGCAGGGACTCCCCCTCCCGGGATGCGCGCAGAACTGGCCCAGGGGGAGTCCGCGTCGCTCAGCAACGTCGGGAGCTTTACCCTGGTCGACATGGAAGCACCCCTCGACGGCGATATGTTCCCACGGCCGGTCATTCTCTTCGAACGCGATCCGCGCCTCATCGAGACGGCGCGCCGATACGCTGGAGCCAACGGCCTCTTCTTTCCCGACACGATCGACGATGGGAGTCACTCATGAGCAAGGGTTTCGCGTGCGACACGGACGAGATGAGGGCGTTGATCGCCAGGCATGAGGAGCTGCGTTCCGACTTGGAAAGGGTCGTCGTGCCGCCGAAAGGAGCCGCGTGGGGCTTTTCCGTCGTGCGCGGCGCGTACAAGGAGCTGGCGGAGGATTGCAATGACCGTCGCGAGATCATGCAGGAGTGGTGCACCCGCATGTCCGAGGCCATTGAGGCGACCTCCCGCGAGTCCGAGCAAGCGGACGCCACCTGGGCGGACGTCATCAAGGACGACCGCCTCACCTCCCTCTGAACGCTCCGGGGCGCCGATACGCCTCGCCCTTCCCATGAACAACCACAGCGGCCGCTAAATGGGCTCGCAGGTATAACACGACAAGGAATCACACGATGGTCACTCTGAGCAGGCTCGAAGAAATACGCGACTTGCGAACGGTATGGCCCCACGAGGCACTCGATTTCACCCCGTGGCTCGCGCAGGACGAGAACATGGCCCTCCTCTCTGACGCCATCGAGATTGACATGACGGTCGACGAGATAGAGTCCTGCGTCGGCGATTTCAACGTCGATATCTTCGCGTCGGAGACCGGCACGGACAGAACAATCATCATCGAGAACCAGCTGGAAGACACCGATCACGACCACCTCGGAAAGCTGATCACCTACGCGTCCGGAAAGTCAGCGGATGTGATCGTCTGGCTCGTTAAACGCGCACGAGAGGAGCATCGAGCCGCGGTCGAATGGCTCAACAACCACACCGATGAGAACATCGGTTTCTTCCTGTGCGAAATCAAACTGTTCCGCATCGGCTCCTCCGATCCGGCCGTGAAATTCGAGGTCGTGGAGCGCCCCAACGATTGGACCAAGGAAGTCAAGAAGGCGACGTCACCGGATGAGGGCCAGCAGCTTCGCTACGACTACTGGGCAGCATTCCAGGACTACGCCTTTCAGGACACACGCTTTTCGCGCAGCTTCCACCGTGGCAAGCCCTCGAAGGAGTATTGGATGAGTTTCGGCATCGGCTCGTCTCAGTGCCATATCGAAGCGTCACAGGTCCACAAGCGAAGCGAGCTGAGTGTCCAGCTGTACATCGATCAGGACAAGGACCTATTCCGCTCGCTCTACGCCATGAGGGAGACGATTGAAGCCGACGCCGGCCTGAGCTTTGATTGGCGGGAGCTCCCAAACCGCAAAGCGAGCCGCATCGTCGCCAATAAGAACGTATCATTCGACGACAGGGCCCAGTGGACCGAGCACTTTAACTGGATGATCGACACCATGCTCGCGATCAAGACAACCTTCACGAAGTACCTGTAACCGGCTTCACCGCTGCGCTCGCCCGAGCACCCCAACCGTCGACATCGCTCAGGGAGTCATGTCATGTCCGCACGTATCAGTCGTGGCCTTCGGATCGCCTGCGCCATCGGGCTCGCCGCCTCGCTCGCTGGAGCGTGTTCGTCGACCAACGAGGAACGCGACCTGCCTGCGTGCGATGGCACGACCTACGTTCTCGAATCAGCGATCAGGTATCAGCTCATCGAAGGGTTCAGCCCCCTGCGGCTCACAGGCATCGAGGCCGATGCTGCCGGCGACGCGCCACACGCTACGCTCACCGTGAGCTGGTCCGATGGAGTCAACGTGCCGGAGGGCATGTATCAGACCCTCACTGTCGGGGAGAGCACGACCCTCGACAACGTCGGTACCTTCACTCTCATCGACGTGCTCCCGCCCTCCGGGGAGAGGCGCTGGTCGACACCGGTGGTCTGCTTCCAGCAGGACCCCCAGCTCATCGACACTGCACGCACCTACGCCGCAGACAACGGCTTCCCCTTCCCCGGCAACGAGCAAGACAGCCAGTCCTGAGGGTCCTCATCGACCTCGATGAGCTCTGGATACCATCGTGACGATGCTCGCATAGGGAGGTCACCCCTACGCCGAGCGTGGTGAACGCTCCTGCGTGTTGACGCAGCTAGAGGGTGAGGCTCATTCCTTGCTGGCGAAGCATCTCAAAGGGGGTCGCGCATGTCACCCCGACGCCAGCACATGCATCTGGGATCTTGATGCGGTTCTTAGATTGTGGAGCTGACCTTTCGTGCGTTACAACCACACAGTTATTGGCCAGTGCGTACGCAACGATCCAGGAGTCCGCCACGTCCCGAAACTGTTTGATCGCACTCACCCTATAGTTCTGCGCCCCGGCCCAATCCATCAGCGGCTGATAGCAGCCGACCACGTGCGGATCGAGATCGTCAAAGTATTGCCTATTCAGCTTGGCCCAGGCCTTGAGAGGATCATCATCGCTCGCACTGTCCAGTTCGTCGTACACTGACTTGATACTCACGGCGTGGTGAGAGGCGAATAGTTGAACGAGAAAGTCCCAGTATCCAGGGGCCAGATCGAACGCATAGTACGCGTTCGCCGCATCGATGAAGACGTTCGTGTCGAGGACGTACATCTCTCACACCACCTGGAGATGTCTCGCCAGTTTGTCGAACACTTCCCTTTTGTGGGTGCCGATCATGCGGAAACTTTCCGTAAATCCGGTGCGCCCCTCCAGAGTGGAGGTGACGATCGCTGTCGCGAGCGGTCGCCCAAGACGCGCGGTAAGAGTGTTGTAGAAGTTGCCGCCACCGCTCCTGTGCTTCTCTTCACCGTAGTCAGCACGCACCGCATCCAGGAGCTCATCATAGCGTTCCTCGTTGATCCGGCGAACGCCGCGCAGCCTGTGCAGCGCAACCTCGGCGGACACGCCAAAGCGACGCGCGGCTGCGCGGTAGTCCTGCACAGTCGTCGCTTCATCAAAAGCCTTCAGTCCCTCATCAGGCAGCAACACACACGCAGCAACACGATTGCACCATGCCTCTTCACCGGTTCCGCCGAGTGCGCGGTCACCGCCAGACAGTGCACTGTGTCCAATCAGAAGGTGTGCAAACTCGTGCACGAGGGTGAAGTTCTGTGCGCTATACGATTCACCGGCAACATTCACGAAAATCAGGGGCGCAAGATCGTCGTAGAGACTAAAGCCACGGAACTCATCCGCAGACAAGGGACGATGAGTGTTGGTTCCGACGATACCGCTCATCATCACAAGGATACCCACGTCTTCGAGTGCTTTGACGATGTCACGTCGCCATTGCTCCGGGCTGGTCGCCTTCACCCGATCAAGAAGCAGAAGCTCGCGCACACGGTGCGCAACCACGTGCGGATTATCCTGCGTGCTAACGGAACCAAGGAACGGAAGTATCTGAGCCCCCTGTTCACGAGCATAATCGTGGTACCAGTCCTGGAATTGCTGGTATCGGTCGATCGTATCGAGCAGATTCCCGGAAGGACGTTCGATAACCTTACTTTCGTGGGTACGCATGTCCGCAATGGGAAGCGCCTCTTCCGGAGGCTCGGGCATGACGAGGGCCCCCAAGGAAGTATGTGTGTAGGAGGCGAACTGCTCAACCTCACGGATAGTTGGCGTGGCCTCCCCACTCAGCCAATCCCCAAGCTTAGGAAATTTCTTAGCAGCTTCCTCGTGGGAGCGGTCAGCGCGCTGGAGAGCCCACGCCAGCACAGATTGAGTGACAGCGACATGTGTGCTCATAGCGCCCCTCCTCCAGGCATATTCCTATACCACCAGCGTACAGCGCTCGCTTGACATTTCCATCTCGAAGCATAGTTTTCCACGCAACATCAACCTACGCGATGCAAGCTGATCCACAAATTATGCCCCGGTTGCAGTCACGACCATCGTGGCGACCGTGCCGCTGCTCCTTGAGAAAGAGTTGTCCGCGCAGGCCCTCGCCCGCGCCGACACGCTCAACTCACGCCGAAGGCGCAGTGATCACGATGGGAAGAACGTTCCCGCGAGCATCCCTCGGCAGGTTCTCCCCCGCCTGCACGTGCAGGCACTGGCCGTCCCACGTGCACAGCGCCCCCGTGATGCAGACCACGGCGCGCGAGTAGTCGAATCCGAGCGGCAGGCCGGACAACTGCGAGGCCGACGCATCCGCCACCACGGCCACATGGTCACCGTGCCCCAGGAGACGCACCCAGGCCTCGTCCGAGCCAGAAGCCGACACCGCGCGCACGGCCCGCGCCGACTCTGCCGACACCGCCCGCACGCCCCGGAGCTCCGGCCCGTACAGGTCATTCCACGCCCCCAGGCCCTCCAGGCACTCGCGCTGCTCGCGAGGGATCGTCCCGTCGGCCTTCAGACCAACGTTGAGCAGGAGGCGCCCGCCGCGCGAAACAACGTCCACCAGGTGACGGACGGCGCCCGCGCCGCTCAGGTACTGATGCTCCCCCTCGGCGCGGTTATACCCGAAAGACAGGCCCACGCCTCGGCAATTCTCCCAGGGCGTCCCGCCGATCTCCGAGTCCCCCATGTGCTGATACTCGCTGGTCAGGTAGTCCGCGTGAACGCCGCCGTAGCGGTCGTTCGTGACCCCCTCGGGGCGAGCCGCGTAGAAGTACTCGAAGAGCGTGCCCAGGCCGAAGGGGCCGAAGTTCTTCCCCTCGTCGGGCCAATCGATGTCGTTCCAGATAACGTCTGGCTGGTAGCGGTCGATCAGGTCACGCACGTGCACGAAGCAGTAGCGCGCGTAGTCGGCGTCCTTCGGGCGGCACAAATCCTTACAGTCATCCTCGGACAGGATGGGACGCGCGGGCCGGTAGTGCCAGTCCAGGCCCCCGGAGTAGTACAGGCCAACGCGCAGTCCCTGCGCCCGCGCGGCATCCGCGAAGCCCGCCACGAGGTCGATGCGCGGGCCCCGGCGAACCGTGTTGCGCGTGCCCGTCTCCGGGGCGTCCCAGAGCGTCACGCCGGCGTGGTGCTTCGTCGTCAGCACCGCGTAGCGGGCGCCCGCACGGTGGAAGAGACGCATCCACTCGAATGGGTCCCACGCATCCGGGTCCCACGCGTCCAAGAACGCGTCGTAGGGGGCAGCCCCATACAGGTCCTTGTGGCGGCGCGCCGCCGGAGAACCCGGGATACGGATCGTGTTGAAGTACCACTCCGCGTATGAATTATGGGTAAACCAGGCCTCCCAGTCGTCCTCGACGCCGAGCTCCCCGTGATCCTCCGCCCACGCGGGCACCGAGTACGGCCCCCAGTGGACGAAGATCCCGAGCGGCGCGTCTTGGAACCACTGCGGCGTCGGGCGAGCCAACGCCCCCCAGCGGGCGGACTCGCCGAGTGTTTCACGATGTTCCACGCTCATCACCGTCCCCCGAAGGCGCCCAGGGTGACGCCCTTTCCAGCTGCTTCTGCAGGAACACGACCAGCAGAATCGACGGGATGGTCGTCATCGTGACCGCCGCCATGAGCGGGCCCCAGTCGGTGCCGCGCTCACCCGAGAACATCTGCAGGCCCAGCGGGATCGTCGCCAGCGTCGAATCGTTGACCACGATGAGAGGCCACAGGAAGGAGGACCAGTAGTCGATGAAAGCAAACACGCCGACCACCGTGATCGGAGCCTTCAGGAGGGGCAGGAGGATCTTCGAGAGGATCTGCCAGTCTCTGCAGCCGTCGATGCGCGCCGCCTCTCTGTAGCGCTGACCGGGAAACGGTCCATTGCATGCCGTCACTCATCATTAAAATTGACAGCACAATGCCACCAGCGTGCGATTGTCTCGGCGAAGGCGAACGTGTGGTTTGTCAGCAATGCTTAGTTAATTGTCTCAACGATACGACGAGCAGCTTCGCGCCGCCGATCGCCACACTCGCAACGAAGCCGCCCACGACAGGGCGTGGGCACCCCGCACCGCGGCTGCATTAAAACGGACCATCGGACGATGATCGGCCAGGCAGGCACAGCGCCGAGGCCAGCCCGCCTCCGACACCACGGCCGACCGAGCGTTCACAATCGCCTGGTATGGTGTCCACACGTACAACGAAGACGTGACGAGCGGAGATCTCTCATGCACAAGCTAACCCGCCGGGCCATCGCATTCATGTGTACAGCGGCCCTGTCCGTGGGCCTGATCGGCGCATGCGCCGGCAGAGAACAAGGACAGAACATGGAACAATGCAGCGGAACAATAATTGATCTTCCCTCTGCGATTTGGACACCAGTCATTGACGGCGTTCCGTTTCTCGTCGTCAACGGAGCTAAAGCAACTGTCATTGCCGGTACTCCCCAAGCAGATATTCGTGTCTATTGGGTCGACGGGGATAATGCGCCACCCAACCTGAATGAGACACTGAAATTGGGTGAGAGCGCGACCCTCGAGAAGGTCGGGACCTTCACGCTCATCGGCATGGAGCCTCCCGCCCACGGCAAGCGCTGGCCAACGCCCGTGGTGTGCTTCGAACAAGATCCTCAGCTCATGGACACCGCACGCCAGTACGCCGCCGACAACGACCTCTACTTCCGCCCCGATGACGAGGAGGCACGCCAGTCATGACAGCATCCTTCGCCTGCGACCCCGCCGAGATGACGCGGCTGAAGGGCAGGCACGACACCCTGCGTGGAACCGTCGACGAGACCACTGTCCCGTCGGGCGCCATCAACTGGGGGTTCCTGGTCGTCACCTCCGGCTATAGCGAGCTCGAATCAGATAGCAATCGGCGCCGCGGTACCATGCACGATTGGTGCGAGCATATGTCCGAGTTGATCGAGCAGACGTCACGTGACGCGCAGGCAGCAGATTCCCACTGGGCATCCGTGATCGAGAAGGACCGGCGTACATCCTTGTAGCGAGTTGCCTCAACGACAATCGGGAGTGAGCGGACAGGGCGGCGGCGCCCTGTCCGCTCACTGCCCCAGCACCTCCCTCACGGCCTGGTCCAGCGGCTGCGCACCACCGCCAAGCATCCGCTCGAGAGCCTCAAGCGTGTAGTGCGACGGACCCGCCAGGAAGGCGACCATCGCGCCAACCTCGGCGGCATCCACGCCCACGCGCTCTGCCCAGGCCCGCCGGTACAGGCGCAGCTGCGTCGCAAAATAGGCCAGCTTCTCCGGCTTGGTTGTGCGCGTGACCGGCTGACCGCTCTTCCAATCCACAACCAGGAATCGCGGCCCATCCCCGTTCACGCGCTCAAAGACGGCGTCGATGCGGCCCTGCACGGACACGCCTCCCACCTCTACGGAGAACGCCTCTTCGATCGCCACCGCCCGATAGCCGGCCAGCTCCCCCGCGA
>ERZ772974.2072-NODE-2072-length-12571-cov-58.674497_pt1 | contig 12571 bp, 13 predicted proteins | sample MGYA00580671_ERZ772974 | MGnify/ENA primary metagenome ERZ772974 (study PRJEB29015, sample SAMEA2738065) | human oral metagenome | biome: human oral; feature: human-associated habitat; material: saliva | place: China | collected 2218 ... | reverse complement strand
TCGCTACGGCGTGTCGCCGGCGTGTCGCACCCCTAATGCTGCAATTCCCCCACTCGTCGCCCCAACCACCGCCTCGCCCGCCACCAGCGACGGCCCACCGGGGCCGCCTCGCCAGCTACACCCGGCAACAGCACAGCCGACCGCCACCAGCGACGGCCCACCCGCCCCGCCGCCCACGCCCCACCGGCCCACGCCCGGCCAACCAACAAGGGCACGCACCCCTACACTGGTGGCATGCACGATCCGACGCTGTCCACGATGGAGCACCGCGACCTCGTTGAGGCGCTGGCGCTCAGCCATGTCCTCCCGCATGAAACGCTGCCCGCTGAGGAGTGCCTGGGCCGCCGCCTGGCCGCCGGTATCTGCTCACTTATCCCGCTGCCGCCGTTCACGAATTCGGCGATGGATGGTTTTGCGCTGCGCCGTGATGACCTGGAGGGCGATGGCCCGTGGATGCTGCCGGTTGTGGCTGACATTCCGGCGGGCGACACTCGCGAGCACTTCCTTCAGGCTGGCCAAGCGATGCGCATTATGACGGGTGCCCCCCTCCCCGAGGGCGCGGACACGGTCGTGAAGGTCGAGCACACGGATCATGCGCCCGGCGTCGCGCAGGCCCCCGACATGGTGCAGGTCCGCGTGGCCCCGAAGCTCGGCGCGAATGTGCGTGTCGCGGGCGAGGCCCTCGAGGCGGGTTCCCCGGTCCTCGAGGCGGGCCGCCTCCTGGATGGGGCGGCCCTGGCGGCAGCGATTTCGGTGGGGCATGGGACGTTGACGGTCCTGCCGCGCCCCCGCGTGATCGTGGTGTCGACGGGCATGGAGCTGAGGCGCGCTGGCGAGGAGCTGGGGCGGGGGCAGATCCCGGACTCGAACGGGGTTCTGCTGCGTGGCCTGGTGGAGGAGGCGGGCGGGCGGGTTGTCGCTCACCTACGCACGGGGGACACGCCGGAGGAGCTGCGCCGCGCGCTGGACGAGGCTCCCGACGCCGACCTCGTGATCACCGCCGGCGGTATTTCGGCGGGCGCTTTCGAGGTGGTGCGCCTGACTTTGGGGACGGATGCGGGTTTCCATCATGTCGCTCAGCAGCCGGGCGGCCCTCAGGGTGTGGGGTCGACGCCGGTGGGTGGCCGCGGGCGTGAGACTCCGGTCATTTGTCTGCCGGGCAACCCGGTGTCGGTTTTTACGACGTTTCACATGTATGTGGCGGGCGCGCTGGCGGTTATGTCGGGTCTGGTTGTGCCCGAGCGCGGCGCGACCGTTCCGAGCGCTGTCATTGCGCGGGCGCGGGTGGGGTGGGAGTCGCCGGAGGGTAAGACTCAGTTCATTCCGCTTCGTTTCGTCGACGAGGCCGGGGCGCGTTCGTCGGTCGCCGGGTTGGGGGGCGGCGAGGCCGTCGTGCCCGAGGCCGGGGTCCGCTGGGTGGAGCCGGTGCACCCGTTGGGGTCGAAGTCGCATCTGGTGGCGTCGTTGGCGCGGGCGCAGGGCATTGGCGTGGTGGCGCCGGAACGTGGCGCGGTCGAGGCTGGCGAGGAGCTGGCGGTCGTGGCGCTGGTGGGCTGACGCGGCACGTCGCCCGGCACAGGGGCCCCTCGCCCCGCACTCAGAAGCAATTCCGAGGTCCAGGACCCGACGCCGAGGATTCCTCACCTGCGACCCGTTGTTCGCGGGTGTCGCCATCATGAAAGGTAATGAAAGGTAATCAGTGAAGTTTACGCATTTGAATGAGGAGGGGGCCGCCTACATGGTGGATGTGACGGCGAAGAGCCCGACGGTTCGCCAGGCGAGCGCCGTGTGTCGCGTGGATTGTTCGCCCGAGGTTATGCGGGCGTTGCGCGACGGTACTGTCCCGAAGGGGGACGTGCTGGCGGTGGCCCGCGTGGCTGGTATTTCCGCGGCGAAGCGTGTACCGGAGCTGCTGCCCCTCGCGCACACGATCGGCGTGCACGGTTGCACGGTGGACCTGAGCCTGGAGGCAGATCACGTGGCGATCAGCGCGACGGTGCGCACGGCGGATCGGACGGGCGTGGAGATGGAGGCGTTGACGGCGGTGACGGTGGCGGCGTTGGCGATTGTCGACATGGTGAAGGGCGTGGATCGATCGGCCCGTATCACCGAGGCGAAGATCGTCGCGAAGTCGGGTGGCCGCAGCGGCGACTGGGTGCGCCCGGAGGACTGATCGCAGGGCTTTCGCCGACGAGGCGGCGCTCACCGACGAGGCTTGGGCCGCCCGGGGCGTTCGCGCTCGCCGGGCGGTCACCGGGCGCTCGCCTCGCGTGAGGGGCGTGCTTACGCGCGCGAACCCGTGCACGCGGACTCGTTCACGCACATTCGCGCCCGCGCGAACATTCGCGCAGGAGGGTTGCGCTCACGGGCGCGGGCGCCCGGCTTCTAGGGCGCGTGTCGGTACTGGCCTCGCACACACTCGCACCCGCGCGCGGCAGGGTTGCGCTTAGGCGCGCGGGTGGTCGCCGCTGGCGAGCTGGTCGATGATGTGGGCGGTGAGGGGGCCGATGACGGCGACGGTGTCAGTGACGCCGCCGCGCGAGCCGGGGGCGTTGACGACGAGGGCGCCCTCGGGCGATCGTGCGGTGACGCCGACGAGGCCTCGTGAGAGGACGGCGGAGGCGGTGTTTTCTTCGCCGCGGCGTCGGATTGCGTCGGCGAGGCCGTCGATGCGGGTTGCGAGGAGAGGCTCGGTGGCCTCGGGGGTGACGTCGCGTGGGGTGAGGCCGGTGCCGCCGGTTGTGAACACGAGGCGGGCACCGGTGCCGATGGCGGCCTGAATGGCGGAGCGGATGGCTCCGATGTCGTCGGGGACGACCACTACGGATGCGTGGATCCCGTGGTCGGCGAGGAGGCGTGCGGCAAGGGGGCCGGAGAGGTCTTCGGTTGTGCCTGCGAAGCACCGGTCGGACACCGTGATGACGCGTGCGGGGATCATGTTAGTGGCGTGCGTTTCCGCGGCGGCGGGAGGATCGGCGTACGCGGATCCCGGAGGTTACGGGGTCGACGTCGCTGAATTGGCGCGGTGAGAGTTCGTAGTCGACGCGGCGTGCGGTGTCGGGTTCGAAGGCTTGTGGGAGCGGGCGTTGTGGGCGCGCGGTGGTGCGCTGTTGGGCGCGTTGGGGGAAGACGGGCGGCGCGGGCACGGGCGTGGAGGGTTGTTCGTTGGCTTGTGGCGTGGAGGCGGGTGGTTGCGTGGCGGTGTCGTGTGGGGGTTGGGTGGCGGGGCGTTTGGGCTGGGCGGGGGTGTAGAGTCCGGGGGGTACTGTCGCGGTGGGGCGTACGTGTACGGGCCGGATTTGGGGGACGGATTTGGTGATGGGGCCGCGCGTGGTGTTGGGGGAGACGGCGGGCATGATGGGGGCGGCGCTGCGGTAGGGCGGCTGCGAGGCGGGTGTGTCGGTGATGACGGGGATGGGGGTGATTGTTTGGCCGACGGGGATGTCGGCGGGGTTGTCGCCGTTGCCGGAGACGCGTTCGGCGAAGGGGCGGCCGGCGCGGCGTGGGAGGGGTGTGGCGGTGGTGGCCTGGTGGTCTGCGTGGGGGGGGGGGGGTGCGGGGATGGGAAGGTTGTCTGGGTGGGGGTACGAGGCTTGGGCTTGTTCGGGGGTTTGTGTTTGCGGGGCGGGTACGGGCGCGGGTAGGTCGGCGGGTTCGTGGATGGGTGCGGCGACGACGGGCATTTCGTCGGCGTCGCGGCATCCGAGGAAGAAGGAGCGCAGCTGCATGGCTGCTTCTTGGGCGAGGACGCCGCCGATGACTTCGGTGGGGTGGGGTATGCGGGTGTCGCGTAGGACGTCTCGCATGGAGCCGGCGGCGCCGGCCTTGGGGTCCCAGGCGCCGAAGACGACGCGGTCGATGCGAGAGGCGAGGATTGCTCCTGCGCACATCGTGCAGGGTTCGAGGGTGACGACGAGCGTGCAACCACTGAGGCGCCAGGTTCCCAGGGCGCGGGAGGCTTCGCGCAGGGCAACGATTTCGGCGTGACCTGTGGGGTCGTGGTCGGCCTCGCGGCAGTTCCACCCTCGACCGATGATGTGTCCGTCGGCGTCTACGACGACGGCTCCAACGGGGACGTCTCCCGTTTCGCGGGCGCGGTTAGCCAGGAATAGGGCTTTGCCCATGGCCTCGCGGTACTGCTCATTCGCTGTCACCCCTCTAGCTTACCGGCCAAACCAGCATTGAGGTAACTGAAGCACATGAATATATGTGAGGCTCGTGTGACGTATGAGTTTGTCAGTTGTTCGCACACCAATGTGCGTCACCGGCGCCACCTTCCGGCGTCTTCGAGGAGCCGCGTCCTATCCTCGTTCCTTGGCGGCTCTAGGCACCGGGGTGCGCGTGCCCACACGGACGATGTAGCCTATAACCATGCGCCTCCACGTAGCTAATCACCCCCTGATCGCCCACAAACTTTCCGTCCTGCGCGATCGTAATACGCCATCGGCGACGTTTCGTCAGCTCGTTGATGAGCTGGTCACTCTGCTCGCCTACGAGGCGACCCGCGAGGTCGCTGTGTCCGAGACCCCAATCGAGACCCCCGTCGCTCCGACCGTCGGACTCACGCTCTCCGAGCCGCGTCCAATCGTTGTGCCGGTCCTGCGCGCCGGCCTGGGCATGCTCGAGGGCATGACTCGGCTGCTGCCCACCGCCGAGGTCGGTTTCTTGGGCATGCGCCGTGACGACGACACCCTCGAGATCGAGACCTACGCGAACCGCCTGCCCGATGACCTGTCGGGCCGCCAGTGCTTCGTGCTGGACCCCATGCTGGCCACTGGCCACACGATGGTTGCTGCAACGAACTATCTGTTCGAGCGGGGCGCGAAGGACGTGACCTGCGTGTGTATCCTGGCCGCACCGGAGGGTGTCTCCACCCTCGAGGCTGCGATCGGGGAGCGCGCTGATGTGAACGTTGTCGTTGCCGCCGTGGATGAGTGTCTCAATGAGAGGTCGTACATTGTGCCCGGCCTGGGCGATGCTGGTGACCGCTTGTACGGCATCGTCGACTGATCGCCGTTCGCGCGTTCCACTGTCGGGGCGCGGGCGCGACTAACTGTCGCTTCTGGGCGGGGTGGGGGTTGAAGTTCCCACCCCGCCCAGTGGTGTCGCGAGCACCACCATCCCGAATAGATCGAATTGGCTATTTTTAGACATGATCGCAGACGACACCGATCTATGGCCTTCGCCACGATGTCCGCAAGGGCCTCGATAATTCAACGCACACATCCCATCCTTGAAACATGGCACTGATTCAGACCAATCCCAAGCGCCGCAAGTACGGCGTCGCAGCACTCGTAGGTGTCCTCGGAGGCATCGTCTCCGCGATCGTCAAGTTCGGATGGGAGGTGCCGCTGCCTCCGCGCACGCCCGAACGCAACGCGACGAACCCGCCGCAGCAGCTGCTCCAACAGCTGGGCGTCCCGGAAAACATCACCCACCTCACCTACACGTTCAACGGCAACAGCGATCGCCCCTACGTGTCTTTCATCGTCCACTTCGCGTTCTCGATCGCTTTCGCGATCATCTACTGCGTGCTCGCCGAACGCTTCCCACAGATCAAACTCTGGCAGGGCGCCGCCTTCGGCATTGTCGTCTACGTGGCCTTCCACGTCATCCTCATGCCGCTCATGGGTACGGTCCCGCCCCCCTGGAACCAGCCCTTCGCTGAACACTTCTCCGAGTTCTTCGGTCACATCATCTGGCTGTGGGTCATCGAAGTCTTCCGCCGCGACCTGCGCAACCGCATCACACACGAACCCGACGCCGAGTTCCCACTCGAAGCGCGCACCAACTGACAGCACCAACGCCGACAAACACACGGGTGGGCCCCGGAACCCATGGTTCCGGGGCCCACCCCAATCAGCTATCCGCTCAAGCCCGCGCGCCTCACCGCAGCCATCGGCGAGATCACCCGCCGCGCGTGCACGCCCGGCGCGCCCAGGCCTCGTTCTCAGAACGCCGGGATGACCGAACCGTCCGACCAGGTCTGCTCAATGTACTGCTTGACCTGATCGGAGTGCAGGAGTTCTTCAAGCTTCGCAATGGCCTCAGCCTTATCCGAACCGTTCTTCCACACCAGGACGTTCACGGCCGGGTTGTCCACGGGTGACTCGACGACGAGGGCGTCGCTGCTCAGGCTCAGACCACCCTCCTGCGCGAAGTTACCGTTGATGACGGCGTAGTCGAAGTCCTCGAGCGAGCGCACAAGCTGCGGCCCATCAACCTCATTGAAGGTGAAGTTCTTCAGCTTCGTGACGGTGTTGACGTTGACGTCGCCCTCACCCTCGGGGATGGACACGAGGCCCTGGGTGGCCAGCAGGCGCAGCGCGCGCTCCTGGTTGGAGGTATCAGAGATAATACCGATCGTGCCGCCGTCGGGCAGCTCATCCAGGGACTGGTGCTTCTGGGAGAAGACGCCGAGGGGCTCCAAGTGAATGCCCGCGCCAGCCTCAAAGTCGTAGCCAGCCTGCTTTTCCGCGTTCTCCAAGTAGGGGACGGTCTGGTAGAAGTTCGCGTCGAGCTCACCATCGTCGAGCGCCGCGTTCGGCTGGACGTAGTCGGTGTACTCGACGACCTTAATCTTGATGCCGGCATCCGCAGCCAAGTTGTCGTTCACGTAGTTCAGAATCTTCGCGTGGGGCGAGGGGGTCGCGCCCACGGTCAGGGTCACGACGTCGGAGGAGGTGGACCCAGAGCCGCCGCAGGCCGTCAGACCCAGGGAGGCGACGGCTGCCAGGGCGAGAGCCGCGAAGGAGCGATGACGCATGATGCTTCTCTTTTCTGTGTTCTTCAATGGGATGGGACGAGGCCTGGGCGGCCTCGGATGGACGAGATGGAGTGAGCGCTGTTTCAGCGCGCGCGGTGATCGAGTCTGCGCGACACGAAGTCGCCGATCAGCTGGATGACCTGGACGATGACGATGATCGCGATGACCGTGGAGATCATGACGTCGTCCTGCCAGCGGTTGTAGCCGTAGTTGATGGCCATCTGGCCCAGGCCGCCGCCGCCGACGGCGCCCGCCATCGCGGAGTAGCCGATGAGCGTGATCGCCAGCGTCGTGATCGACTGGACGAGGGCGGGCAACGCCTCGCGGATGAGGACACCCCAGCGGATCTGCCGGTTGGAAGCGCCCATCATCTGGGCGGCCTCGACCTTTCCGGGGTCGACGGCCAGGAGGTTCGTCTCCACGAGTCGCGCGAAGAAAGGCGCGGAGAGGATGACGAGGGGCACAACGGTTGCCAGGGAACCCGTGGACTTGCCGACGATCATTTTGGTGACCGGAATCAGCATGATGATGCCGATGATAAAGGGCAGGGAACGCACGATATTGACGACGAAGGAGAGGGCCTGATACACGCCCTTATTGGGGGTGAGGCCGCCCTTGCCGGTCTGGACCAGGAGGAGGCCCAGCAGCGTTCCGATGACGACCGCGAAAACCGTGGACAGTCCCGTCATCATGAGGGTCTCGAAGATCGCGGGAACGAACTTCTGTGTGAGGGCAGGGTTGTCCAGCCACGTGGGGTCACCCTTGCCCGTGGGGGCGAGTACACTGACGGCACTCGCTGCAGCGAGGTAGGCGGTGGTCATTGGTCCCTCACTTCCGCGTGAACGTCATTCTTACGCAGCTGTTCGATGATCTTGTCAGCGTGGTAGGCAGGCACAGTCAGAGCCAGTCGACCAACCTGCACACTCCCGAGGGATTCGAAGGTTCCCGCAGTGATGTCCGCGCCCATGGACGACGCCAAGCGCAACACGGTCGCGCCCGTGGGCACGCCCGGGTGAGATGTGAAAACGACGTCCAGGAGGACAACACCCGGGTCGACCGCGTCTGACCCGTGCGAGCGCTGGTGGGAGGGCAGAGCCGGGACCGTCTCGACGACGGGCATGGGGACCAGTTCGCGGGCGAGAGGCGTGGCCGGGTCTGCGACGACTTCTTCGAGGGTTCCGGTCTGCAGGACCTTGCCGTGACCGAGGAGTGTCACGAAGTCACAGATTTCGCGGACGACAGACATCTCATGGGTGATGATGACGACGGTAACACCCGAGACGTCACGGACGCGGCGCAGCAGCGACAAAATCTGCGCAGTGGACTCGGTGTCGAGGGCACTCGTGGGCTCATCACACAGAAGGACGCCAGGGTTGTCAGCCAGGGCTCGGGCAATACCCACGCGCTGGCGCTGACCACCGGAAAGCTGGGAAGGATAGGAGTCCCCGCGTCCGGCCAGGCCGACGAGTTCCAGCAGTTCATCGACGCGCGCGCGACGCTTCGCGGCGGGGACGCCCGCCAGCTTGAGCGGGTAGCCGATATTGTCGGCAGCTGTGCGCGCGTCGAGAAGGTTCGCGGACTGGAAAACCATGCCGATGTGGCGGCGCGCGGCCCTCAGCTGTGAGCCGGACAGGGTCGACAGGTCGAGACCGTCGACGACAATACTGCCATCGGTGGGTTTCTCGAGGGCCGTCAGGCATCGGATGAGGGTGGACTTGCCTGCGCCGGATCGACCGACGATGCCGTGAATGGATCCGCGGTCAACGTGCAGGTTCACCCCATCGAGTGCGACCACTTGGCCGCCGTTTTTCACGGGGTAAACCTTGGACACCCCGGTGAGGTCAATCATGAGCTTCTCCGTTACTGGGCCGTTCGGCCCGCACAATCAGCATATGGGGGCGGCGCGCGGGCGCGCGCGGCATGCTGTTACAAAACACCGTATCGTGGCTAAACCCTCACTGAACTGCCCATCGACCCTGCGCCCCCGGCCCCGGCCCTCCCCCTTCATCCCGGCCTCGCCCCCGGCCTCGTCCCTTCCTCCCCAAAAGTCGCACGTAATTTGGGTACCCTCACTTTTCTTAGGGCCTGAGAAAACGTTGCAATTCCAACGATCACAATTCAAATCATGAAACAACTGCGAGGGAATTACGTGCGACATTTTTAGGTAAGGATGAGCGCGGGTCTGTGCGTACAACCAGCCTCGCCCCCAAAAGTCGCACGTAATTTGGGTACCCTAACTTTTCTTAGGACCCGAGAAAACGTTGCAATTCCAACGATCACAATTCAAATCATGAAACAACTGCGAGGGAATTACGTGCGACATTTCTGGGTAAAGATCGCGCAGGCCTGCGCTCAGAGAACAAGCAGAGCAAGATAACAAACAGAGCCATATGACAAGCAGAGCCCGGAACGCCCCGACGAGGCTCACACGACGGCGATGCCCACAACCGCCGCACCCCAGGACGCCGCCCACGTGCCCAGCGCGAGAGCCAGCGAACGCCCCCGGAACCCCGCCCAGAGGGAGACCGCGTCCACGAGGGCAGTCGAGAAAGTCGTGAAACCACCCAGGAACCCCGTCGACACGATCGGCATGATACTTACGTGCCCAAGCCGCGTCACCACCCCAGCCAGGAAACAGCCGATCACGTTGACCACGAGGATGCCGAGCTTCGCTCCCGCCGGGTCGCCCCACGAGGACAGGGCGCGCTGCACCCCCCGATCCAGCCAGAAGCGGGCGCACGCGCCCACGCCGCCAGCCAGGGCCACAACCAGGAAAGTCCCTCCCGTCATGCTCGCTCCCCCTCGTCATTCACGGAGGTCACGCAGTCCGTTGAGACCGCAGACGGGCCGCACCACTCCCCCACGCGCACGCCAACCCACGCCGACGCCGCACCCAGGGCGAGCAGACCCAGGGACTCAGAAACGGCCGCAACAACACCGTTGAGCGACACGTAGCCCACCGACGCGACGATGTACGTCCCATACGTCGTGAACGCGCCCATAAAACCCGTGCCGACCAGTAGTTTCAGGGTCTTCAATGACGCCGCATCGCCCACGCCGCGCGCGAGGCGACCCGCGACCCACGCGGCGAGCGTGCCGAGCAGGAACGCACCCACCACATTGACAGTCAGCGTCGACCAGGACAGGAAGAGGCCTCGCACGGGGGACGCCTTCGCGACCTCATCGAGTCCCGCGCGCGCCGCCGTGCCCGCGACACCGCCCACGAAGACCGCCAACCAGTCAGGCACCCGAAAACTCGTCATGCACACCACTTTACGCCCACGCCGGGACCAGGCCGATGCCAACAACACTGGAGCGGCCAACAAAAACAGGGCACGCACGAGCCACTCCTCCGCTCCTCCCCCACCACTCGAGGACGCAACTAAGCCACCATGCCCCGCCGCGCGCGCAGCCGCCCACGCAGGGCAGGCGGCGCGGCGAGCGCGCCACGGCCTCGTACACTGGGCGCATGACGAACACCGGACGATTCGCGCCCTCCCCCACGGGCGACTTCCACCTGGGTAACCTGCGCACCGCGATCCTCGCGTGGGCGTGGGCGCGCACGACCGGGCGGCGTTTCGTCCTGCGCATCGAGGACATCGACCGGGAGCGCGCCGGGTCCGCCCAGCGCCAGCTCGAGGACCTGGAAGCGATCGGCGTGGATTGGGACGGCGAACCCCTCATCCAGACCACGCGGGCGCACGCGCACGAGGAAGCGCTGGCGTCGCTGGCCGCGCGAGGCCTCATCTTCGAGTGCTACTGCACGCGCCGCGACATCCGCGAGGCCGCGTCCGCGCCACACGTGCCGCCCGGCCACTACCCGGGGACCTGCCTGGCGCTCAGTGAGTCGGAGCGCGACGCGAAGCGCGCGTCTTTGGCTGCCCTGGGGCGCGCCCCCGCGCTGCGCCTGGCTGCACCCAGCCCCGAGTGGACCGTGTGCGACGAGCTCCACGGCTCCTACACCGGGCCCGTCGACCACTTCGTTGTGCGCCGCGCGGACGGGGTGCCCGCCTACAACCTGGCGGCGGTCGTCGACGACGCCTACCAGGGGGTCGACCAGGTCGTGCGCGGATTCGACCTGCTCTCGCAGGCGCCCGCGCAGGCTCAGCTCGCACACCTGCTCGGCGCGCCAGAGCCGACGTACGCGCACGTGCCGCTCGCTCTCGCGCCGTCCGGTGCGCGCCTGGCCAAGCGCGACGGTGCCGTCACCCTCTCAGATTTACGAGGCCTGGGCTGGTCCACCGGGGACGTCGTGGCGTTTATCGGATCGTCCCTGGGCGTGCCCGGGGCGCGTTGCGCCTCCGACATCGCGGATGCGCTGGGGATTTCAGGACTGCGTTCCTTGTCGACCAAGCCGTGGGTGGTGACGCCGCCGAGCGCGTGAGGCGTCGGACTCGTCTGGCCTCGCCGGCGCCTCGGTGGGCGCTCGTGGCATCTTCAACGCCACGAGGACAAGGAATCCTTTCTCACCCTCCCCAACGTCCCGCGTCATCGCGAAGCGCAGGTAGACGGCCCCGAGGCTCGAACGCACGCGATCCCGATAGGATCCGAAAATCCGGATAGGTACCGAACATCCGGATAGGTACCGAACATCCGTATAAGTAAATAACCTATCCATATGCGCGTAACCCATCCAGATAGGCGCAGCCTATCCGCGTAGCGCCCGGACCGAGGGCGCCGGACGGTGCGTAACACTGGGAGAAGGGTGGGATGCACTCAGCAGCTGCCGCTGGGACTGGTCAAGGCCATGAAACAGAGTTAAAGGACAAAACGTGTTGGTCGCGGCTCCGTCCCTGGCATTGTTGCCGGAGGCGTCGGTGGCGCTGGCGCGCCGCCGGTGGGGTTGGCGGTGACGTGCGCTTGCGTCGTCCGTCATTGTGCTTGCGTGCTTGCATCGCCGATGGGGGGTTGGCTCCATTGGGAGGGGTCCATCTGATCGGGGTAGTCCTCGAACACGGCAGGGTCAATGGTGTTGGCTCTATTGGGAGGGGTCCACCTGATCGGTTGGGGTTGAATCTTCCTGATCGGGTGTAACGCCTTATCGGCAACAAGCGTCGTCTGGGAGCTGGCCGCCTGTACCCCGGCCCCGTTTCTGTCGGCGACTCACTACCGGCGTTTATCATCGCCCCGCCTTACCCGCGCCCGTGCAGCAGGGTCCCGTCGGCGACTCCCCACCGGCGTTTATCGGCGCCCCGCCTTACACGCGCCCACAGTGCAGACCACCTCGACGAACAATGGCTAGCATAGGCGTGATGGCCCAGATGTTCTGTGATGCGGGCGACTCCAGAACGCAGTTCACCACTGCGACCCCTCCGCACCCAGGGCTGGATGGGGGGTTTTGCAGCATTAGAAGCCTCCCCTCGGCGTGTCGCCGGCGTGTCGCGCCCCTAATGGTGCAATTCCCCCCATTTGGTGGCGATGTCACCGGCAGGCACGTCACGCACGGGTCCCCGTGAAGAGCAACTCCCCCCATTTGATGGCGCAGTCATCGGCAGGCACGTCACGCACGGGTCCCCGTGTAGCGCAACTCCCTCCGTTTACTGTCGGTGAGTTCACGCCTCGGGGCGGCGCCGCCCACAGTGCAAACCACCTCGATAGCAAACGCCGACAACGGGGTGTCGTGGGCGAGATGACCTGCGTTGTGGACGCAACGGCGCCACCTGGTGCGTCGCTCGCACGCGAACCGCTGACAATGCGCGTTAACCTCGCGACACGCCACGCCAACCCCTAGATATGCGCCAGGGCGCCGCCCACGCGCGGATCAGGGGGCCTGCGCCCGCAATAGCGGGCCCACATGCGAGGTGT
>ERZ772974.2066-NODE-2066-length-12594-cov-2.478188_pt1 | contig 12594 bp, 10 predicted proteins | sample MGYA00580671_ERZ772974 | MGnify/ENA primary metagenome ERZ772974 (study PRJEB29015, sample SAMEA2738065) | human oral metagenome | biome: human oral; feature: human-associated habitat; material: saliva | place: China | collected 2218 ... | reverse complement strand
GGTTCTTTTAGTTTGTAACGATTTCTGATTAAAATGCTTAATAATCAGGTTTAAAATCGATTATACTATTTTGTTATTATTCAGAAGCAATATCGCCAGCAGGTTTCATATTGGTGTACACGTTTTGTACATCTTCGAAATCTTCCAGTTTTTCAACCATTTTATCGATGGTTTCGCGCTCTTCTTCGGTTACATCTTTCAAGTCATTTGGAATATAGGTAAACTCAGCAGCTGTAATTTCGAAGTCGTTTTCTTCGAGATGCTTCTGAATTTCTCCAAAACTCGTAGGAGAACCATAGATAGTTATCTCACCTTCCTCGTCGTCAACGTCGTAGTCCTCTTCTACTCCGTAGTCGATTAAGTCAAGGATTAGTTCGTCCATTTCAATGCCTTCTTTCGGCCTAGCTAAGCGTCGTTGACTATTTCGGAAGTGAGACCATGAAGGACGATTCATCGAAGAGAGCTGCACGTAGTAGAAAGGTAGGGGAGAGGCAAACGTGGTGCGCCAACTCTCAATGAGGAGGGGGAAGAGTCTCTCGTGGGCTTCCATGTTATGAGCATTTGATTCTCCTTGGTACCAAAGAACTCCACGGATAGCTAGTCCCTCTAAAGGGCGAATACCTACATCGTAGAGATAGGTAGGGGCGTAGGGGTGGCGAGTCAGAGGTGTGTCTTGACTCTGTACATTCTGAGTAGCACGCTCTCTAACCCAAGGCATGATGAAGTCATTGCTCCTCCAGTGCCGAAGGATTGCAGGAAGTCTCGCCTCCAACGTGTTTCGATCAATCCAAGCCTCAGTAGGAGAACCTCCAATGGCATTAATAATGATGCCGACAGGAATCTTTAGGCTATCTCGTATCTCTCGCCCAAAGTGATAAGCTATAGCAGAGATGTTATTCTTCTGAGAAGTTACACCTTCCCAAGTGCTAGGACGGAAATATTGCAAGCGATTTAGTGAGTCAAGGAAGCTAACGGGCCAGGCTGTTGCAGAGGTTTCGTGTGCAGGCTGCATATTATAGATACGCAGCTGTGAATCTTCTTGTATAGGTCGATGTTCCTTATCCGTGCTTTGGTTGAGCGTGAATGCCATATTGGACTGTCCTGAGCAAAGCCAAACTTCTCCGACATAAACGCTATCTAGCTTGATTTGCTTCTTGGAGCCACGTACTTCGAATGCATAAGGACCTCCAGCCGTCTGAGTAGGGAGGGTTAGTGACCAACGGCCTAAAGAGCTTGCCTTAGTCTTTCCCTTCCAGTCTCTGAAGCGTAGTGTGATTTCTTCACCTGCATTAGCTATCCCTTCGACTACTAGTGGCCGACCACGTTGTAGGACCATACCTGAGGAATAAACTGAAGGTAATTGCAAACCTCCGAAATCTCCCGTGATAGCTTCATAGGTAGTTTTTGCTAGGATCTTGGCTCCTTCAGCGGTTGGGTGAATCGCATCAGGGAAGTAGTGAGGGAATGAGTAAAGTGGAGAATGAAAGTCTATCAGTTCCACATTAGCTCCTCGAGCCACCTGTTCAATAGCTTGCTGTATTTGCTTCTGCCAATCTCTCGTCCCTGATTCAAAGCGCGGATGCTCAACTCCTATGGGAGTTGTACGGGCAATGAGGATCCGTACCTTAGGATTACGAGAGCGGAGCGTATCAATTAAATCACGGTAGTTAGGGACAAACTCATCTCGATAGTTAGGCCAGTTTCTAGGGTCTGTATCATTGACACCAAGGTGAATGACGGCAATGTCAGGCCTAAAATCCAGAGCCTGCTTGTATTCTTCTTGCTTGACATAAGGGCGGTGTCCATTAGCAAGTAGGGTAGCTCCAGATTTGCCAAAATTCTGGACATTGTACCTGTTGCCTAGTAATCCTTGTAATACGACAGGATAGGCTTCTCGATCACGATCCTTTAGACCGTAACCATAAGTGATGCTATTCCCGATGCAGGCTACCCGTACGGGAGAGGCAGTTCTTCCTGCTGCGAATGGACTTATAGCCAATGAGAGTAGAATACTTGCGTAGATCTGTTTCATCAATCTTTGCCTGGCTTAGAGGCGCTGTAGCTCATAAAGCCTAATGATTCGCTCAGTGAGAGCATCGTCAGGATCCTCAAGAGGATTATATATTGACTTAAGATTAGCCCCCATGATACGAGCAAAAATCTGCCAAGTCCAAGCTCTGAAACCACCCAGGAAGGACTGGATCAGTTGGTATCCCGTCATGCCACACTGCCGGTTTATCAACTTGATGAGCAAGCGTCCTTGATTGAGAGTAAGGTCGCGCATCTTGGGCTCCATCTCCTTCTTAAGCTCTTTCTCTACACGTTTGAGATGGGGCTCCTGCTCCTTCTCTGGGAGTGTCTGCATATATTCATAGGTCTCAATGATAGTTGCAGCCACGTATTTCGCATAGGGATATACCTTTTTGACATCACGAATGCGACGCCAGAGCTGTCTTCGCTCTTCAAGGGTTAGTGGGCGAACCTTCTGGTGATGCCTAGCGAAGACATAAATTTCCTCAATCTCCACCTCAACAAGCGTATCAATTATCGCTGGAGGTGGAGAGGTCGGATTCTGTGCCTCTAGACGGAAGAGGGTAGCGAACAGAACAATAATTAGACCCAAGCAGTATGATGTGTGACAATGAGTCTTCATGTCCATAGAAACTGAGAAAGGGGAGTGTTACCTAAAGGTTTAGGTTAGCTACCACGGACGTGGAGGTTTGCGCGGAGAAGCGTATGCCGTTGCCAGACCGCCCGTAGAGGTTTCTCTATATAGGCTAGGAAGGTCGTGCCCAGTCTTGCGCATGACTTCAACCACTTGGTCAAAGCTGACACGGTGGCGTCCATCACTAAAGGTGCCGTAGGTGTTGGCATCTAGCGCACGAGCAGCAGCGAAAGCGTTACGCTCGATACAAGGAATCTGAACGAGTCCGCAGACAGGATCACAAGTAAGACCAAGGTGATGCTCAAGTGCCATCTCTGCAGAGTACTCAATCTGAAGATTAGATCCGCCAAAGAGCTGGCTAGCAGCTGCAGCTCCCATGGCGCAAGCAACACCAACCTCACCCTGACAGCCAACTTCCGCCCCCGAGATAGAAGCATTCGTACGGACTACATTTGCAAAAAGCCCAGCCGTAGCTAGAGCACGGAGAATGCTCTTTTCGGGGAACTCACGGCTTGTCTTGAGGTGATAGAGTACAGCAGGTACAATTCCACAACTACCACAGGTCGGAGCGGTGACAACACGCCCGCCAGAGGCATTGTGCTCACTAACGGCTAAGGCATAAGCATAGACGAGTCCACGGTTCTTGATGCTCGCAGAGCCATATCCTTCTGCCTTGATCTTGTATAATGAAGCCTTTCGTCTCAACCCTAGACCACCAGGGAGAACACCTTCGGCCTGAAGTCCTGCATGGATAGCTTCTTGCATTACCTGCCAGATCTCAGCCAAGTAGTCCCATATCTCTACGCCTTCATAATGCTCAACGTATTCCCAGTAAGTCGCATCTTCTTCGTGTAGACGATGCATGATGTCAATGATATGACGCTCAGGATAGATCGAAACGGACTTTTGTTCGTTGAACTCTTCATTGGCAAGTGTCCCTCCACCAATGCTGAATACAGTGTAGGAATCCAAGAGCTTTCCATCCTTGTCATATCCTTCGAACTTCATTCCGTTAGGGTGGAACGGAAGTACAATATCTGGTTTCCAAATAATCTCTGTCGGAGCTACTGGTGTTAGGGTCTCTAGGATGGCCACATCTGTCATGTGTCCTTTCCCTGTTGCAGCTAGGCTTCCATATAGGGTGACGTCGTAGCGTGCTGCCTGAGGGCAACGATTAAGGAACTGTTCTGCCGCTCGGCGAGGACCCATCGTATGACTGCTGCTAGGGCCATGACCTATGCGAAATATCTGTTTGATTGTTTCCATTCGTACCTAAATATAAACTTTGTGTTTATAAACATAACCCTTGTAACCCTGGATGGTTAGTGATTCAGAGCGCCAATGAACTGATGGATGTCAGAGAAGCCATGCTTCCTCATATAATCTTCGATTCCTTCTACGATCTTAATTGTAGCTGTAGGATCTACGAAGTTGTAGGTTCCGACTTCAACTGCTGTAGCACCTGCTAAGAGAAACTCTATGGCATCGGTAGCTGATGCAATTCCTCCCATTCCAATGATGGGAATCTTAACCACTTGTGCTGTCTGCCATACCATTCGAAGTGCTATTGGTTTGACAGCGGGACCAGATAGCCCTCCTGTAATTGTTGAAAGGACGGGGCGACGGCGTTCGGCATCAATAGCCATTCCAAGCAAGGTGTTGATCATCGAAATGCTATCAGCGCCTTCGGCTTCTACAGCACGAGCGATCTCCGTAATATCTGTGACATTGGGAGAAAGCTTGACGATAAGCGTCTTATCATATACCTGACGTACTGCACGCACTACGGACGCTGCCCCGGCGCATGTAACACCAAAAGCCATTCCTCCCTCCTTTACATTAGGACAAGAGATATTCAGCTCAATGGCGGGTATATCATCTAGAGCGTTTATCTTCTCCGCTGTCTCGATGTAGTCCTCCAGCTGCGATCCGCTCACATTTACGATCATCGCAGTGTCGTAGTCTCGTATCGTGGGATAGATATGATCACAGAAGTAGTCGACACCTTTATTCTGTAGCCCTACGGCATTCAACATGCCCGAGGGAGTCTCTGCCATGCGGGGATATGGGTTACCTTCTCGCGGATGCAATGTAGTTCCCTTTACGAGGATTCCACCAAGACGGTTCAGGTCAATAAAATCAGCATACTCCGTACCATATCCAAAGGTCCCTGAAGCAGTCATCACAGGGTTCTTGATGACGAGGTCTCGACCAATATTTACTTGAGTCTGTAGCATAAGGCACTATCCTTTCTTGATGAGTTTAGAGTTGAATACTGGTCCTTCTGTACAAACGCAGGTATTTCCCTTATCGATGAGATCTTCGACACAGCAGAGGCACGCTCCTATACCGCAAGCCATCATATTCTCTAATGAGACTTCACAATCGATCTCTCGCTCCTCGGCAATCTTCGCTACAGCTAGCATCATCACCTTGGGACCGCAGGTATAGACTCGATCAAAGCTCCCCTCCCGGAGTATCGGATGGTCTGTTACTCGCCCTTGCAGTCCAGCCTCTCCGTTATCCGTCGTTACGTAGACTTCTCCCAGAGCTTCTAAGCCATGGCGCAGGACTAAGTGTTGGGCTGTCCGACCTCCTATCAGTATGTTTGGTCGAATTCCCTGCTTAGCGAAGGCACTAGCGAGGTAGTACATAGGAGCAATACCAACACCTCCTCCTACGAGTAAGGGACGCGCTGTATTTGTGCAAGTAAAGGTATTCCCTAGCGGAAGGAGGAGATCTAACTCTATGCCATCAGGCAAAGTCGTGAGAATGCTCGTCCCTTTTCCGACTCGACCTATCAAAAGCCAGAGTTCTCTATCTGCTGGTATCGCATTACAGATGGAGATGGGGCGACGTAGCAGAACCATCCCTCCAGGGACAGCCACTTGGACAAACTGCCCAGGATACATCTCAGGGAAGAGGCCAGCCTCTTCAGGTAGTCGTAGACGAAGAAGGTAATTCCCTGCTCCTAAGTCCTCTGTCGACAGGAGCAAGAAACGTAGGGCATACTTACTCATTTGTTGTGATTGACGTAACATCACTACAAAGATAAGGATAGATCCATCATTCCGGTGATAAACCTATACCCTACTACTTTTTTTCGTCGAATGTCGAGAAGCTATTGTCTGTATAGAAGACCGTGATGTGTGCAATTTCCTTCTTGCGCTGCTGCTCTAGCTCTGCTTTAAGTTGGGAGATTTCTTCTACTTGCTTACGTAAGATCGCCTGGAGCGCATCTGCATTATTAGACAGCTGTGGAGCGGTTTCTATGCCCGAGAGAGAGGCCTCTTTGCCCGATTCGCCAAATACAAACCAATAGGGATCAACCAGCTCTGGAAATGTCGCTAGGATCTTATTAATGGATGCTACGTTGATGGGTGATCTTTCATTGATGTTTTGCGAAAGTGTCGCTGGTGCAATGTCCGTGCGCTCAGCAAACTCTTTCGAACTTAATCCACTTCGTTCGACAACCTCCTTTAGGCGTCTGGTGATGGCTGGGAGGTCTATAAAATCAGTCATAGGTCATCATTTTAGGAGCTTGTATTGGGTGTCTAGATTTTGAACTCTCAAATTTTACACAGCAAATATACGGATTTGGAATTTGATATCCTGATCTTCTTGGGATAAATGCTCACCTTTGGGCTAGTGTTCTATAGCCTAATCCCAGACTAAACTACTACTTTATATTTCGATCGTATCTATCTGAAATACTCCCATAAATACCAGTGTATATACACTTATATAGGGAAGTATAGCTGGATATAGATGTATTAGCTCAATTAACACTTACGGATTAACAGTGTAATATATTGGTTTTTAGTTATTTGTAATTATCATAGGAGAGATTGTCTGGTGAGTTTATTGGAATTCATTAATCTGATTCACCAGGCCAAAGCATGGGTGTCAATCAGTCTAGGTATTTAGATTTTGAATTTAAAACAGTTGGCAATTTGAAATTGACAATGCTTTTCCAAAACCAAATTTGAGTATTCGAATACTCAAAGATTCCTCTTAGTATCAGCATAGATAAGGCTACGGAAAGGAACAACGGGGAGATCGACCTCCTGATGCCATTAGTTTCACTTAGGCATTATGCATGCCCCCTCCAGCATAGATATACCTCTATTGGAGCAAAGGTTAAGCTTTCTAAAAGCATAGGTACACCTTCTCTCTTGAGAAGACTATGCTTCAAGGCGAGTATCATTTGCCTGGATTCAATTGAGGGATCAATCTGACCGCCATGGAGCACAAGGAAACTGATACGAATGGATAATCTCGAATGAAATAGCCCGAAGCCTCTTGCTGGGCAAGGGACTTCGGGCTATCAGGAAAAGAATAGGTTTCTGCTACTCTACTTACCTTATATAAAGGATGTAGCGATAGGATTAAGCTAAGTTGAGAAAGCGTTCATGGACGGCTTGCAGTAGCTGAGGGCGAAAATCGGGATGGGCGATACTCACGAGAGCTAGAGCTCGCTCTCGTATCGGGAGCCCCTTAAGGCGAACTACCCCATATTCTGTGGCGATGTAATCTACTTCGTTACGACTAGAAGTCACGGTAGCTCCAGGCTCCAAGATGGGAACAATTCGTGAGCGTGTCCCTTGTTTAGCAGTGGAAGAGAATGCAAGGATCGAGCGTCCGTTCTTGCATCGACGCACACCACGTAGGTAATCAACTTGCCCACCCGTACCACTAAACTGCTCAAGCCCGATAGATTCGGATGCTACTTGTCCGTAGAGATCGATCTCTAGGCAAGAGTTGATCGAAACAAAGTTCTCATTCTGACCAATCACATAAGGATCATTCATGTGATCTACGGGATACATCTCGATAAGATCATTCTGATGAACGAAGTCGTAGAGCTCTTTGGAGCCCATGATAATCGAACTTGCGACCTTCCCCAAGTGAAGCGTTTTCTTCTTTCCAGTGATGTTCCCAGACTTGATCATGTGCATGACTCCGTCGGTAAACATCTCGGTATGCAATCCTAAATCTTTTCTTTCATGGAGACACTGTAGAACGGCATCAGGGATTGCTCCTATACCAATCTGAAGAGTATCCCCATCTTGGATAAGCTGAGCACAGAGTTCGCCGATACGACGTTCAACATCTCCGATTGGAGGCAATGGTATCTCGATAAGGGGACGATCGACTAGGATGATATGATCGAGTTGACTAACGTGTATTAGATTATCACCTCCGATGAATGGCATCTGCTTATTGACCTCGGCTACTACTATGCGAGCAGACTCTGCAGCAACCTTAGTGTAGTCGCAAGACACCCCATAGGAGCAATATCCCTCTTCATTGGGCTCGCTGACCGAGATGAATGCGACATCTACGGGATAAAGACCTGAGCGAAAAAGCTCGGGTACCTCATGAAAGTGACAGGGTAGAAAATCAATAGGCAAGTACTTAGCCGCCGTACGACTATTCTTGTCCATGAAATTAAGATGAAACCTCGCGTGCTTTGCCATCTCAGGACGAAGGTGCCATGGCTCACCGAAGTAGAGCATATGGAAGATCTTTAGGTCAACGAAGTGCTCTCGCTCTTCATAGAGAGCTTGAGAGAGCGCCTGAGGGGCTGCTACGGCATGTCCAAAAACGAGGTGGTCGCCTGACTTTACAGCTGAACGGATAGCCTCATTCGCCGTCGTCCTATGTAGCTGAAAGTGCTCTTGCCAAGTCGATGTCATAGTTGATGTGTATGTATGCTGAGTCATACCGAGCTTCGCCCGAAAGCAAAAGAGTCGGATAGACTAGTGATGTTAGTCTAGACTCTGGTATTAAGGCTAGCTGGTGCTTGAACGTTCCAAAGGTACACTTTCTTTGTCATTTTTCTGGTTACGGCGTATCTTTGTTCAAACAGAAAACTACCGATAAGTAATAAATAACATACATATGAGTCGTCCTATTGCCGTCCTTGCTGGCGGATTCTCTGGAGAGCATGCTGTGTCACTTCGTAGTGCAGCGGGGATTCTCTCTTGGATTGATCGTAGTCTCTTCTCCCCCTATTTGGTTGTCATAGATGATTCAGGTTGGCATGTCCAGATCGAAGGGAAGCCAGCTCTCCCTATAGATAAGTGCAACTTTAGCTTCATGCTCGATGGTGAGCTTATTCGGTTTGAGTATGCTTTGATCACGATTCATGGTACTCCTGGAGAGAATGGACTTATTCAGGGGTATTTAGACCTCGTAGGTGTCCCTTACAATACGGGAGGAGTGCTCACCGAAGCTCTAACCTTTAGTAAGTATCACTGTAATCGCTACCTCTCCACTTTCCCAGGGATACGTGTTGCTGGTGCTGTGCGTCTACAGCGTGGCGGGATTCGTCCTTCAGAGGAGGCTCTAGTCGAAGAGCTGGGACTTCCACTCTTCGTCAAGCCTAATGCTGGTGGTTCTAGCGTGGCGACGAGCCGTGTAGACCAGGTCGAAGACTTGGCACGAGCCATATCAGTCGCTTTTGAGGAATGCGATGAGGTGTTGCTGGAGCGATTCATTGCGGGGACGGAAGTAACCTGCGGATGCTATAGCATCGGTGATGAAGTCAAATCCTTACCCGTTACAGAAGTAGTCCCTAAGAATAGCTTCTTTGACTTTGAGGCAAAGTATCACGGAGCTGTCGAGGAGATTACCCCTGCTCGTATTTGTCCAGAGCTAACCGCACTCATTCAGCGTCTCACTCGAGAGATCTACCGCCATGTAGATGCACGGGGGATTATCCGTGTAGACTTCATCATCGAGGCGGATGGTGTGCCTACCCTACTTGAAGTCAATACAACGCCTGGGATGACCCCTACGAGCTTTATCCCTCAGCAGGTAGCTGCAGCAGGGCTTACTATGCCTCAGCTTTTGACTGACATTATGCTTGATCAACTCAACCGATCAATTTAGCCATGGATACCAATAAGTATAAGGACATCCGTCCACTGACCCCTGAGGAGATCCCAGGAGCTGTAGCCGCATTGATGTCCATTCCAGAGCTTCGTCAGGTATACGAGGGGCTGGGACTCAAGCCTACCTGGGATGAGCTCCGAGAGAGCCTCCAGGAGTGCCACAGCGTAGAAGACTTTAAGCGAAAAGCCAGCTATCACTGGGTGAAGCATGTCATGGCTCATTTCTGCCAATCAGTAGAGCTAACAGGTGTAGATAACATCACGAAGGAGGGAGCATATACCTATATCTCCAATCATCGTGACATCATCCTAGATTCAGCCTTCCTGAATGTATTGCTAGCTGACGCTGGTGCTGGTCTCCCACGCATAGCTATCGGGGATAATTTGATGCTCTATCCCTGGATAGAAACGTTGGTCAAGCTTAATGGGAGCTTCCTCGTCCGACGTAACCTTCAGGGGCGTGAGGTTCTTCTCGCAGCTCGCCTCCTCTCTGAGTATATGCATGATGCGATTAGGGATGGACTGAGCATCTGGATTGCCCAGCGTGAAGGGAGAGCCAAGGATTCATCTGATCATACCCAGCCCGCTCTATTGAAGATGCTTGCTTTAGGTGGTGAGACGAGAGACTTAGAGCAATCCCTAAGAGAACTGAATATCATTCCCGTCACCTGTAGCTATGAGTTTGATCCCTGCGACTATCTCAAGGCTCAAGAGATGCAGCTCAAGCGAGATGTCGAAGGCTTTAAGAAGAGTAAAGCGGATGATGGGATAAATATGAAGACTGGTCTCTTCGGCTGGAAGGGACGAGTCTCCTTCCATATGGGACGTCCCCTCAATGAACTGCTCGCTCTCCACCCACTTACTGCTGACGCGGGTAAAGATCCTGTAGAACAGCTAGCTAAGATCCTGGATGCAGAGATCCATCGTAACTATCGTCTCTACCCTATTAACTATGTAGCGCTTGATCTCTTGGATGGTGAAGGCACTGCTCCTGTAGATAGCTATACCAGCGAAGAGAAGGAGAAAGCACTTCATTATATTCAAGAGCGTATTGCCCTGATCCAATTGCCCGAAGGGCTTACCCCAGATGTATCCTTCCTGCAGGAATGCTTGCTTACGATGTACGCTAATCCTGCACGAAACAAGCTCCGTCAGCTAGGCTCCGCTAGCTAATCTATGGGAAGGTATAAGATCACTGCAAAGAAGCTACATAAGTACTTGGGGATTCCTCTCTGTGTACTTCTTCTTTTTGCATCCCTCTCAGGTATCCTACTAAATCATCGTGATCTTCTTCGGCAGATTGATGTCCCTCGCTGGCTCCTGCCGAAGAACTATGCTTACACGAATTGGAACAATGGAGCCTTTCGTGGTGCTGTCAAGACGAGCCAAGGGGTCTATCTCTATGGTACAGCTGGTCTATGGCGCACCGATTCTACCTTGACTCAATCTCCCTCTCCTGAGCTAGCAGGGCTAGCATCTGGAGGAGATGAGCGTCGGATGATCGCACTTGTGTCGGATTCTACTGAGACGCTATGGGCGATCTCTCAGTTTCGCCTTTACCAAAGACCTATTCAGGCCAGTCACTGGCAAGAAGTAACTCTACCTGAAGGGATCCATGGTCGCTTAACTGACCTACAGCTTCATGGTGATAGTCTTCTTCTGTTGAGCCGTTCTCAGCTATTTGTTCGCTCTCTACGCGCCCCTCATTGGCGAGAGATCACGCTCCCTGCTCCAGATGGATATACGGGGAAGCTCCTTCTCTTTCAACTCGTTTGGGCGCTACATAGTGGAGAGTACTTTGGCTTAGTAGGGCGCTTGATCGTTGATGGTATTGGGATTATCCTTCTACTTCTATCGCTAACGGGGCTTAGCTATACACTCTTTCATACTCGTCTCAAGAGGTTGAAGGGGAAGAGCAAAGAGACGGTATCTCCCGAGGAGAGACGACAGCTTGCTCAGGGTCTAGCTAAGCAGGATCGCTGGCATCGCCTATTGGGCCGCTGGACTTTCTGGGCTGTGTGCTTCGTCTCCACTACTGGGTGGATGCTCCGCCCCCCCTTAATGCTCCCTCTTGTCTTTACGAAGGCTCGTCCATTACCGGGTACTTCGCTCTACTCGGAGAATCCATGGTTCGACCGCCTACGGGCTATTCGATACGATCAGAAGACTGGGCATTGGCTACTATCGACTAGTCAAGGGTTCTTCACTATGGGGATCTTAGGAGATAAGCCCAAGCGTTGGGAAGTACAGCCTCCAGTGAGTCCGATGGGGATCAATGCTTTCGTCCAGCGTGCAGATGGCTCTTGGCTGATAGGCTCCTTCTCGGGGCTTTATGAGGTTACTCCACAAGACTCGCTTCCGCTTCGTAACTACTTTACTGGAGAACGCTACGAAGAGCTCAAGCACGTACGACCTGTCACGCCTAATGCTGTCACGGGGATGATGCTAGGAGCATCTAGAGACGAAGATCTCATCGCCTGCTATGAGCAGGGGATCGGGCCCTCCCCCCACTATCCTATCCCTCAGCCCGAGGAAATGAATGAGCTACCCTACTCGCTATGGCAGTATGCCCTCGAGTGGCATACTGGGCGTATTTATCGTCCTCTCATTGGGAGCTGGGGTGTAGAGCTATTCATCTTCTTCTTTGGACTGGCTGTCACCCTCGTCCTCTGGTCTGGTAAGCGACGATTGAAACGGAAATAATCAGACTTATTGATCCTTCCCAGGGAAGCCTCTGGTTAGGTATATAGTGAGCTAGAGATTACGTATATTGTGATCCAGCTGTTACGTATATTGGAACCTCTCCGTTACGTATATTGTGATCTTCTAGCCGGTACAGACGAGATTCATCCTACCACTTTGAAATGATCTAAAGGATAAGCTTAGTAAGCCTTTTCACTCATTCTCTAGACAACTATGACACTACACATTCAAGATATTTGGGCAGAGCTAGCTGAGCGTCTGCCACTTCACCTGCAGGAGAGCTACGACAACTGTGGCTTGCAGGTTGGGGATCCTAGCATTCCTGCC
>ERZ772974.2063-NODE-2063-length-12606-cov-2.334794_pt1 | contig 12606 bp, 14 predicted proteins | sample MGYA00580671_ERZ772974 | MGnify/ENA primary metagenome ERZ772974 (study PRJEB29015, sample SAMEA2738065) | human oral metagenome | biome: human oral; feature: human-associated habitat; material: saliva | place: China | collected 2218 ... | reverse complement strand
CTTTCTAGAATTGTTGAACAACCTTTAGCTTTAACAGAAACTTTAGATAAATTTGCAGTTAAAGTAAATGTAGTTGGTGGAGGTAACTCTGGACAAGCTGGTGCAATCAGACATGGTGTTGCAAGAGCATTATTACTTGCTGATGAAAGTTTAAAAGAAGCTTTAAGAGAAGCTGGATTCTTAACAAGAGATTCAAGAATGGTTGAAAGAAAGAAATATGGTAAGAAGAAAGCAAGAAGAAGCCCACAATTCTCAAAAAGATAATATTATTATTTCATATTCCCTTGAAAATATTGTTTTTCAAGGGTTTTTATTTTGGAAAAAGATTTCTTGTTTTAATGTACAAAATTTGATATAATACGCTCAAACTAGATAAAAGGAGCAGAATTATGTGAGTTGGATGCGTTGTAGCTTTAGTTGTAGGTGCAGGTGTACTTATAGATGATATTAAGAAAAAGAAAAAAGATAAAGATGAAAAAAATAAGGAAAAATCAAATGAGAAAAAATAGAAATATTTAATTTGAAAAAACTTTATTTTTTTATCAAATATGACATATATTATTTTGAAAGAGGCTAGATTTTTTTAGCCTTTTTTCTTATAGTAATATTCATAAGTAAAAGTCAAAAAAATGATATTGTAAAATTAGAATATTAATGGTAAAATTAAAAATAGAAATAAATTTATAGTTGAAAGGACTGAAATATGGAAATACTAGGAATGTTAGGTTCATTTATTGGAGTGATACCTGGAATTATATTATATGTAGTGTTAACGAGAATAAACTTTTATGGTTCAATTGCGGCAATAGTTATGTATTACGGTGCTGTTGGTGGATATCATTTTTTAATAGAAAAACTGAAAAAGAAAGATTATGATGAATTTCAGGAAAGAAAAAGTAGATTTAATACAATAACAAGAGAAAATTTTTCACCTTTTGGTATGGTTTTTTCAGCAATTCCTGGAATTATAGGTGTTTATCTGGCAGAACTTATTAACTTTATTTTAGATCTGAAAGCAAACAATCCTGGAGTACCTATTGGGAAAATCACATCATATGCAATGGAAAATATATTCTCGTCTGAATATCCCTATTTAGTATATGGAGTTATAAGCTGTGGATTAATCGTATTTTCGGCGGGAGTATTAGTTTATCAGAGCTGGAAAATGAAAAAAAACTAAAATCTATATATGAGGTTATAGAGTATGAAAACAATTTTAGAAGACAATATATCATATGATACAAAAATAAAAGATTTTGGAGTAGATTCTGTAAATAAGAGAATAATAACAACAGGAGATAAACTGATTTTTTTAAAAGAAGGAAAAATAGAAAAGGAAGTCGCGGGAAAAATAAAAAATTGTGAAGTAATCCGGTATATAAAGGAAAAAAATCAGCTTTTTGTTTCCAGCATATTTTTTGTTTCTACACAAAGTGGAAAAGTCTATAAATGTGACGGAAGAAGAAAAAAAATAATAGTATCGACTGGTTCAAGGCGTTATTCTGGGGTGGCTTCCTAATCTTGAACATCAACTTCTGGCTGATTATTGGTCAGGCAGGATTATTGCTTCCTGCGATTGTGATTTACCTGTTATCTATGGGCGTATTTATCGTCGCAATCGTTGAGGAGGTAAAATGAGCTGGAAGCAAACAATCTACCCAAACCTAGATGATAAAAAGTTAGTTGTTTATTATCAAGGCAAACCACTATTAGACTGGTTCTTGTGGTGTCTAGCTGTCGCACAGAGGACATTTAATGTCGCACCGTTCGCAGCATCTGCCCAAATCGCATGGAACTGGAACAACACGAAACACCAAGACCGTAATCTTCCAGATGGATGCTTTGTACCAATCTGGTGGACTGGCGGAACTGGCAATTATGGCCATGTCGCTATCGCTAAGAGGTCTGGCAACTGGGTTCAGGTTTGGTCTAGCCCTTATCGCCATAAAGCATTTTTCGACTATTTCGAAGGCGAGCTAAATGCCACGATTGACAATATCTCTCGTATCTATGGTGTTAATTACGCAGGGTGGACTGAAACGATGAATACGACAAGAGTTGTTGAGTGGGTCAATCCACCACAATTAAAACCTAACGAAGAAATCGCAGCCGAAGTCTGGCAGAACAAATGGGGCAACGGTCAAGACCGTATTAACCGTTTAACTAGTGCAGGCTACGACTGGAAAGCTGTTCAAGCTTTAATCGATAAAGGTGTAGGAAAACCTGTTGAAAAACCTGTTGAACAACCTAAGGTGGAAGAAGTGAAACCTGTCGAACAACCTAAAACTGAAGATAATAAATCTAAAGAGGAGGAAAAACCTATGGACAAGACCCCTGAACTTACTGACGACAAAATCAAACAATTTAATGATGCTTACCAAGCTTCACTCTCTCAAGCTAGTGGCATTATCGAAGAAGTCGGAAGTGGTTTTGATTTTAGCCAGAAAACTAAGATGATTGCTTACCTACTCGGTGATTTCTTGCTTCTTGCTGGCGCTATCACCCCACAAGTTATTCTTGCAATCATGAGCCTTAATGACAAGAATATGACCGCTTTCGGCACTGCCCTTGCAAGTATTCTAGCTACCCTTGGCTCTCAGATTCTACTCATTTTCAAACTAATGAAGAAGAAGAAATAACATGGTCATTGCGGTGGAAGACATCACAGCTTTCGTCTCTGTAATGGCTGGCGTGATTACGGGAGGGCTTGTAATCTTTAGGTTTGCAAGCTCTGTCGTACAAAAGTGGATTTATAATATGCTCAAACCAGTCAACGACAAGATAGACGAGTCGAACAAAAATATCATGACTAGACTCGATACGAACGCTGAAGAAATCAAACAAATGCAACTAGACCAATGCAAAAACTTCTTGACTAGGTACCTTGCTGATATTGAACGAGGTGTAAAATTGACGGAAATTGAGCTTGAACGGTTCAATGACATCAATACCAAATATGGCAACCTTGGTGGTAATTCATATATCCACAGAAAAATCGACAAACTGAAAGAACAAGGCAAGTTATAAGATTGAATACCTAGGTTAAAACCCTAGGTATTTTTTATGAGATACAATATAAATATATGAGCGATTTAGTTAATACAATCCTTTCTACTGCGTCTGAACAGAAATCAAGGTCTAACCAACGCAAGGCCACCGTTGTCCGTGTCTGTGGCGAAGAGCATAGTGCGACGACCCCACCTGCTGACGACCCAACTCATCCGCCTCAGTCTGCAACTATATATTTTTGTACTGACCCAGAAATGGCGTATCTTTCACAATGGCGTTTTAAGCTAATCATCGGTGACCCACTAGGCGACGACCATGACGCAAATATTAACTGGGGTAGCCAACCGAATTATGGTTCTCTTGGTGCGACACATGGCCCATGGAGTTCTTTGAGCGAATTTTACAATGACACATATGGCAAAGGTATCGACATGGACGATTCCTTTGGCTATCAATGTTGGGACTTAATTGAATATTTCATGGTGAACCAAGCCAATGTGAGATTTGCAACTGGCGTATCTGTAGGATTAGGCCCGTGTTTTTCTGGCGTTTATTGGTCTTGGGCAAATACAGCGGCTAGAAACAAAATCACCGAAACTGGTAAATTCAAGGCTATCGCTGGCAATGGCGATATTCAGCCAGGTGATGTTGTCGTCTGTGATTTAGGGACTGTGATGGGTGGTGAGTGTGGCAATACTAAGGTTGGTCATGTCGGTATTTCACTTGACGGTATCGACTCTGCTATTTATAAACACCAAGGCAAAATAAACCTACTCGCACAAAACCAAGGTGGCTACCCGTATCGTCTTGGCGGAGCTCACGCTAATGTTATTCAGCTTCCAATATCGAAAATATTAGGGGTGTTTAGATACACAGATAAGGATTATCTGCCAAACCCACCAGCTGGGTATAATGTTCCATAAAAATAATAATAAATTGAAAGAATATAATTAAGATATGGCAAGCATCTCAGTACAAGCAGTCCGCATCGAACCTTTATCAAGAGTATTCGATGAAAACAATGAAAAAATGAACGAGCTTATTACTCTTATTTCTGCTTTTTGCAATATCAACCCAGATAACTTCGGTACCGAAATTGGTCGTTTTGTTTCAAACAAAGCAGCGTATTGGAACTTAATTTGGCAAACACTTCGTATTATATCTAGCATTACTTGCTGGGATGACCACCCTGAAGATTTATTCTTGACCCAAACAAGGGTACAAACATACCCTGTGAGAGTTGAACACTGTGAGTGTTTATGCAAATTATGCGATGAGGCTTTTGTAATTATTCCACTCGAATATGCCCCACATCCTGAACAATTTATGGTCTCGGCTAGGATTACTGGTATGATAAACGGTAAATTCGTTAGGAAAGAATTAGATATTATAGAATTGATGATGGGGTTCGACGAAGGCCGAGATAGACTCTATATCAGCAAACAAGTGTTTTATGACTTAATCAAGGCTGAAGATAAATGCTGTTCTTGCGAATATGACTTCACTGTGACTCTTGAATACAATGCTGGTTATGATATTTTGCCATCTGGGCTATTACCAATCATTTGCTATATCTTAAATAAGCTCAATAAAGATGTGAACTCTGAAGACTGCCATGACAATATGACATCTACATCTGGTCTACTTAAACGCAAGAAGGTCGGAAATGTCGAATACGAGTGGTCTACCCAAGACACTACTGCGTCTAAAACTGCGACCCTATATTCAGATTTGCATGACCTTGGTATGCTCGATGAAATCATGGCTATTTCAAGATGTTATTTAGCAACACAAGAGGAGGTGTTAGGCGATGTCGTGTAAAAATTGTGGTAGTTCAAATAGAGTTAATAACCAAATCCCTGTGATTGAACCTGTTTCATACACACCAGAACAGGTGGTTGGAAAATCTGATACAGACGCAAAAGTCCGTGTCCGATATTACGGTGGTGGAACAATGGCTAAAAAGGTAGCAAAATGTGCCACCTGTGGGGCGGCGAAAGGTGCATACGCTCGTGTCACCAATGAAATGATTATGTTCGCTTCAGACGATGCCCCTAATGGTATGTTTGAACAAATGGTCGAAGCAGGTCGTGATTACTGGGTCACTGAAAAACAAGCTGAGTATTTATTAGCCTTAACTTACACCAACCAAGCTGGGCAGGTTGTGAACAAGTTCCAACAGGTAATTGACTAGAGCTTTACTGTCGTGCTATGCGTAGGTGTCTTTGCCTCATTAGCACGATTTTTTATGCCGTCATAGATACAACGAATACAGGTGTTAAACTCAATCCCCAATGCTAATGACACCACCCCAGCGAACACCTCAAATGACTTATGTAGGTTAATATCGCCAACTGCGTTGTTAAGCACATCTGCGGTTTCTTGAGCGAGTACAAGCTTCAATGAGGCGTGTTTTAACAAACAACGACAGTCTTTCTGTGCTTCAGGAATTGTGTCAAATAGATAGCTCATCTCGGTGTCGTATGCTTCATAAGCTAACTCTCTAATCTTATGATAATGAGCAATCTTATCTGTTAAGTCTCTGATTAAATCCTCATCTAATCCAGCATTTTCGATGTCTTTCTGAAGATATTGTATCTTCTCATAACAATGGTTAATAATCGCCATGTTATGTCCAATCTCGAATAGCCAGTCCATTAGCCATGGCCTCTTATCTAATTTGTAATCTTTTGCATCAAGAACTTTGTTTTCATCCATGGTTTCATTATAAAACAAAACAGACTTCTTCGACATATAATGAAAATATGAACGGTACGAAACCTATCAACAATGCCAGCAATCAAATCTCGATTATTCGGAAACAGGTATATAACAATATTCCGATGTTCGATGATGAAAAAATAGAAGCCCAGAACAAGTGGGTTAAGCTTTATGATTTAAGGTGTATTGACGGCGACCCAGGTGTCACTGCTCGTATTTATGAGTTGGAGAACGACCCAAACTATAAAAATCAAAATACGACATCGTACTACAACTTCAGTTTTGACTCTGCCCACCAAATGGTTAAGCCCCCTTATGATATTAAGGAGGGTGACTATGTTGCGTTCAAACAACAGACAGGCGATGAAATTAGTTTGTGGAAAATTGTGAAAAGAGAAACTGTTCAATTATTCCATAACTGCTGTGTATATATCATCACCTGCAATGCCACTACCCCTCGTGAGCTAGAACGCCTGATGGAATGCGGTGTGTACACTGCTATTAGCGATGAAGAAGTTGAATTTTTAGGAAAGGTTGATTATGTCTAAAACTGTTGCACTTGCTGAAAAATTCATATGGAACAACCTGAGGATGTATCTTCTCACCCATAAAACCTGTTTGTTAGATAATCTACTAGTTGTCAAAATCCCTGAGTCATCAGCCCCGTCTGTTAGATATGGCAATGACTTTGTCGCTGAAATGGACAAACACATTGGGCTAGGTTCATATGTAAATAACCAACCTACTCAATTTTCAAGGCTTCCGTATATCACGGTGAATATTACCCCTATCGCTGGTGGCAGATGTAATACTCGTGTCGTGATAGGCTTTGAGATTGTTTACACTACTGATACCCCAACTCAAGCTGGACATAAACAAATCCCTGTGGGAAACTCTAGCGAGTCTGTCGCTTCGTTCAAGGCAAATATCATGAGTGCATTAGATGAACTGATGTACGATGCGACTGATGAAATTCATTATGGACAGGTCTCTTTCTTCGATGCTTTAAGGGGAAAAACAATAACCCACCCATTTAATGGTCAGACAAAGCAATGGACATATGATATTTGGGGGCAGGTCGATGATAGGGTCGATGTTTCTGAGGTTTATCAACTAAAAAGGGAAGACAGGTCATCTGCTATGTCTGTGTTCTCTGTTGTATATACAATGGATTTGAACAGACTAAAAGGCCATGATGTTGATTGTGGCTGTTAGAAAGTAATTTCTAGTGGTTTGATATAAACAAATGATTTCTTGTCTAGTTGATTGCCAGTAATCTTTACCGTGTTTTTGCCAGGAACAATCTCGAAATACGGAATATTCGTGACTTTGGCATCAGGAATAATTGACCTTACATAATTCCACTCACCAACAGTTCCTGCTTTTCTTTGATATAACCCGATGCCTACGCCAAAACCAGCTACAATCATTGTGTTCTTATCATAAGTGCCTTTGAGGGTGACCGTGTCGTTATTGACTGTGATGGTAGGATTAACAAAAATCCCTCTTAACCTTATCTGAACTGCGGTACTAGGAAGGTCGGTCATTGAACAAAATGAGATTGTTGTTTCATTAACAGCATCTCTATTTTTTAGACGATATTTATCTCCCCACCCTGCATCATAACAGAAGAAGTTTTTCTCTAGCCCACAATCATATCTGATATGAAATTGCTGAGGACACCTTGCACCTAATAGATTAGTAATCTCTGTACGAGACCATGAACAAAGAGGTTTGTATTCTGCATCGACAGGCACTTCTGGTTCAACAGTGAAACATGGTAAGCACCTATCTTTACCTGTGATGTCGCATCTAGCATCTTCATACGACCAACAATATTCATTATCGAAGTTGATAAAACGAGATGGGCAATACTGTGCAAGAAATGTTCTTGTCTTCCATGCGTAAACCCAATAACCGTCGATTAACTCAAATGTCACAGATAATGTGATTTTATCTTCACCGACAGAAGCAATAGACTCATTAACTGACAACACACGAGCGTTAGCCCAGATAATCTCTCCGCCGTTTTGGACTGCCCATAATTTCCCTGAACGGGCGAGCTGTCGTTTAATAAAGCGTGCATAGCGAGGTTTATCGCCACAGGCAATCTTCTTAAAATCAAAAGATAGTGTCGCATCAAATTGAGCAGCATTAAGTACCCCGTACTCGCCTAAATGCCCATAATAATTACCGTGTTGATGACTAGTATAAGGGGTCGATGTACCTTTGAAAGACGCTGTATAGGTCTGTTCCTGAATTTCGCCAAATGGAATAGGAAGGTTATTGAATTGCAACAACCTCTTATATACCTTTAGCGATTTATTTACATCACTCATGCCTAAATTATACTATCGGTCAAAAGGGATGTTTTTTTCTTTCTGGTAGTTAGCAATTGCTACTAATAATTTTGATTTGTTGATGAACTTATCTACTGAAGACGCATCTTCTTTGATATATGTTCCGTATGGGGTTGGTGATAGCTGATAAAAGTTATTATTGATTGTCTTCCCCAAGATGATGTCGCTTGTTCTATCTATTAAGCCCAATACTTTATAGAACATTTCCGTTGAGTCTGTTTCATAGGTGTCGCTATACATATCTAATCGCCTGAACTCTGTGATTTTATTTTCAAGAGGGTTATAAGCGACGATAACACGATAAAATTTCTTCACTTGAAAGGTACTCCTTTTTATGTTCTTATTATAAGACACTTACCAAAAAGAAAAAAGAAACAACTATTCCAAAATTATAATAAAGGTATGGCATACACATCAAAATCTAAAATCAATCTAGGCAAATACACCCCAGGTTCAGGGTGGAAAGATTTTGATGAAGCATTAACTATCACCATGGGAAAATCAATGGCGTTTATGGAATTTAATGCTAGGCGCTGGGCGAAACAAACGCTTGAGGAATTAAAGAAAAATGTACCTGTAGACACAGGTAATTTACGAGACTCTATTGAAATTGAGGATGAATTAAACACAGAGGGGTATATCATCGTGGGTGTGAACGAACAAAAGCTTATCGGCCCGAAAAAGGTCGGTCGTGGCTCATTTGCTCGCAGAATCCCTGCGTTCAACTATGTGCCTTTTGCAGAGAAAAATGCAAGAGACACTAGCTTACGCTTCTTCGTTGAAAGAATATGGTTTGAAATAGCTAAACAAAAAGCAGAGGAGATTTTTAGATAATGTCAGAGTCTACATTCAACCCAAAGATTAAACTTGAAATCGACGCTACAAAGGCTGTCGACCAGCTTTCAAAGCTTGCTGATAATGTCAGTAGGCTAAAACGCATGATTGAGGAACAGAACCGTGACCATGTGGACATCAACACCGATGTTTTCAACAAAAAAGTCGATGATGCTAAGAAGAACTTAATCAGCCTCGGAAAATCCCTCACTTCGATGTCTAAGGACGCTACTGGGGCGACTAAGGCTGTTGGTGATGAATTAGATAAACTTCGTGCTAAAACTACTCAGAAGATTACTTTTGATGGTCTGATTACAGCCCTTGATAAACTAGCTAGCCGTATTGACCAAATCATTACTTCAAACATTAACGCTCTTCGTGAGTCGTTAAGAGGTGCGGCACGAGATGCTGAACATACTGTCACTACGATGAATAATCAGCATATTTCTCGTACCTTTAACCAGTTAAAGAAAACGATTGGTGAAGTCCGTGAAGAGGTCAAAGGACTATCGAAAAACAAGGTTGAGGTGGACACTGCTGGTGCGACTGAAAACACAAAAATCCTTAAAAATGAAATCAGAGGGGTTCGTGACCAACTCGAAAATAAGAGGTTAAGTTTCCAAGATGACAAGGCGGTACAACAAATCACTAACCTTATTCGTCTTGTTGCTAAACTAAAAGAACAACTCGAAGATTTATCTAAGAAGAGCCTCAATGTGAATATCACCAATGAAGGCTTCGCTCAGATGATTAAGAGCGTCAACAATATGTGGGATGTGCAAAATCAACAGATTAAACGCACCTCATATGAGGTTAAAAAACAAAAAATTAACTTCAAAGATTTACATAGTTCTGCTAAGGCTACTTCAAGACAGATTGACTCTTTTGTTGGTGCAACTGCAAAGGGAACTAAAAATCTCTCCTTAATGAAAAAAGGCATGGTTTCTATAAAAAGTAGTGCTGATAAAACAAAAGACACTGGTGTCAAATTTTCTGAAGGACTACTTAAAGGCTTTTACGCTACTCGTGGTCTTGCTTCTGTCTTTGAACAGGCTCAGATGTTCTCATACCAAATCTGGCAAAATGTTGAAAACATGGGTCGTTCTCTACTTAATACCGCTATACCTGCCTTGAAGAAATTGAACGATAGTGGCTTTGAAATGGCTAATACCTTTGAGACTGCTCGAATTGGTTTTAAGCTATTCTTCCCAAATGATAATCCAGATACTCTATCTAAAGAAATCAAGAAGCGTGCTATCGACAATACCGCCTTTAACTCTGCTGACCTCGCTAAATACGCTGGCCAGTTTGCCCCAATCTCTAATGGCGACTCTAATCTCGCTCTCGACGCACTTGAAGGTATTGCTGACCTCTTAATGGCTTCTGGTCAAGAAGTCTCTACCTATCTTGATAAAATCGTCACCAACACTATTCAGGTGGTGACTACTGGTAAAGCTACTGCTCGTGACTGGCGTGAATTCACACAAAAGGTGCCTGTGTTTGAAAAGATACTTAAATCTGTTCAACCTGACCTCGCTCAGCGTGTTAAAGACCCTAGTGCTGAAATCTCACAGTCTGATACGAAATATCTCTTGCAAGCACTTCAACTTGTTCACACAAAGTCTAGTATCTCTAATGTTTCTAAAGACTATGCTCGTTCATACGCTGGTCTTAAACAACAAATGCAAGAAACTATTCAAACTACCATGGACGAAATTGTCACAGGGTCTGGTTTTTATGATGCTATAAAAAATGTCTTCAGAGAACAAGGCCGTATGTCTGACGCACTTAACTCGTTCATCAAACCGATTTATACGAAAATGTCTAAGTTCATCCGTTCTATCGACTTCGATAAGGTCGAACAGGTTGCAAGGGTTTTATTTAACGGTATTAGTGAAATCGGTAAAACTGCTGTTGACGCACTGCGTGAAATTACTGGTGGCTCCGATATTTACACAATCGCTAAAAAGGGTATCAGGCTGATTGTTGAAATAATCAAGGGGTATATTGACGGTCTTAAAACGGCAGCGAATATTCTAAAAGGTGCCAGTAAGCTACTCAACATCCCGAATTTAAGCAGTGTTATCGGCTGGCTTGCCTCTCCTGCTGGTCGTGGCATTTCTCAAGCTTTCACAGGCTTGGCTGGCATTATTCAGAGTATTGCTAACGCTTCTACTCTACTTGAAAAAACGGCAATGGGAAAAACCTTCTTAAAAGGTGCAAACAAAGCATGGGACTTAACTAAATCATTTACTACTGAGGCTATTCATGCAAAGTTTGGTTTTGATTATGCGTCAATCGCCAAAGCTGGCAAAATTGTCGGCAAGTCTGCTTCTGCACTACTCAAAGGGGCAATCGTTTATTTTGTGAACGAAGCTGTCACTTCTATGGTTGCGACCTTTAGTGGTGGGGACAAAAACCTAGGCATCCTTGCTGGTGTTGTTACTGGCGGTATCGGTGGGGCTATGGCTGGTGGTTCTGTGTTTGGTGGGCTTGGGGCAGCAATCGGTGGTGCTGTTGGCGCAATGATTGGCGGGTTCCAAGGTGCAACTAAGGCCGCTGAGGAATTCGCTAAACGAGTTAAACAAGCTACCGAAGAAGCCAATCAAAAACGCAAAGATGCGTGGGACGCACACGCAAAACCTCTTACTGACCAAGTGTTCAAAGCTCTTCAAGCTAGTGGTCATGGTATTGACACAAACAGTGCCGTCGGTAAATTTGCATATAATCAGGTGAAGGAATATTTCAGAAATGGCGGTAATAGTCTTGAACAAGCTATGGACATCGCTAGAAAACAATACCGCTCTAAATTGGTCAATAGTAAGCTTGACGAATACACAGAAAGCAATGAATTCAGAGCCCTTGGTAATACTGGTAATGAATTCAAATATAAAGGCACTGAGCTTACTCAATCACAACGAGACCGTCGTGATAAATTAGCTGAGTTATTAAAACTCTATAACCTAAACGGCGACAGCTCTACTTATAGCTACGACGATAAATCTAACGAAGAAATCGTTTCTGATTACTTTAAGGGCACCCCAATGACAGAAGAACAGGTCACTGCTCTTCTTAAAAATGAAGGTACACAACTTGATGCTACTAGACAAATTGTCAATTGGAATATTCCAGATGAGATTACTAAACTTGGGACAGCCATAGACAAATCTCTTGTGAACAATCAAAACTCTGTCAACGATAAAATCAGCGAAACAGGTGACAAGATTGTTAATGGCTTCAAGGACGCATTATTGATGCGTGATTATGACGCTGTAATCAAAAATAACCAAGAGTTGATGCAAAAAACAGAAAAAGAGGACTGGTGGACTGGCAAGAAGAGTTTTCAATTGATGCCAACTGATGGTGGTGAACCGTTTACTGTCGAAACAAGAGGCGGTCACATGGTCGGCGATGACGCTACAAGAGAAAAAATCACTAAGCTCAAAGAAGACTATATGGGCTTCAGAGACAGGGTTAGCAAACAACCTGAGTCTGATTATCAAAAAGATTTATTAAAGAAAACTTAAAACCACAAACGCTGCTTGTCGATTTTGATCCTGACAGATTATTTAGAATGCAGGAACAAAAATCGCTTATTTATAATGTCAACACAGAAGAAAATGGAAATAGCAAGTTAAAACAAAGGATATCCGAAGAGCTTAGAATATCTCCTGTCATTATG
>ERZ772974.2057-NODE-2057-length-12646-cov-5.421094_pt1 | contig 12646 bp, 7 predicted proteins | sample MGYA00580671_ERZ772974 | MGnify/ENA primary metagenome ERZ772974 (study PRJEB29015, sample SAMEA2738065) | human oral metagenome | biome: human oral; feature: human-associated habitat; material: saliva | place: China | collected 2218 ... | reverse complement strand
GGTATTCGCCGACGGGGGAGCGGCAGATGTTGCCGGTGCAGACAGTCATGATTCGGTACATGGTTCTAGTGTATCGGTGGGGTGGCGGGTGGGCGGACGCAGTGGGGGCTCGGTGCGGTGCGACGGGTGATTGGGAGGGCTTTGCGGGCTGCACTGTGACGGGCGGATGCGCTCGCCGGTGGGCTGTCGCTACCCGAGTCCGGGTGCGAAAAGGCCCCGCCGACGGTGAGCCGGCGGGGCCTTTTAGAGGTGAATGCTATTCGGTTATGTTTTCTTCTCCAGTGCTGGAGTTATCTAGCGGCTCTGCAGGCTCACTAGTGATGTAGCCCTGTAGCTCATCATCCCAGTCGAAGAGCACCGTGCCAACCGGGATAATAAACGGTTTACCACGAAGCGTAGCCTTTCCAGGCTCAATAAGTTTACTACCCTCACGAACTGTGAATTCGTGTTCTCCTTGATTATCCGACAGTACAGCAAATCGTGCTCTGAATGTTATATCAGAACCTTCGTTATTATCCACAAATTTTGGCGAGGTCTCTTTAAACGTTGCTTCGCTGAAGTCCGCGGTTTGGGTGAAGATCGCCCTGGTGAAGTGCGCGGTTTGGGCGAAGGTCGCCTTACTGAAGTCTGCGTTTTGGGTGAAGGTCACCCAGCTGAAGTACGCGTTTTGGGTGAAGGTCGCCTTACTGAAGTCTGCGGTTTCGGTGAATTTTACCTGGTGGAAGTACGCGGTTTGGGTGAAGGTCGCCTCGCTGAAGCGCGCGTTTTGGGTGAATTTCGCCCAGCTGAAGCGCGCGTTTTGGGTGAATTTCGCCCTGCTGAAGTTCGCGGTTTGGGTGAAGGTGGCCCCGCTGAAGTATGCGTCTTGGGTGAAGGTTGCTTCACTGAAGCCTGCGTTTTGGGTGAAGGTCACCCTGCCGAAGTGTGCGTTTTGGGTGAAGGTCGCCTCACTGAAGTCTGCGTTTTGGGTGAAGGTCGCCCAGCTGAAGCGCGTGGTTTGGGTGAATTTCGCCCTGTGGAAGTTCGCGTTTTGGGTGAAGGTCGCCCTGCGGAAGTTCGCGTTTTGGGTGAAGGTCGCCCAGCTGAAGTGCGCGGTTTGGGTGAAGGTGGCCCCGCTGAAGTCTGCGTTGCTGTAGAACTTGGCAGAAGAAAAATTACCTTTCTCAATCGTGACTGCGTTGAGAGGATAGAAAATGGGAGCTCGGCTGAAATCGAAATCAAAGTCACTCCAGATTCCTGGAACGGTTTCGATTATTGCACCCTTATCATTCTTGGTGAAGATACTACTGCGCTTGCTCATCTCGACGAAGATAGTGCGGCGTACGTCCTGTTCTTCGTGGAACTTTGCATAGTCTGCGGTGATGTCTTCAGGTTTTTCGTATTCATCAGAATCTTCGAAACGCTTAAGTAGGACCTGGAGTCGTGAAGACTTTCCTTCGCTGAGTTTCTCGGATTCTGTTTTCTGGAGATTTTCTAGTGCTTTGCGGGCTTCGTATTCTTCAATTTTTTCTGCCAAGGGGAAGGGCGAACGAATGTAGGAGCAGAGGTTATTAATAATAACCTGTCCTTCTTCGTTCTGTTTATCTTTAGTGAGGCTATCGTCCGCAAGCCATTCATCGGCCAAGCCCACAAGGGTATAGATACCGCCCAGGCGGACGGCTGCTTTCTCGTTAGCAAGCTGTTCTACAGCTGTGGTATAACGACTACGCCGTTCCGCATACACCTGGCGGGTATGATCACGATCGTTCTTGTCCTTCTCATGGGTATTTTTGCGGTGGGTCTCCGAGAGCGTGAGCATAGTAAGGGCTCCTGCTAGGACTGCGAGGATACCCTGACGGACGGAAACAACGGTGTTGCCATCATTGGTGAGCCCGGGGATTATCGGGGGAACGAAAAAAGCACTAGGAACCCCAAAAACGGCTAACGAAATGAGGACTGTATAAAACCAGTACTTACTCCACCAGCGGGGCTCCCGTTGGGGCTTTTGGGAATCTTTAATCGGTTTAGTCATATCCCTATCTCTATCTCCTTTGAGAGGAACGGTCACCTTTCAGCATAGTGCACAGTGGCCTGCAATGAGTCACCCTTGAGCAGACGTGAAGGCCCCGCCGACGTGGGGTCGGCAGGGCCTCATAGGGATAACACCTATTCGGTTTTATCCTCTTCTCCGTTGTTGGAGCTATCTAATGGCCATGTAGGTTTACTCATGCGAGTGTATTTCTGTTTTTCCTTGTCCCATGAATCTGGGTCAAAGAGGCAAGCCCCTGCTGGGATAAGGCCATACTTAGGATACTTGCAACCGTTGTAGATAACTGGCTCTCCAAAAATAAATTTACTTTTACTGTTGGACAGCGTAGTAAATTTATTTCTCTTAAGAGGGTTAAAATATGATTTTGAAAAAAGTGGATCTGATTTAAATTCAACTTTAATAAAAAGTATTTTTCTGCGAAAAACTGTCCCGTTGAATATTGTATTTTTCCCAAAAATTGAATTGAAGAATATGCAGTCTTTATGGAAAACCGGGGGGTTGTAAAATTTTGTTTTCTCATGCATGAATAAATCGCAATAATTTGTGCCCGAGAAGGTCGTCCTTCCAATAAATGTTGCTTCATTGAATACGGCTTTTTTAAAGAAGTTTGCGCCCAAGAATGTTGTTGTTCTCCAAAATGTGGAGCGAAATATCTCTAATCTTCCATGGAAATGAACACCGGGGAACATTGCATTCTCTGAAAAAGTCACGCCAGAAAATTTTACGTCACCTTTAAATATAGAGTCGTTGAATCGGGCTTCCTTCTCGAAATGAACACCTGAAAAAATTGCACTTCCTTGGAATGTTGAATCTTGTAGATTAGTGTCTCCGTAGAATTGGGTGAATGAGATTTTTAAGTTGCCCCAAAAAATTGTATCTCTAAAATCAGCGTTTATTAGATATAGATTATTTAAAGGATAAAAAATATTGGATCCTTGAAATATGAAATTAAATGTTCCCCATGGTCCATATGGAGAGTCTTTGCTCCTGCCTATTTTTTTAACTCTTAAACTTATTTCAGTAAAGATTGTTTGGCGGACTTCCTGCTCGCCGCGAAGCGTTGCCTGGTCCGAGATAAAATCTCCTATGTAGTCTGCAGGTTCTGAATCAGCTAGAAGCTCATTTATCTTGGCTGCTAAGGGAAAAGGAGAACGAATGTAGGAGCATAGGTTGTTGATAATAACCTGTCCCTCCTCCTTCCGTTTGTCTTGATTGAGGTTATCATCTGCAAGCCATTCATCGGCCAAACCCACAAGGGTATAGACGCCGCCCAGGCGGACAGATGCTTTCTCATTAGCTAGTTGCTCGACAGCCTTGGTATAACGGCTACGACGCTCTGCGTGAATCTGCCGAATTTGTTCTTGATGACTGCTATAGGCTTCTTGTTTTATTTTCTTATTGAACTGCCTCTTTTGTTCTTTCATTTGAGAATTTTGCATTTCTATGTCTTTCAATCGATCTTCCTTCTGTTGTTCATATTTTTCCCTGTCAAGCTGCAGGGATATCTCATCATTTTGGTTTTTTTGATGGGTTTTAATCAGTGTGAAAACTGCAATAACTCCACCTGTTGAAGCAAGTAGAGCAGTAGTGAGCTTGTCGGTGTCTCCAATGAATTTAAATATGTTTAGGATTAAAGGTAAGAAAAATGCAGTTGTTGCCCCGCAGGTGATTATTGAAACAAAAAGCTGGATGGGGTGGATTTTGAAGAAGGAAATAATTAAATCTTTAGATTTGTAAGTGTTAGATATTTTGCGAAAGATAAAAAATACTGCTATTAGTGTGGTGGTAATTTTAATAATATCAATTGCTAGTGGTGGGTAGTTTTGGGTTATTGAAATATGATGAGCACATAGACATAATATTATAATTACTATCAGCACCCAATCTTTCCAATCCATTCTAAATATAATTCGCAGCAAAGCATCCACTGTATCGATTTGAGGATTTTTGTTTGAGCTGGAGGGGAGACTTGGCTCCACAGGATGAGGTTGGGACACTGGTGAATCATCGTTCGATGACATAGGAGGCTCCTATCTTCTCTGAGAGGAATGGTCACCTTTCAGCATAGTGCAAAACCGCCTGAACCGCGCTTCTATCGGTCATAACGAAGACCCCGCCAACATTGGAAGCGCAGGCAGGGTCTTCGGGAGCTTCCCCGGTGGGGGGCTAGGTTTTACTGTGCAGGCATACTGATGCGGGTGTACTCCTGCTTCTCCTCGTCCCAGGAATCCGGGTCGAAGAGTACGGCTCCGCGAGGGAGAATGAACGTTCTGTTAAGAAGCTCCGCATTGCCACAGCTGAAGCCGTGCGGGCTCTCGGGGCACGTCTCGAACAGGTAATCCTGCGGATCCACCTGAGCAGAGAACTGGGTAGAACCGGCATCATCTGCAAATGTGGGTGCATACTTTTCGAAATGTGCCTCCTCGAAGCTAGTTTTGCCGATGAACTTCGCGCCCCGGAAATTTGCGTTTTCGGTGAACTTTGCGTTGTCGAAGTCTGCGGCTCCTGCGAACTCCGCGTGGCCAAAGTATGCGGACCCGGTGAACTCCGTGTCGCTGAAGTATGCGTTTTCGGTGAACATTGCGTTGCTGAAGCCTGCGGCTCCGTCGAAGTCTGCGCCACCGAAGTCTGCGGCTCCGGTGAACTCCGTGTCGCTGAAGTATGCGTTTTCGGTGAACTCCGTGTTGGTGAAGGATGCATTTCCAGTGAACTTCACATCCTCGAAGTTTGCATTTCCGGTGAATTTTGCGTTGTCGAAGTCTGCGGCTCCTGCGAACTCTGCGTAGCTAAAGTATGCTGATCCGGTGAACTCCGTGTTGATGAAGGATGCATTTCCAATGAACTTTGCATCCTCGAAGTTTGCGTTTCCGGTGAACTTCGCATCCCGGAAGACTGCGGCTCTGGAGAACTTTGCGCCATTAAAGTCTGCTTCACCGTAGAATCGGGCGGATACAAAATTGCCTTGTTCAATGGTGAGGTTGTTCAAGGGGTAGAAAATTGGTGCTCGGCTAAAGTTGAACCCAAAGGTGCTCCATGTGCCGGGGGTAACGGTTACCTCCATGTTCTTATCCATGCTGACTTTGCTGCTACGCTTGTTCAGTTCTTCAAAAATGGCACGGCGTACGTCCTGCTCTTCATGAAATGCTACTTGAAGTGCCGCGATGTTATCGGGCTCCTGATATTCCGCAGAGTCCTCAAAACGCTTACGTAGAATATTGAGCTTTGGAGATTCATCAAGAAGAAGAGTGTCAGGATTTTTTGATTCGAGCTCTTTTAATTCCTTGCGGGCTTCGTATTCGTCAATCTTCTCCGCAAGAGGGAAGGGGGAACGAATGTAGGAGCAAAGGCTATTGATAATAACCTGTCCTTCTTTCTGTTGTTCTTCGGGGCCGAGGGCATCATCAGCAAGCCACTCATCTACGAGACCCACGAGGGTATAGATACCACCCAGACGGACGGCTGCTTTTTCGTCAGCTAGATGCTCGACCGCCTTGGTGTAGCGGCTACGACGCTCTGCATGAACCTGGCGGATATGGTCGCGTTCGTTCTTCTCTGCGTCCTGCTCATTCTTCTTGATGTCCGCATCAATTTTCAGGCGGTCACCCTGATTCTTCCAATTCGTCTGCAGAAGAGTCAGAACCGCAATAATGCCGCCAGTAACGTACAGAAGATGCAGGCGCAGCTGATCTGAGCTACCCGAGCTCATGCCGCAGAGCAACCACAGCATCCAAGGCAGAAGAATCGCAATCGCGCCGCCGCCCAGACCAAAGCCTATGAGGAGCTTAGTAAAGTGCTGGATATACCAAGGCTTCTCCTGAGCTTTCGGGGTTACCTGTTTTTCTGGAGCGGATGATGCGTTATCGCTGGGCACTAGGTTCTCCTGTCCTCTCTGATAGGAACGTTCACCTTCCAGCATAGGGTAAAGCTACTTGCCATGAGTTGCGCCCGGTCATCAACGGGGGCTTCGCCTGCATGAGATGCACAGACGATGCTTCTGCTATCCGCAGTAGACAAGGTGGGTAGGGGAATCCTCAAAATAGGTGATGTTTTTCCCTGTGGTGGAGGCAATAGTGGCGCAATTAGTGCTGTCGTGTTGTTATGTCTTAAGAATTACGCTACATTATTAGATATACGGTCATATGTACAGGGAATGTCCTTAAGTGCAATGGCAGTAAAATAAAAGTGGAGCTACCAGCGATGCTGTGAACATCGCCAGTAGCCCCACATAGGAATCTCTAGAAGAGATGCGGAGCAGTAAACTTAAGCACCTCTACTAGGCCGACGAACAGAGTGGCTACATAGCTACCCCGTTCAATAAGTACCCAAAAGTGATTCTTGTCCATAGGAGTACACCTCCTCTCTATTTAATTTATTAACTAGAGACAACGCGGAATTGCGTTGTCACTGCTGATTTTAGCAGATGACAGACATTCCGCGGATTTTTGCTACCCAATTTATGTTTTATTTATCGCAGACATGGTTAATGCCGCTGAAAAGCGATAAACGAATCCGGGTAGATAAGATTCGAAACCCCGCTAGAGCCTACTCGCTCAAGCGGGGTTTTTCGTCCCGTTTTATTTTTTGATGCAGCTGCTCGGCGGCGGCCACCAGACGCGCGAAAGCCCCGCCACACATTCAACGTGGCGGGGCCTCAAGATAATTACTGCGCAGGCTCACTCAGGCGCATGTATTCCTTCTGCCGTGCATCCCAGGACATCGGATCGAAGAGCACCGCCCGGACCGGGATGCGGTAGCCCACGCCGTTCAGAATAGCCGTACCGAGCGGAATAGGCTGGCTGTCCTCATACACAGCGAAGTTATGTGCCTCCTGACCAACAGCCTCCGAACCGGTAGGCAGCGCAGCGAATCGAGCCCGGCGCATCTCGCCCGAGTCAGCATCCTCAACAGCGAAGACTGGCGGGTTCTTCACGAAAGACACATCGCAGAAATCTGCAGCACCCATAAAAGACGCTCCGTAGAACTCAGCGTCAGCCTCAAAGGTAGCCTCACTGAAATCTGCACCTTGGGCAAAAGCCGCCTCACTAAAGTCAGCGGTTTGCGTGAAAGTCGCCCATTTGAAGCGTGCGACCTGCGCGAAAGCCGTCTCACTGAAGCGGGCATCTTGGGTAAAAGTTGCCCCATTGAAGTCTGCAATCTGACCGAAAACAGCCCCGATGAAGTGCGCGTTTTGAGCGAACACAGCCCAGCTGAAGTCTGCGTTCCGGGCAAAATTTACCCCGCCAAAACTAGCATTCTGGATGAAGGCCGCCCCACTGAAGTTCGTATCCTGAGTGAATTTCACCCCGCCAAAATGCGCGTTCTGCATGAACTTCACCCCGGCGAAATGCGCGTTCTGCATGAAGGATGCTCCGCCGAAGTTAGCGCTCCGTGTGAAGGTTGCGTGGCTGAAATTCGCGTCGCCAGTGAAGGTCGCGTCACCGAACCCCACGATCTCTCCGAAGGTTGCGCGGCTGAAATCCACGGTTCCTACAAAAGCTGCCCCGCTGAAATCTGAACCGTTGCAGAACTTCGCCGCAGAGAAATCGGCGTTCTCAATAGTCAGACCGTCGAGAGGGTAGAAGACGACCGTCCGGCTGAAATCGAACTCAAAGCCGCTCCACGCGCCGGGGACAACAGCCACCTCACCCTTCTCATTTTCAGCAAGGGTGCTGCTGCGCTTACTCATCTCAACGAAGACGCTGCGGCGAACATCCTGCTCACCACGAAAAGCTGCCAGATCCGTAGCGAAATCACCCGCATAGTTAGCGGGCGGCGTATCGGATTCAAAAGCTTCTGCCTTGAACGCCCGCGCGAACGGCGAACGAACATAAGCGCAGAGGGCATTGACGATGACCTGCCCCTCCTTCTGCCGCGCCTCAACGCTGAGCTGCTCGTCAGCGAGCCACTCATCCACCAGACCCGCAAGCGTGCTGATGGCACTCGCACGGACTGCAGGGTTCGGATACGCCAGATGCTCAACTGCCTTGCTGTAACGGGTACGGCGCTCGGCATGCACCCGCTGGGGGTGTTTCAGCTTTTTCTGGGTGTTCATGCGGTGGAACTCCCCAAGAAAGAGAACACCCAGCAGGGTGCCGGTAATGAAGAAAATGAACGGCTGAACCTCAAAATGGGTGATGTCAGCATCAAAGATGAAAGGCATAAAACCCGCCGTGACAATGCCCAAGAGTGCGATAGCCCAAACCCAGGTGCGGAAGCTAGACAGCTTCCCTTTGAGGTTGCCGAACTGCGCGGCGAGCGGGAAAAACAGAATGACGACTGCGCAAGCTATCAGCCAAACCCACGCGGTGCTGGGGGCCAGATGCATATGGTTCTCCTGTCATCGTTGAAAGGGGCGGGTCATACTCAGCATAAGGTAAAGTTGCCGGGCTTGGGCGGTTGTGGGGCAAAAGCAAGAACCCCGCCAGCGCCGGATGCACGGGCGGGGTCTTCGGGAGCTTCCCCGGTGGCGGAGCCTTCGTGTAATTACTGCGCAGGCTCACTGACGCGCGTGTACTCCTGCTTCTCTTCGTCCCAGGAATCCGGGTCGTACAGCACCGCACCGACAGGGAGAATGAACGTTCTATTAAGAAGTGTTGCCTCGCCGCAGCTGAAACCGTGCGGGCTCTCCGGGCGCGCCTCGAACAGGTAATCCTGCGGATCCGCCTGCGCCGAGAACCGTGCCCTCTGCAGCCGCCTATCCAAAGCCTCAAAGGACGGCTCAACGTACGCGAAGCTAGTCTGCCTGAAATCCGCCTTCTGACCGAACGTCGCATCCGCGAAGTAGGCGCCCTCAAAGCTCGCCCCGTTGAAGCTCACCTCCCGCGCGAACGTCGCCTTGTAGAAGCCGACATGCGCCGTGAACGTCGCCTGACTAAAATCGGCATCCTGCGCGAAGGTCGCGTTACCGAAGTTCGCGTGCTGCGGGAAGTCCATCTCATAGCGTGTCCTCGGAAGCGCAATAAAAGACGCCCGGCTGAACGTGGCATCGCCGTCGAACCGCGCCCCACCAAAATCCTCGTACTGCGTGAAGGACGCCCCGCTAAAGTCCGCCGCGCTCGCAAAACGCACGTTGCGGAACATTGCGGACTGCTTGGTCACTATACCGGCAAAGCGCGCGGCCCCGCCGAACAACGACTTGGAGAACACCGCCGGGCGGTTGAATACCGACGCGGCGAAGTGTGCTTCATCGTGGAACGTGGAGGCGGTGAATACTGCCTTTCCCTCAAAGGTGACCGCCGCGAAGCTGGCTATGCCTTCGGTGTTCAAGCGTGAGAAGTCGGCATCGGACTTGAAAGCGGATACCGCGAAGTCCGCCGCAGCCGAGAAGACCGCATCTGAGAAGTCGGCTTCGCCGGTGAAGGTTACGGTTGCGAAGCTTGCCGCGTCCGCAAAGCGTGACCGGCTGAACTCTGCCGTACCCGCGAAGTGTGCGGCGCTGAACCCCACCCAGTCGTTGAAGTTCGCGCTGTTGAAGGATGCGTCAGCGGTGAACTGTGCCGCGGAGAAGCTGGTTTCACCGTGGAAGGTCGCGCCGGAGAAATCCGCTTGTCCGTAGAAGGTTGCGGAGGCGAAATCGGCGTTCTGAAAGTACAGTTGCTGTAACGGGTAGAAGATGGGTGCGCCGCCAAAGTCGAAGCGCAGGTCAGCCCATATCGGAGATACTGGCGGTAGCGCGTGCTGGCTCTTCTTATGGCCTGCCTTGCTGCTTTCGGAGATTGCGGCAAGACGGCGGCTGAACTCCATGAAGACGGTGCGGCGCACCAGCTGCTCTTCGCGGAATGCCTCCTGATCGCGCGTAAAGTCGCCTTCGTACCCTTCGGGTGCCTCGTCTGATTCTAGGACCTGCCGTTTCTGAGCGAGGGGGTAGGGCGTGCGGATGCACCCGGTCAGCGCGTCGACGATGGCTTGGGCTTCTTTGCGGCGCACCTGCTTGGGCAGGGATGTATCGGTGAGCCATTCGTCTGCGAGGTTTGCGAGCGTGTACGCCCCGCCGAGGCGTACGGCAGGCTGCCCGTCGAGAAATTGTTCGAGAGCGTGTGTGTAGCGTTCGCGCCGATTAGCCTGCAGGTTGTGCGCCGGGGTGTTTTTGCGTTGCCGTAGCGCGGTTAAGAGTTTGTTGAGGTTCATGGGGGTGTTCCCTTCCTGCTCCGGTGCTGGCTTATATCCAGCATAGGGGAGAACCCCACCCCTGCGCGCTCGCGCTGGGCAAAAGAAAAAGCCCCGCCTGCACGAGAAGTGCAGGCAGGGCTTCTTTACGCAAGTTTTTGTATGTTTTGTTAGGCTGATACGCTCGTAGCGGGTACATAAAAATTCCGCTGAAGCATAGGGTAAGACCTAAAACCTGATTTCTAGCCAGCGGGCTCTATAGGCTGTTGAGCAGGCAAGGGGCCTGGATCAAAAAGCATACACTCCACAGGGATAGTGAAAGTCCGGCCGTCGGCTACAGTGATTTTTTCAGTCGCAATTGAGAAGCGGCTTTGAGGAGAAACCGTAAATATGTAATTTTTGGGATCCACGAGATAAGAAAAAAAGGTGCAGACTTTTGGAGTATTTAAACCTATAGAAAAATATGGTGCTTTATTATCAAAAACCGCATTACTAAAATCTATATTTCCTCTGAATTCTGCTTGAAATATGGTGAGTGATTTTCTAAAATGTACCTCTTGGAAATTCGCATTGCCAATAATTGTGGATAAATAGAAGGTTGTATTTTTTTTTGAAATATGCTGACTCGAAATTAACGTCTGATTCAAATTTTGTCATCATAAATCTTGCTTTCTTGAAACGGGCATGAACGAAGGACGCTGTATGTTTAAATGTTGCTGCACTGAAATCTGCTTTTGCTTTGAATCTCGCACCTATGAAACTTACGTATCCATTAAATTTTGCGGCAGAAAAGTCTGAAGCTGTTCTGAAGTATGATGAACTAAAAATAGCGTATATTGAAAATTGTGACATGGAAAAATCTGCTTCCTCTTCAAAATGAGTAAAGCTAAAATCCGTAATCCCCATAAAACGGGTTAGGCGGAAACATGCTCCCCTTGTGAACCGACATGATTGGAAACTCACTGAACTATTAAAGATTGTGCCTGTAAAGTCTGGTCTTATATAAAAAACGACACCTTCGAGTTTAAGAGTCTCATAGGTCGAAGTTTCTAACTCATAAAATATAGGCGCTTTACTGAAATCGAAGGTGAATGTTTTCCATTTTTGAGAACTTGCTTCTGATTCCTGACTGTATTTTTTTAATTCATGAGATGCACCGCTTGTTTTGATGCGATTAACAATCTCCGTCAAAATAGTTCGGCGCACATCTTTCTCCTCATGAAATTTCATATAATCTTCGGTATAAGTTTTTTTGTTGTAGCTATTAGGCGGCATGTTGCTTTCAAAGTCTTTTGCTTTTGCGGCAAGAGTAAACGGAGAACGAATATAGGAACAGAGATTGTTGACGATAATTTGTCCCTCTTTAATTCGTGTTTCTTCATCAATATTTTCGTCGTCCAACCACTCATCGATAAGGCCAACTAGAGCGTATACCCCACCTAAGCGAACAGGTGCCTGCTTACTAGATAATTTATCCACCGCTTCAATGTAACGGTCGCGGCGAGCTGCATGAACCTGACGAATATGATCCTGACTATTTTTTCGATTTGTTTCAATTAGGCCAAGAATAGCAATAATACCACCTGTGATATATAGGAAATGAAGCCTTAAATCGGAAGTTGATTTTTGTTCTACTTCTGCAGACTTATTACCGGTAGGCGAGGGTGTAGAAGCGGGAGTTTCCTGTACTTTTTCTGGAGTTTCTTTGGCACTATCTTGCTGTGCACTGGTATATCCGGGCTCCCTAAACAAATTTGTATAGCTCGGTATTATTAGAGCAGTCGCTCCGCCAAGAAGTGCAAGTACTGCCAGGGTGGAAATAAAATACTTATTAGTTAAACTAGAAATACGTTTTTGTAATTGTGTGACAAGAAGTTTTCCAAAGATGAGGGAGAGTGTAACTATGATTGCTGCGGATATTGAAATTCCCAGCGGTATATTTTCTGAATATAAGTATTTAAATGCTGAAGATATTCCGTTTAATAGGTTGGTCCGGTGTTCCGTGATTATAAAAAACACAAAGAAGACCACAAACGGTGCAAGTACTTTTATGTACAACCTCAGGGGAATTGCTTTAATTGCTTTATATATGTAATTAAAGATTTTTTTATGCATTTTCTTCTTTATTTTCCTATTTGCATTAGATGGTAGTCCCCTCGATTTACTCATGCGTTCTGGGTTTGAAGAGGTGCTTTCAGTTCTTTTCTCTTTATTTTTTTGTTGTTGCTCGGCTTCCTTATAGGCTTCTTTGTTTTCTTCTGTGTTTTCTGTGGGCAGTGCTTTATTTTCAGCATTTTTATCTTTTGAGAATAGAGAAGTGATAAAAACGATTCCAAATGCAAATAATATGATATTATCTATAATTTTAGATAATGAAAATCTTTTTCCTGGAGTTGATGGTGGTTTGGGAGAATTTGTGTTTGTCTCCGGTGAGTTGTCTTGCTCTGACATGAAAGTCTCCTGTCTACTTTGAGAGGATATGGTCCTAACCAGCATACGGCAGGCGGGTAG
>ERZ772974.2054-NODE-2054-length-12653-cov-22.157168_pt1 | contig 12653 bp, 10 predicted proteins | sample MGYA00580671_ERZ772974 | MGnify/ENA primary metagenome ERZ772974 (study PRJEB29015, sample SAMEA2738065) | human oral metagenome | biome: human oral; feature: human-associated habitat; material: saliva | place: China | collected 2218 ... | reverse complement strand
CATCAATGTAATTCTCCGTATACGGCCCGACCCATATATTCCACACTTTCCGGATAATTTAGACCCGGATTTAATAAGAAGAGATTTTCAGGAAGCACGTAGACACGACCGTTTTTAACAGCTTCCAAAACGGACCAGGCCGGGCTGTTTTGAAATTCGGTCTTCATCTTCTTCTCAACTTTTTCTTTCTTTCCCATAGTCGTAATGAAGATGATATCCGGATTGTCTTGAGCCAATTTTTCCATAGAGTACGGCACCTGGGCACCACTTGATGTCACTTGTCCGTCGGCTGCTACATTATCAAGCCCCAGAATGTCGGCACAGCTGCCGGCAATGGAGTTCTTCATTTCTACGGATACTTGACTGGGCGTAGCGTGAATAATAGCTATCTTCTTATGATTTCCCGGGAATTTATGACGAATATCCTCAATTTTTTTATCCATATCCTCAATATGTTTTTCAGCTATTTCCTTTTTATCGAAAATCTGCCCGAATATAGTCATATTCCGCTTTACATCATCGTACGTTTTAGAGTTAAGAACCACAACCTTGATGCCGTTTTGTTCAAATAAGGGAACCAACGCCTCGTGTTGCGATTTGCTGGCAATAATCAGGTCCGGCTTTAAGGCAATAACCGCCTCGGCACTGACATTAAAAACAGGCCCTACTTCCGGGACGGACTGATAGGCGTCGGGAACCTTTGCGTCGTCCGACTTAATCGTCGGTCTACCTGCCAGTTCACCGCCTACATCGGCAGCAAAATTCATGAGAGATGATGACAACACTACGACTCGCTGCGGCTTCTTATCAAGAGTTACCGTTTTTCCCGTATCATCCGTAATAACGGCATAAGCCTGAGCGGTGTTTGGTGACGCATTACTTTTATCAGAACCGCACCCGCAAACAGCCAATGCGAAAACGGCTATACACAAGCATAAAAGTTTCTTTATCATAAAGACTCCTTAAAACGAATACTTCATACCGAATAAATAGCTGCGACCGCTGTCCGGATAGCCGTGGTACAAATCATAACCGTCATCGGTTAAATTATGAACGACGCCGTACAGGGTAAGGCGTTTATTGGCACTGTAGCTGGCATTGAGATCCCACGTTGCATACGTTTTCTTGACATAATACCGGTCTTCCCGGCCCGTTCCGGCTGACAGTTGCAAATTTACCTTCCATTTACCCTCATGATATTGCAACGAAGCTCGATACCCGTTGGGTTGACTATTGGACGGATCTCTTCGCATACCGCGACCTTCATCGACGTTAATCTTCGTATACGTATATGCCAACTCCCAATCCCAAGTCGCACCAATTTTATGCTGCAACGACAAATCGATTCCCCGTTTATCTTCCTTATTGAGATTGCGAACTTCATAAGGAGTGATGCTGCGGTCCCAACGAATGGCATCATTCAAATAACTGTGAAAAAGACTGAAGCGCAACAACGTATTTTTAGTCATCGCCCAATCCACCCCCACCGTCTGTGAGTAGCCGCTTTCAGGCCGCAAATCCGGATTACCGCGTGACCGAGCCCCGTTATAATACATATCATTCAAGCGAGGGGCCGTATAAACCCGGCTCCACGAACCGTATATATTTAAATTGTCGCCGGCACGATATTCTACAGCCAGTCGCGGCGTCTTGTGAAAACCGAAATGACTGTTCTTATCCAACCTCAGGCCCGGTGTAAACGACCATTTTTTATAAACGATCATATCTTCACCGTATACGGCCCTGTTCGACTTCTTTTTATTTTTATAATTAGCTCCGTCATTGGACCCCGAATCCAAGGTCCATTCCGCCCCTAAAGTGAAGAAATGATACTTCGTCATCCACGAGCGTTCCGCCTGAATTCCCTGCGTTTTCGTATGAAAACGGTTGGTCCACCACGTTTTCGAATAGTCGTTAAAATACCGAATATATCCGGGTGTGCTCGTATTTTCTCTAAAGTTCCACGTAAGGCTTACATTATTGCTAAGCCTTTCCAGAGGTTTATACTGCTTGACCGAAAACTTTCGATGAGCGATACCGTACGGAGAATCAAAACTGACTGCATGTCCTCGTGAATCTTTATGCGAAACATTCAAGGTTATAGATTGCGACTTGTTCAGCTTTCTATCCATACGGAAGGTCAAAGCCTTTGCCCGATTATCACCTGCCGCTTTATCTGATCGAGCATTGTCGGGAAACTTATAATAATCCTTTCTATCAAGGCTTCCCGACACAAACCAGCTCGTATCTCCCTTAGAACCTTCTTGTAAAAGACTGTAATATTCCTTTCCCCACGAACCGAGAGCCGTATCGAGAACCGTCCGATTTTTCTTACCCTTTTTCGTAATAATATTAATCGTCCCGCCTACGGACCCGGCACCGTAACGAACCGAACCGGCGCCCTTAACAACTTCAACGGCACTGATATTATCGACACCCGGCAAGGTCGACAAGTCAACCATGCCCCGGCCGTACGATGAACCTTGAGCATTGGCCAGACTTTGTCCGTCTACGAGAATATTGACTCTGTCGTCACCGTTAATCCGCACGAAAGAAGCGGTCCCGGGAACCATACTGTTCAACGTGACTCCGTTCACTTGTCGTAACACATCTTCAACCGTCTTATAGTTATTGGCACTGATTTGTTTTTCCGTTACAACCGTTTTTTGTGCTTCCGGCAATTCCGCTCCGCCGTAAGCTCCCGTATTCCGATAGGCCGTTACAATAATCGGCCGCGTAGTTACGCGAATCGTCGTATCCTTATCATCATCTCCGGTGGCACCGTATACGATACTTCCCAAAGACAGAGCCGCACAGCAAAGACAGGCCGATACTCGTCGTTTTTCCGACAAATCGATTCCTCCAAATACAAAAAAGGCCGCAAGATATCACCTTGCAGCCTCTGCTGTTTTGCATAAATCTCCTACCCATCGCTCGCAGGTCATACCGGTGACTCTTCGTCAGGCAGTTCTTCTGGCTCGGCATCATCGGTCGATTGCGCCTTCCCGCATTTTCATGCAGTGACATCTTACAATCTCCCTCTTCCTTACAGCGGCGGGACCGCGCCGGTATTGCACCGGACTTCTCTGTTAGGTCGTTAGACACCTGACTGTACCTTATTCTTTTTTTAGATTACGTTATGAATATATCATACCGTATGGTCATCGTCAACGAAGTGTCCATGGACTACGTCATAGAATCTTTCTATGAGTCGATTCTTACCTTGACCCTTCAAAGACGAGTAAGCAAGAGCCGCATATCCCGTAGGAAATAAACGGTTAATTTCGTTCAAATTCTTTTGTTTTTCCGATTGATTCAACTTATCGGCCTTCGTGCAAACAATCTGTAAGGGAATGTCATTATTGCGAAGCCATGCATAGGCTTCTCCGTCCAAGTACAATCCGGGATGACGCAAATCCACTAAGAGGCACAACAAAACCAGTCTTTTTGACGACTGGATATAATCGCCGATAAAACGACTCCACAAATCCCGATTCTTACCGCCCGTCTTGGCAAAGCCGTAGCCGGGTAAGTCGACAAGGTACACGGGATGTCGCGTCGACTCGCCGTCAATGCGTTCGCGAAGTTCTCCCGTAAAGAAGTTTATGGTCCGTGTCTTCCCCGGCGCTCCGCTGACCTTAGCCAAGCCGCGCTGATTGCATAAGGAATTGATGAGACTGGATTTCCCTACATTGGAACGGCCTAAAAAGGCAATTTCCGGCCGTTCCTCGCAAGGATATTGCTTGGCTTCAACGGCAGATGTTAAATACTTGGGATTAATCAAAGCTATATCTCTGCGTTCCATTATTTCACCAACGCCTGTTCCAGTACTTGATCCATGTGGTTTACGAAAATGAATTTCACATCGTCTTTGACAGTCTGCGGTACATCGGACATATCTCTTTTATTGGCTTCAGGTAAGAGAATTTTTTTGATTCCTGCCCGGTGCGCGGCAATGACCTTTTCCTTAATGCCGCCTACGGGAAGAACATTGCCGCGCAACGTAATTTCTCCCGTCATGGCCACATCATGGCGCACAGGTTGTCCCGTAAGTGCCGACGCAATGGCCGTAGCCATGGTAATGCCTGCCGAAGGTCCGTCTTTGGGAATAGCGCCTTCAGGCAAATGAATGTGTATGTCCGTTTTCTGATTGAAGTCGACGGGAAGATCCAGCGATTCGGCACGACGGCGCACATAGGTAACAGCGGCCGTAGCCGATTCCTTCATGACATCACCCAACCGGCCTGTCAAAATAAGGGCGCCCTTTCCGGGAACGGTAGCCACTTCCGTTTCCAAGACCTCTCCTCCCACTTGCGTCCATGCCAAACCCGTGACCAAGCCGACAGCGTTCTTCTGCTTTCTTTCAGGAGTCAGGAACTTGACAGGTCCCAAGAAATCGGGTAAGCGCTTAACGGTAACGGATAAGTCGGCATGTTCTTCCAGCAAAACGGCTTTGGCCAATTTGCGGCAAACGGCTCCGATAGTCTTTTCCAAGGTTCTTACACCGGATTCTCTCGTATAATCGTGAACAATACGGCGTAATACGCTGTCAGAGAACTTAATCCCCTTTCCTTTTAACCCCGTTTCTTTCAATTGCTTGGGTACTAAATACTTCTTGGCAATTTGTACCTTTTCATCTTCCGTATAACTGGAAAAGTCGATAATTTCCATACGATCCAACAAGGGGCGGGGAATATTTCCCGCCACATTGGCCGTCATGATCCAGAAAACCTTCGACAAGTCATAAGGCAAATCGATGAAATGATCCGTAAACGTATCATTTTGTTCCGGGTCCAATACTTCCAGTAAAGCTGCCGACGGATCACCGCGCAAATCCGATGCCAGCTTATCCACTTCATCAAGAAGAAAAACCGGATTTTTCGTACCCGCCTGCTTCATACCCGTTATAATTCGGCCGGGCAAAGCCCCGATATAAGTACGACGATGACCGCGAATTTCCGCTTCATCCTTTACGCCGCCCAAGGAAACACGCACATACTTACGACCCATAGCCGAGGCAATAGAGCGGGCAATACTTGTTTTACCCGTGCCGGGCGGACCTACAAGGCATAAGATAGGACCCTTAGCCGAGTCGGTTAACTGCCGTACGGCCAAATATTCAATAATCCGTTCCTTCACCTTTTCCAACCCGTAGTGATCATGTTCCAATACGGTCTGCGCATTTTTCAGATCCCGATTATCTTCCGATTCTTTCGTCCACGGCAAGGCCAGGACCCAATCTATATACGTACGGACAATAGCCGACTCAGCCATCATGGGCGGCATCTGATCAAGGCGATCCGTTTCCTTTAGCAGCGCCTTTTCCACATACTCGGGCAAGGCCGCCTTCTTAATCGTCTCGCGTAACTCATTAACTTCCGCGTCTTTATCTACCTTATCGCCCAATTCGCCGTGAATGACGCGAATTTTTTCGCGCAAATAATATTCCCGCTGTTGTTTATCGATTTGAGTGCGAACTTCCTTGGAAATTTCCGCTTCCAAGCGGGCAATATCCGTTTCAATATCGAGAAGTCCCGTTACACGTCTAAGTCTTTCACTCACATTTGACGTTTCCAAGAGTTGCTGTTGAACTTGAAGTTGTACAGGCAGTTTGGAAACTATAAAGTCGGCCAAGACACCCGGACCGTCAACGGACTGCAGGCGTTCCGCAATTTCATCACCGTCTTTAACGCGTTTCAGCCATTCTTCAAAGCGCTTGTACATGACGCGCCGCAAAGCTTCCTCTTCCATAGGATCGCCCATGAATTCGGGAATTTCTTCAACAGCTACTTCCAGGTATGCGGCCCGTTCCGAAAAGCCGTTAATGACGGCACGATACAATCCGTCTACAAGAATACGAATACCGCCGCCGGGCATGCGAAGCATCTGCTGAATTTTGACCAAAGTACCGATGTGATAAATGCCGTCTATGCCGGGATTTTCTTCACTTTCGTCTATTTGTGTGGCCACCATCAAAAGACGATTGGTATCCATGGCCTTTTCAACGGCTTCCATAGAACGTTCCCGACCGATATCAATATGACTCACCAATTTAGGAAATACGACAATCCCTCGAAGCGTGACGAGGGGTACGGATATTATATTGCTTTCTTCCATTTGTTTCACCTTCTTTTCCGCAAGAGCTCGTTAGAAAAAGAGAACTCATTTCCTTGGCAGAAAATGAGTTCTGTAACTACGAATCCGATGATCTCAATTTTAGCTGAGGAGCCTTGCCGTCAACAACACTTTCTTTAGTGACAATACACTCTTCCACATCCTTACGCGAAGGTGCATCAAACATGACATCCAGCATAATCCGTTCAATAATGGAGCGAAGACCGCGAGCACCCGTCTTACGACGCAGCGCTTCTTCGGCAATGGCTTTTAGAGCATCATCCGTAAACGTAAGTTTTACGTCATCCATGCCGAGCATCTTCTGATACTGCTTAACAAGAGCATTTTTAGGCTCCGTCAAAATATGTATCATCGCTTCTTCATCTAAGGGATTTAACGTAACCAGCACGGGAAGTCGGCCGATCAATTCGGGAATGAGACCGAACTTCTGCAAGTCCGTAGGAATGATTTCTTTCAACAGTTCTTCTACCGATTCTTCATTTTTCTTATGAATATCGGCACCGAAGCCCATGTTTTTCTCCGTACGGCGACTGCGAATAGTCTTATCGATGCCGTCAAAGGCACCGCCGCAAATAAAGAGAATATTCGTCGTATCGATTTGCAACATTTCCTGGTGAGGATGCTTACGACCTCCTTGGGGAGGTACATTGGCTTCCGTACCTTCGAGGATTTTCAACAAAGCCTGTTGAACGCCTTCTCCGGAAACATCGCGTGTAATCGACGGATTTTCAGACTTTCTGGCAATCTTATCGATTTCATCGATATAGATAATACCTCTTTCAGCCTTGGCAATATCAAAGTCCGCCGCCTGAATCAATTTGAGCAGGCAGTTTTCCACATCTTCCCCTACATAGCCGGCTTCAGTCAAGCTCGTCGCATCGGCAATAGCAAAGGGAACGTCCAAAAACTTCGCCAACGTTTGTGCCAACAAGGTCTTGCCGCTACCCGTAGGTCCGACCATAACGATGTTTGATTTCTGTAATTCCACATCATCCTTGTCCTTGTTGCTGTTGGACTGCAAGCGTTTGTAATGATTATATACGGCTACAGACAAAGTTTTCTTAGCCGCTTCCTGACCGATAACGTAATCGTCCAGGTTTTTCTTGATTTCATGAGGCGTCGGCAATTCCTTCATTTCAAAGGCCGGTGCTTCTTCCTCTTCTTCCAGTTCGTCGTCCAGAATCGTCTGCGCTACATTAATACATTCGTCGCAAATATAGACTCCCGGACCGGCGATCAGTTTCTTTACGTCGTCTTGCGTACGTCCGCAAAAACTGCAACGCGGTTCATCTTTATGAGTGTCTTTCGGCAACTTTCCTTACCCCCTTCCGGATTTTAGCCTTTTACGGCCGCATCACCCGGTCTGATAAGGATTTCATCGACAAGGCCGTATGCTTTGGCTTCTTCGGCAGTCATGAAGTTATCCCGTTCCGTATCTTTTTCGATAACGTCCACAGGCTGACCTGTATGAGTTGCCAAAATGCCGTTTAATTCTTTGCGCATACGCAGGATTTCGCGAGCGTGGATTTCAATATCCGACGCCTGACCCTGAACTCCGCCCAAGGGCTGATGAATCATGACCTGCGAATGAGGTAATGCAAAACGTTTTCCCTTCGTTCCCGCCGTCAGAAGAACGGAAGCCATGGAAGCTGCCGAACCTACGCAAATAGTGGAAACATCGGGCTTAATATAACGCATGGTATCATAAATAGCCATACCGGCGGTTACGACACCGCCGGGGCTGTTAATATATAAATGAATGTCCTTGTCGGGATTATCGGCTTCCAAAAACAAAAGCTGAGCAATCACACTGTTGGCTACCGTATCGTCAATAGCTCCCGTTAAAAAGATAATGCGATCCTTTAATAAACGCGAATAAATATCGTAACTGCGTTCACCTTGAGACGACTGTTCTACGACAATCGGTACATATTGCATTTTCATCGTAAGGCTCCTCTCGGTTCTTACGCTTCCGGTGCATCTTCTTTCTTCTTAGTAGTCCGTTTAGTCGTTTTTTTAGCCGGCTTTGCTTCTGCTTCTTCATCCTTGTCAGCGGCTTTCGTAGCCGTCTTCTTGGCCGGTTTCTTTTCGGCTTCTGCTTCTTCAGCCTTTTCTTCCTTAGCATTCGTATCTACGGCATTGGAAAGAATGAAGCCGGCAGCCTTCTTGCGGCCCACGGACTGTACGAGCATCGGAATGCGTCGTTCTTTCATAATAATCTTATAGACTTCCTGCGGATCGGCACCGAAGTTACGAGCCATCGTAATAATTTCCGCCTGAAGGTCCAATTCTTTGACTTCAATATGTTCAGCATTGGCAATAGCTTCGAGAACGAGGTCCATCTTGACGTTTTCCTTAGCCGCATCCAGATACTGAGCACGGAAATCTTTTTCATCCTGCTTCGTATATTCCAAATAGTCGTGAAGGTGCATGTTCTGAGCCTGTAATTTCAGTTCGAACTCTTCAACCATCTGATCGACTTTCTGTTCGACCATCACTTCGGGAATATCGACGGATGCATTGTCAATAGCTTTCTTCAAAACTTCGTTGTTAAAGGCTTCCGTAGCTTTAAACTTAGCACTCTTTTCAAGGCGTCCGCGAACGTCGGCCTTCAATTCGTCAACAGTCTTGAATTTGCCTACAAGTTCCGCAAAGTCGGCATCGACGGGCGGCAATTCGCTGCGTTTAATATCCTGAACGGTTACGGCAAACACGGCTTCCTTACCTGCCAGATCCTTCTGGAAGTAATCTTCCGGGAAAGGAACTTTTACATCCTTGCTGTCACCGGCTTTCAAACCGATGAGCTGTTCTTCAAAGCCGGGAATAAAGCTGCCCGAACCGATTTGCAAAGGATATGCCTTACCTTCACCGCCTTCAAAGGCAACGCCGTCAATGGTTCCCTTAAAGTCGATAACGGCATAGTCACCGTCTTCAACTTTGGCACCTTCCGGAGCGGGAGCCATTTTTGCATGTGTTTTCTGCAAGTTTACCAATTCTTTGGCAACGTCTTCATCTGTTACTTCAACGGCTTCCTTAGTAGCCTTAATGCCTTTATATTCACCCAGTTTAACTTCCGGTTTTTTCGTGAGCGTAGCTTCAAAGACGAAGTCTTTGCCCTTTTCATCGCAAATGCGGTTAATATCCGGATCCGTTACGGGCGTAATTCCTTGTTCCTGAAGAGCATCGTTGTACGCCTTCGATGCAACCACTTCAAAAATTTCTTCTTTTACGGCATCTTTACCTAAGAAGCTTTCCAACACCATGCGCGGTGCCTTCCCTTTACGGAAACCGGGGATATTGACACGGTTTGCAAGATTCTTTACAGCCGCAGCAGCACCCTTGGCAGCATCTTCAGCAGATACTTCGATATGCAGGGTTACTTTATGTTGGTCTACTTCATTAACGGTTACTTTCATTCTGAACAGTTCCTCCTCATGGTTCTTATGCCTATATTGATTTATCGAAATCATTATAATACGTTTATCATCATATCACAGATTATAAGGGTTGACAAGAAACGGCACGCCGGACTTTAACCTTTTGTCCTTGCAAAAATCGCTACTTCGGCTATAATGATTATAAACTGTACTTTATTTGTATAGAAAGGATGTTTCATCATGTACAAACACTATGATTTAGTTGTTATAGGCACGGGCGCTGCCAACATCGTTGTGGATGCCGCAGTTCGTCAGGGCCTTCATATAGCCATTGTAGAAAAGGGGAAGTTCGGGGGTACCTGCCTCAACCGCGGCTGTATCCCCACCAAAATTCTAGTAACGGCCGCCAACTACGTCCGTGAAATAAAGGAAGCGGAACGCCTCGGCGTCGTATCCGGTCCGGCCTCTATTAATTGGCAAACCGTTTCCGACCGCCTTTGGGGCTTTTTAAATCCCGCCTCTCAAGGAACCAGAGACTACTACGCGTCTATGGAAAATATCGATATTTACGAAGGTACTGCTTCTTTTACAGATAAAAAAGACCTGCACATCAATCTGAATGACGGTTCGCAAGCTGATATTTCGGGTGATAAAATCATCCTCGGTACGGGAGCAAAAACAAACATTCCTGTCCTTCCGGGCTTGGAAGAAGCCGGGTATGTTACCTCGGAAAGTCTCTTCGGCGATAAATATCCGCAAAACCCGTATAAGAGTTTAATCATTGTCGGCGGCGGCCCCATCGGTTGTGAGTTCGGCCATGTTTTCAATGCGGCAGGCACAAAGGTCACTATTGTTCAACATAACGTTCGCCTCTTACCTAAGGATGACGAAGATGTCTCGGCCTTCTTACTCACACAATTTAAAAATTACGGTATAGACGTAGAATTAAATAAAGACACGGTCTCCGTCGAAATAAAAGACGGACTCAAAGTTCTCCGTTTTAAAGACCGCTCGACAGGTGAAGAAGGCAGCGTTGCCGCTGAAGAAATCCTTATCGCTCCGGGCGTTAAACCGACGACGGATCTTTTGCACTTGGAAAATACGGATGTTACGCTTGACAAGCGTGGGTACATTGAAACGAATGAATTTCTTGAAACAGCGGCCGAAGGAATTTGGGCTCTCGGCGATATTAACGGCTTAGCACCCTTCCGCCACAAAGCCAACTACGAAGCGGAAATCATTTCCCACAACCTCTTTGAAAATCACGAACCGAAGGATTGGCGTTGGGCCAGATACGATCTCGTCCCGGCAGTAACCTACACCTATCCTGAAGCGGCTCAAGTAGGCCTTACGGAAGCAAATGCAAAAAAAGCGGGATATGACGTGGATATTGCCGTCAACCATTACTCGACGGCAGCCAAAGGCTATGCCCTCGGCTTTGAGCAAGGCAATCCCGACGACGGTTTCGTAAAACTCGTTATCGACAAAAAAACGAAACACCTCTTGGGTGCTCACATTATCGGACATGAAGCCTCTATTCTCATCCAACCCTTCATTAACCTTATGAATGCCGGCCCCCAGCCTTTTGTCATTCGTCACGAAGAAATCGCCTCACCGACAGTCAAAAAACTTCGAGAAAGCGGCCTGACTCGCGATCTCGTGCCTCAGTCCATTTACACCATCGGCGAAACCATGACACCCCACCCGTCCTTACAGGAAATCACCATGTGGACGAGATACTACTACGAACATAAATAAGAATAATACATAAGCGGCTATAGCAAAAAGGCTATAGCCGCTTTAATGTTGCCCGTACTCCGGGCCGTATCGCTACGATTTACCCGTACCTGTGTCTCTTTTATCCCTTGTATTTCTCAATATTTTCCTTTATATAAGACATTATTTCCTGAAAGTCCAGATCTTCCGGCTTGGAGCCGTATAGTTTTTGCTTCAATTCCCGGAGTTCGTTAATAGTCGCTTCATCCGCATTAGCCCCATGTGCATACCCTAAAGCCTGAAACACGCCTTCCAACAAAACATCTTTTTGCATCAATGTAGCCATTACGGCACCTCTTTCTGTGTATATAGTCTAGTGTATATGATGCGAATTATATCATATGTCGTTATGCAGGTCTTCATATCTCACCCTATTTTTAAAAATCTGTAACCGTTTCCTGCAAAACTATGTTTTCTATTACCTGTAACATGTACATCCGACCGACAAGATTTCTTTGTCGCAAAAAGGAGCTCCCTTTCGAGAGCTCCTCCCGGAACCTGTCTATTTTCCCGACTGTTCCTGACTGTTTTGACTATCGTTTTGCTTTTCTACAAGTTTAAGGAAGTCTTTGAAGTTGTTGACCTTAACAGCCTTCCAATTACCATCCTTCTTTTCCATAGCGATCTCGAAGGTAAAGTCCTGGTTGAGGCTCTTTGACGTAAAGGTGACAGGCACGACAGCACTGTCGCCGTTTTCTTTTACAGACCCTATGTCCTTAAATGTCAAATCATCAATGCCCGAATCCTGTCTTACCTTTTCGGCAGCCGCTTTATCCTGTGCCGAAGGCAAGTCGCCTTCCAACTTTTTCCCTACACTGCTGTAAATTTCACTGCTTACGATCGGTACGATTTGTCCCTTCATGCCTTGGAACATAGCCGATGCCAACCCGTTCATAGGATTATCTTTAATCTCCGGCGACTCCATAGCTACGGCCACAAAATCATCATAACCGCTACCGACAATAGATTCTACATCCACATACTTTTTGAAGGTTGCGACATCATGCTTTGTATACGCTTCACGAGCCTGGTTCAAAGCATACCCCGGCGTCTTGGTAAAGTACATAAAATACCACGCTGCAACCAAGACGAGAACAAGGATGACCCCGCCGAAAATCAGTTTTTTCTTATTCATACGTTTCTCCTTATGTGATAAAAATAATTACGTAGTAATTTATTATATCATCTCCCCTCCCGATTTTACAAAAGCGGAGTTCTTATAAAAGAACTCCGCTTTATCCATACTCTGTATTATTTCTTATCCTGTTGATGATTAGCCGCATATGTATCGTTTTGAGCGATAATATCGAGGAATACCAAAGGCTTTTTCTTTTCATTGCGCAACGCATGTTTTTGTCCCGGACG
>ERZ772974.2053-NODE-2053-length-12660-cov-3.073304_pt1 | contig 12660 bp, 12 predicted proteins | sample MGYA00580671_ERZ772974 | MGnify/ENA primary metagenome ERZ772974 (study PRJEB29015, sample SAMEA2738065) | human oral metagenome | biome: human oral; feature: human-associated habitat; material: saliva | place: China | collected 2218 ... | reverse complement strand
CCCAACGACGAGGAGCGCCTGCGTGCTCTCTACGAGAAGCCGACCACGGGAACCTGCTGGTGGTGGTCGACCAGCTCGCCATCATCGGGGCCCTGGCAGCGCGGCGGAGGCTCAGGTCATGGGGCATCACCATGACTACCTGCGCTCTTACCTCGTCAGTCGGGCCTTCTACCAGCGTAGGCGTCACCAAGGCAAACGGCTTGGGCCAGGCCGTCCTCGCCCTGACCTACCGTCGCTTGACACACCACATAGGGGTACCCTCGGCAGCAGTGCAAGGTTGAAGAAGTTCTGAGAGCGGGCTTCTGATGCCCGGTGAGAGATCCTTCTCTACCGCTTGCTTCATCCTCACCGTCCCGTCTCGATACAGTGCAACGCAACCGTGACCCTCCGCCCATCACTGCGGGCATCCCTCAATGGGATACTGACAAAGTTATTGCGCTGATGCTGCGGTCGCACACAGTCGTGCTGGCTGCTCCCAGCAGAGGTGCTTGGTTCGGTTGCATGGAAGAAGGCGTGCCCTGTGCCCGTGGAGCAGGAGTGGAGGGTTGGACTGTGCGCCAGCTGCCTTGAGCCGCTTGACCCGACCGAGGTTGGAAAGAAACACGTCGGCTTCTGCTCGGAGCACTGCCGCAAGCAGGCCGAGAAGATCCGCTACGTGCGGCAGGCGATACGCGATGGCCGCAGCACCGACCCGCTGACTGCCCTGGTCATCTCCAGCAACATGATCACCTTCCTCGCCTTTGACCTGGCCTACACCAGACCGCGACTGAGCGACGAGCTTCGCCAGGAGGTATTGGCACAGAACGGCGGCCGCTGCGTTAACTGCAACGAGCGGCGGGCCGCCGAAGTTGACCATATCGACGGCGGATCGATCGAGCTGAGCAACCTTCGCGGGCTCTGCCGAAGGTGCCACGTACTCAAAGCACGCGGTGAGATACCCGACGATCTCACCCGAGACGGCGCAGGCACGATTGACACCAGTGAGCAGTCTCAGGAACTGCGGCAGCTCTGGCGACTGGCACTGCGTAGCCGCCAGCCGCTCGACGAAGCGCCAGAGTGGCGCGACCTACGCGAACGCGCCGCCGAGTACGCCGACACCAGGTTCGGCTGAATCACCCAGCAGATCCTGTGCGACCAGCCGGTCTGCCCAGCCCACGACGGCATTCACTGGCGAACGAAGTGGCCCCGATATAGGCGAGCGTGCCGGGAGTGGGCGAAGGAGACCGCTGCGGCTGGTTTATGACCGACAACCACAACCATCCACATACTCAAGGATACAAAGAGGCAGAAATGACAGATATCGAGAATCGCGATCAGAGCAAACAAGCATCTATCACAAATAGCGTGATCGATGCGAACCTTATCCAGATTGCCAAATTTAGTGCAGCCGCCCTGGATTTATCTATTGCAAGCATGAATCGAATCGTGATATCGCCAGAGATGCAAGAATCACTTATACAGGCAGTATCGACGATCGCCGATACGGGCCAGAAGATGCAACGAGACTGGTTTGCAAGCCTAAGTAGGATCCAGGTTCAACTACCGCCAATCGTCTTTACGCCCGAAACACGACGCAATTTAACGTCGATCACCTCAACATTGAGTGAAACAATCCTTCCGCAGATCCGACAAACTTCGCTTGAAATCTCAAACAACCCTGAGCTGATCAGTTCACTCACTCAGACAATGAGCAAGTTGCATATTTTCAACGAAGACCTGAACGAACGACTAGTGGAGTCAATCGCCGCCATTGACTTTTCGCCAATTTTGAAGGAGTACGATGCTACGATCAAAGCTTCCGACACGTCCGCAACCCCGCTCGGCTTGGATCTTGGGCAACTAATTGACACTCAGACGCTGCCGATTGATGCGACAGCAGGACCTGAGGCTTACAAGGTCATTAGTAAGGGGGTGCCGGAACTAGCGGCATCGATTGATGTAGCAGCCGACAACGCAAAAACAGGATTTCTATCGAAAATCACTCTCCGAAATTATCTCGCGATTCTTGTTTTCCTTATTGTTCTATCAACTTACGTTATAAGCAAAAAGGATCTTCATATTCTGCCTCCAGAACTAGCAATTTGGGTAGAAAAACTGATTGAAGGTACCGCTCTCGGGCTCCCAGCCTCGTTGTATGTCGCAAAGGGTGATTCGAAGTAACAAAGGTACTACTTCAGGATGGGGCGGGTGCACTACTACGTCTCTACTCACCACTTATAATTCATCTCAAATTATTGACTTACGCTCAACGATAGGTTTATACTGAGAGTGTTGCACTCTCCTGGTTAGGAGAAACCATGAGAAAAAGTACCTGTAGAACAGAGATGGTAGTGTTCTGCGCACTGTTTGTATGTATATTCGTGTCCTACTTTCTCCTTATCGGTGGAGATATGAGTAGTTCTGACATCAGAGAAGCCCTACTAATGGCCACATTTACAACCATCGTAGTGTGGTGTGCACAATTCTTTTTAAAGAAGTGATCATATAGATCACATTGGAATTGCAGGGAGAGTGCAACAATCTCCTTGCGAAGCCCTAGTTTTCGTCGTCTTCCTCGTATCCATTATTGATGAATGCGAGAACACCAGAGATAATTAGAAGGAACACGGTGACAAAACGATACCAATAGACGTCTTGGGTGGAATATTTGGCGAAGCCGAACATGTTATATGATCTGATGAGTTCGAATACCCCCATATTTACGCCGGTTACAATATAGACTGCGGTGAGAGAGATATTGTTGCGAGCGACGTTAGCGGCGAATAAAGGATAGGCGATAAGCACCTGAGAATACGCGCTCTGGAAAGGCCCTCCCGAGTATAGGGTAAAATAGCATGAAGCCATGATAGATACGACCACGAGAGCATGCACTCGTGCAGATACACCTGGATCGTAACGGAAGTCTCTCGCATGCATTTCGATATGAGGCGGTGGCCACCATGTTATTGCTGTATCAGAGTCACTTTCGTGTGGGCGACCATCTGGCCGTCTCCTCCAGGTATTTTTCTGCCTTCTCAGCCATCTCTTAAATTTCCAGTATGCCACTGGCATGTATTCCAGATAGAGGCTTCCCCAGCACAAGATAAATAAAGCACCGACAAATAGGTAGAAACCTAAAGGTGGAATATGACTATGTTCGCGACGACACCATAGCGCAACGGTGTAGATAACTATTGTCAGCACGGTAAAAACGCCAACAAAGTTGGCTTGAGTTAACGGGTGGGTTATCGGATATCTCGGCCCAGGAAAGTCGTCCACTTTTGGACGCAAGCTCCCATAGAAAGGGCGGTGTTCTTGCTCATCGCTGTTTCCGCTAGAAATGCTCATGCGCGAACCAACTTCAAGCAGCGCGCGACATAATCCGCTCCGGTGGCGTACACAATGGCGGCAGTGCAGACAGTCAGCGCCTGAGACACGGATCCCGTCATGACGTAGGCACACTCCCAGATGAGGATGGCGATGCCGTACGACATGTGCCAGTAGGCCCCGATGATGATGACGCGGTACTTGGCCAACAGATAGGAGGAGAAGCCACCCTGTAGCAGGTCGCGCAGGAGCAGCACGCTCCAGGCAGCCCATCCCCCGCCGTAGTACAGGCAGGTCAGGAGGATGACGGTGTGGATGGAGACGCGGTCGAGCAGCACGTCGCCCAGCCGGCGTGAGGCAGTGTCTTCGCCCACCTTGCGGGCGGCCACACCATCGAAGTAGTCCAGCAGCGCGAAGGCGACGAATGACGTGCAGGCCATGAGCTGCCAGCCCATGTTCAAAGCAGCAATGCCGAAGAGAATGATGGGGATGCGGACGAGTGTGACGGAGAGTGCCGCCATGCGCGCCAGCTGGCTTGGCGCAACTTGCTCGGGCGCAATAGTGCTGGCGTATAGGCCCTGGCTGGGCCTGCGCAAGCTGGCCACACTGAAGCGATTGTCGAGAGATGCAAAGATGGCAGACATGATGATCCAATCTCTAGAGCGGCTGTGACGACGTCGTGACATGCAGCAACATCGTGCAAAGTGCGGGCAGGAGTGTCTACCCCCGCAACCGATAGGCAACACCCATAAGAAATACGGCTTTGACCACGTGCTGTACGTCAATGGGTAGCTGGCTGGGCGGCAAGCTGAGCGGTATTGTCGCGCACGCTGAGCGATCGCGCAGGTACGCGCAGCGTCGTATGTATCCACGAAACTGCTTGCTGGTCTGTCGAGGATGAGCACAAGTGCCTGCAGCCAACGCTCTGCTCCGAGCCAGAACGACCAACGCGACACCGCGCTATAACGGGCGTTATGCAGCAGTCGCGACAAGGTGGAGGCCAGCTGATTCGAGAAGGTCCTGGCAAGGCAGACTCCAGCGCCGGCCGACGCGCTTGCGGCGAGGCCGCCCCTGACGAAGCGCAGGTTGCTCCTGAGAAACACGTGGGCTTCTGCTACCACCGCCCGGCTCTTCAAACCAATGAAGAAGTACAGAGTGGGTGTCACTCACTGTTGAGAGTCGCTATTGCATAGTGCAACATTGAAGGAGTTCTGAGAGCAGCGTTGTATTGGACGGAGTGGAGTCTTCGCCGTGGTGGTGGACGCTTTGGCGTCACGTCCCACTTGAAGCCTCGCAACGCAACCGTGACCATCCGCCTGCCGTCCTAGGCACCGCTCGGTGCGATACTGACAAAGTTGTCGCGCTGATGCTGCGGTCGCACACAGATGTGTTGACCATCGCAGTGGAGGCGCTTGGTTTGGTTGTGTGAAAGAAGGCGTGCCCTGTGCGCGTGGAGCGTGAGTGGAAGGTTAGCCGGTGCGTCCACCCACCATAAAGATCCCTACTGGCACACAGAGCGATCACCGTATCCAAGAGAGATGTCGACCATGAGCAGATGAGAAGTTTACACGTAATTTGCGAGACCAATCTGACGATATCAATTCAAATCCGAAAATAAAGCGACAATGAATCCAGCAGCACTTTTATTTGATCAGCTAACCAAATACCGGACTGCCACCGGGAATGTATCATTACTAGAACGATGGCATACCTCCGACGATGAGACCTCAATCATAAATGACGCAGATCGAGCAGCGCTTCTCGAATCGGCAAAGTGGCTCACAGACATCAAAGCAATAATCGACACCCTGGATAATATGGGGCGTAAGGTTGGTCCCTTTCGACGCAATTATTCCACCTGGGTCGACAGTACTTTGAACATCGGTAAGTCGTGGAGCTCACCCTATACACCCGAAGAAGTATGTCCACAAGCTGCACTCGATTCCCTGGAGACTCTAGCCGACATGGTGGACGTTCTTACCCCAAGTTTGTCGACTCCTCTTCGTGACCAACTCATATCATTGGCTAACGAGCTCGCAGATGGACTAGAAGCCGATACAACACTCAGCGATCAGCTTCGCGATCACCTGCGACGAACTGTCGAATATCTGCGGCGGTGTCTGGAAAATCCAGGAGAATGCCATCTTCAGAATGTAGTGGATGCAACTGACAATGCCATAACCGCAGCCAAGGCTGCTGCCGGCGAGTCGACAGATTCAGTGTGGAAGGAGCGATGGCGTCAACTAAGCACTGCCATTGTCTACCCAACAATTTCGGGTTTCATCGCAAACGTTCCTTCGATGGTCTTTCAGATCACCGGCAGTGCGTCCTAAAGTCCAATACAAGGAGAGCATGTGAACAACGACAATTGGGAACCTCTATCTGTGCGCAGAAATCAACGTCAACCGTTTACGCCAGTTGATGGCGTACCAGACGTCCTCTGGCAGTATGCGATGAGGTGGATCGAAAATGCGGTTGACGACGATGCGTCTATTGTGTGCGGGCTTAGCATAGAATTGAGACTTGAGCGCGCCGGCAGTTATCTTGACTATCAAGGAGCGAAATATGCTATACGAGCATGCTTGGAAGAAACTGGACACGATCAAATTGCAGCCCTCGACGTCATAGATTGGCTTCTTGGGCACGGCTGCGGTCAAGCCGATGCACTCGAGTATATCCTAAAGTCTGCCGGCCACGTTCTCCGCGTATCTCCTGACGGCGACCGGTTGGTGGAGCGAATCGATCCCGCACTCTGGGACGAGTACGAGCAGGTAACTCAGCTAGACGATCAAGCTTCGCAGTACATGCAAGAAGCATGGACCCTTGCTTTCGGACGCGAACCAAATTTGAGTGACGCCTGGGGTAGGGCTATCAAGGCCATCGAAACACTTCTCAAGCCAATCGTTTCGCCAAGCGACAATAAAGCCACCCTTGGCAAAATGATCGGTGCACTCCGTCAATCTCCAGACAAGTGGGAGTGCAAACTGCCAGATCGAGAATATAAAGCCAATGGTAAGACAAAGGTCAATCCTGGCATTGAAGTTTTTATTGACGCGTTAGCCACCATCGGTTACCAGCCTGATCGGCACGGCAGCGATCAGCCGCAAGACGTCGACGAAGCCGCCGCGCGCAGCGTTCTATTCTTGGCTACGACGGTTGTCGGTTGGCTACGAGACGGGATACTGAGAACGATCGACAGTATTGAGAACTGACGGCAGACCACAATTCCGAAATGTGTAATATGTTTGCCAATAGTCATCGATCGGAAGTATAATCAACGGTATGACTACTAATCCAGATCCTCCCACCAAACTCATCCGTAACTCCACCGCCGAGTTCCTCATCTTCACCGCACAAGAAGGTGGTGCCAGCATCGAGGCACGGTATGAGGACGAGACGATCTGGCTAACGCAGCGCCTGATGGCCGAGCTGTTCGACGTCGACGTGCGCACCATCAGCGAGCACCTCGGGAACGTCTTCTCCTCCGGTGAGCTGGAGCGTGAGGCAACTATCCGGAAATTCCGGATAGTTCGATCCGAGGGCTCACGCCAAGTGACACGCAGCATCGACCACTACAACCTCGACGCCATCATCTCGGTGGGCTACCGCGTCAACTCGGTGCGCGCCACCCAGTTCCGCCAGTGGGCCACCAGCGTACTGCGCGACTTTGCCATCCGCGGCTACGTCATCGACCGCCAACGTATGGAGAACGGCACCTTCCTAGGCGAAGACTACTTCGAGCGCCTGCTCGACGAGATCCGCGAGATCCGCCTGTCCGAACGTCGCTTCTACCAGAAGGTCACCGACATCTACGCCACCAGCATCGACTACAACAAGGACGCCCCTACCACCAAGCGCTTCTTCGCCACCGTTCAGAACAAGCTCCACTACGCCGTCCATGGTCACACTGCCGCCGAGCTCATCCAGTCCCGCGCCAGGGCCGACCAGCCCCACATGGGCCTGACCAGCTGGGCGAACAGCCCCGACGGCAAGATCCTGCGCGGTGACGTGACCATCGGCAAGAACTACCTTACCCGCGACGAGCTCGAAGACCTCGGCCGCCTGGTCAACGCCTTTCTTGATCTGGCCGAGTCCCGTGCCCGCCGTCAGATCCCCATGACGATGGAGGACTGGGCCACACGCCTTGACGCCTTTCTCGACCTGGACGACCGCCAGATTCTCGACAGCGCGGGCCACATCTCCAAAGCCCAAGCCGACGAGCACGCCCTGAGCGAGTTCGAGAAGTTCCGCATTATCCAAGACCGCAATTACGTCAGCGACTTCGATCGATTAGAAAAACAGGCAAGTACGAGAGACAGAGACGACAGTGAAAAGCAATAAAATAGCAAAGGGAGATTCAACCTACCTAATTTTGTTCCAGGTGCGAGAGTCTTTTGGGAGAGTTGTCTATAGTCATAAAGTTCACGAAAAGCAGGCAGATATTTGTTTCTGTAAACATAGATGGCAGCAAGGCGTTCTCATCGGGCTTACTGCAATTGGTTCCGTAACCTTCCTTACTGAAGTAGTCGGCTTACTAGCAAACCGCACAGCGGCAAGTCTGACAACTTCACTGGTGGCGCTCCTCGTCACGTGGGCAAGTCTCGGAGCAAAGACCTTCAACTATTCCGAAGAAGCCGAAGCACATCGCACTACCGCTTCACAACTTTGGAGTATTCGCGAGTCGTACATCTCATTAATTACTGACTTGATGTCTGGCGACGTTTCCAGTTCAGACGCACAGGCTCGTCGCGACGACTTGCAGGAAAAAGCGTACGCTATATATTCGACTGCCCCAAGAACAAGTGGCCGCGCTTTTAAGCGAGCACAACAGGGCCTTAAAAGTAATGAAGAAATGACATTCAGCCCTTACGAAATCGATCTATTCTTACCGAAAGCACTCCGATTGAGCGAGAACGAGGTTAGTCGTGGAAACCGCTGAGTTGTTTGCCAAGGCAATCTCGAACCTCAAGGTAGGGGATACAGTACATACTATTAATGCTCGCAGGGATGAGATCACGAAGGCACTAAACAAGAGCTTTCGGTCAAAGGAGGGTTGCACAGACTACAAGTTGATGGTTGGGTCGTTCGGCAGACACACAGCAATCAAAGGGGTGTCCGACCTCGACATGATTTTCATTCTACCTCCTGACATACGCACCTCTTACAGCGACGAGAATGGGCCGCGACGAATTCTTGAGCGTGTCAGAGATATTCTTAAAGATCGCTACCCAAAAACAGAGGTGGTCGTCGACCAGTGTGTTGTCCGAGTGCAGTTTGTTAGTAATGCCTTCAAGTTTGAAGTACAACCAGCCTTCGAGAACCAAGACAAGAGTTTTAGCTACCCCGATACGATTGCTAAGCGCTGGAAAGTCACTAAACCGCGCGATGAAATCGTCGCCACTAAGGAGTGTAATGATCTCACATCGTCACATATGCGCCACCTAGCAAGAATGGTACGGGCCTGGAAGAACACCCATGGATTAAATATGGGCGGCCTCCTCATCGACACCTTGGTGTATAGATTCTTTGAAGGTAACCGAGACTACGACCACACCGGATTCGATTCTTTCCATCTAATGGTCCGAGACTTTTTCTGTTTCCTCAAGGACGAGCCCGAGCAAGATTACTACCACGCATTAGGTAGCAACCAGCAGGTGAAAGTGCGGTGCAAGTTTCAACCGAAAGCCAAGAAGGCCTACAACTGCTGCGTTGAAGCTATCGAGGGTGGCACCGTTTCGGCAGCTGAGAAATGGCGAGTAGTTTTCGGCAGTGCCGTACCGCGCGTAGCAAGAACGAATGAGCCTTCCATTGACGACACTGAAGAGTTCATCGAAAACCTGTACCCTGTTGACATAACGGCTACCGTGCACATCGACTGTAAAGTAACGCAAGATGGTTGGAGGCCGACCACCCTTCGTGAAATGCTGCGCACTCACGCCCCACTGAAGGCCGAGAAAGAGTTAAAGTTCTGGATTACCTCTTGCTCAGCTGCAGAGCCTTATGAAGTGAAATGGAAGGTGCTAAATCGTGGCGCAGAAGCTCAGCGTCGAAAAGCCACCCGAGGGCAAATTATAGACTCAAGTAGTCATAACGTGCGCATCGAGCATTCAGACTTCCGAGGTAACCACGTCGTGGAGTGTTACATCATCAAGGATGAGGTTGTAGTTGCCCGAGACTGCATCGATGTACCGATCACTACCAACCGGGCACAGAAGCGGTAGTTTGATGTATAGCGCCACTCATCGTGTGATGTGTCCTATTCTCAGTGATGGGCTCACCGCACCTGCACTGCCGCCAGATGCTTCTTGACCGTATCCCGCCCGAAGCCGAGTTCCAGCCCGATCTCGATGTAGGTACGCCCCTGGGCGTGGAGCTGCTGAGCACGCTGGAGGTCGTCGGTGGTGAAGCGTCGCCTGCGGCGGGGCGGCTGCGTGGCCTGGCGGCAGGTAGCACGGACGGTGGTCTCTGCGACGCCGACCTCGGCAGCGATCTGACTGACAGACATGCCCGTGCGGGCCAGATCGAGGATCTGTTGCTTCTTGGCCGCGCTGAACGGACGGCAGGCCGCGTTGCGGACGCTGCGGGCTGTCGGGGTCTCGCTCGCCTGCCCAGTAGGCGCTACGCTAACCGTGCTCAGTTCCGGAGCCACCTCACCCGCGATGAGACGCTTGCGGAAGGCGAGTAGGGGCTTCCAGTTGTTTGTGTCGAGCTTGCTGAAGCGCACCACAGCATCGCTATACAAACCCTCACCACCGGCTCGGAAACGCGTCACAGAGTTCCTCTCACATCGGTTCAGTCTCTGGACTGGTTGCGGGCCTGGAGCCCGGGCGAACCAGGTGAGGCTACTGAGCTCAATGGCACGCTCACCCTGCTCATAACGGGTAGGCGGCGCTGAAGGCACGCACGCGCGGTCCCAGACCATTCATGAAGGCCTCCAGGTGCAACGGCAGGTCGGGGTTGATCACCCCCACCACATCCCAGTCGGGGAAGAGCGTGCCAAGCTTCTTGCCATTGGCGTAGAAGACGATGTCCTGCCCCGGCATCACTGACACCGTGAACCTCACCTGCTCCCAGGGGATCGGGGTGAAGACTCGGCGCAGTGCCTTTCGGGAGACCAGGAAGCAGGCGTCCTCCGTCATCACGGCGGTAAGCCGAGCCCCCTCACTCGTACGCAGGAACGGCACGCCGCTCCAGTGCTCCTGATCAAGACTCGAGTCGGTCCAGAACGTCGTCGCCGCAGCACCGTCACCGCGAGCAGGCAGATCCCACAGAGGTATACGGGCAGTTCTCAAATCTTCGAAGACGCCCCCGATGCCACCTGCATCGGCAGGACGCCAGAAGACCTCCTGCGCCAGAGCGCGTGCACGCAGAAACGTTCCTGCATCCGTGTCCGCATTCTCAAGCACCTTGGCGGTAGCCGAGTCCAGAGGATGCTCAGCCGTCGTCAGCCATCCCTTGGCCCCGAGACGAACAGCACGCACACGCTCGGCAGGAATGAGGGCCTCGATCGCGCTGATCAGGGCACTGAGATCCTCCTCGGGCCAGATTCCGGTGCGGAACAGGGTGACAGGAGCAGTCAGTGCCATGATGTGGGCGCCTTCAAGAATGATCGTCGCATCAACATGGCGAGTCTCAGGTGTTGCGTACATGACCTGGAACGCCACCTTGCCCACGATGACCGAGGCCAGGTACTGCCCCCATCCGGAGCAGCGGTCAACGAAACCCTGCACGTAGCGCTCAAGGAGGGCCGCCAACGTGCGCTCGTCTATATAGCCCGCCGCGCGAGCCGAGGTGAGGATGTTGATGACGCGGCAGCAGTCGAAGCCCGCAGCCACTGCGGAGCCAGCGAGCATCGACACGGCGGGTACGTGCTCAGCTACGAGGCTCGAATCCGGCCATAAGCCGGCCTCGGCCTCCAGCGAGTCGCACCACTCGATCGCAGAGGCAGCGTCCACAACCTCGAAGGACTCCTCCAGGAGAGTGGCTGCGACCTCTTGACTCAACCCCGCCAGACCAGCGCCCTCCGTGTCCCAGAGCTCAGGAGCTGCCTCGTGATACGGCCTGGCCAGGAACTCGTAGTCAGCGTGAAAGGGAGAGACAAGCATCATGGCGTCAGTGAGCACGATCGGACTCCGTCCTCGGCACGAGTGTTGCTCTCAGAGCCTTTCAGACACGGTACGGAAGAACAAGATATCAACCGGGAGAATACGGGATCAGAAGGTCTTTTCCTCTCCCCTTCTCCCGGGGCTGCGGGACCTTTGCCCTCCCGCCACGAGAAGGTGGACACTGGCCTTGTCCTCCCCTGAGTCAAGGAGCCGTCATGAAGATTGCCGCTAGAGCCCAGGCCGCCCGGCCTTTCCATGCCATGAGCATCGGCGAGCGCGCTGGAACCCTCCAGGCCGAGGGCCACTCGATCGCCAAGCTCAGCCTGGGTGAGCCCGACTTCGGCGCCCCTCCCGCTGTCCGCGAGGAGATGCGCCGCGTCATGGACGGCCGGCCACTGCCCTACTCCCCCGCCTTGGGACTGCTCGCACTACGAGAGGCCATTGCGGGCTTCTACCGGGACCGGCATGGTGTGGAGGTCGATCCCGGCCGCATCGTCGTCACCACCGGAGCGTCCTCGGCGCTCCTGCTGGTAGCCGCCGCCACCACGGAGCCTGGCGACGACGTCGTCATCGCGGATCCTTCCTACCCCTGCAACCGTCAGCTGGTGGAGACCTACGGCGGCCGGATCGTTCTGGCACCCACCAGTCCTGCCAGCCGCTACCAGATGGACCGGGCCGCAGCCGAGGCGGCGTGGACTCCTCAGACGAGCGCGGTGATGCTGGCGACACCGTCCAACCCCACAGGCACATCGATCCCCTTCGAGGAGCTGGCATCGATCTGCGCGCTGGCCCGTGAACGCAGCGCCTGGCGGATCGTCGACGAGATCTACCTGGGCCTGGCCGATCCAGACGAGGACGGCGCACCGGCCCGAACCGTCCTGGAGACCGACCCCGAGGCGATCGTCATCAACTCCTTCTCCAAGTACTTCGGGATGACGGGGTGGCGACTGGGCTGGGCGATCCTTCCCGAGGAGCTGGTGGCCCCCGCGGAGAACCTGGCGGTGAACTACTTCCTGTGCGCCTCGACGCCCATTCAGCAGGCCGCACTGGCGGCCTTCTCCCCCGAATCCATCTCCGTGTGCGAGCAACGCAGACAAGAGCTCCTCGCCCGCAGGAGCATCGTGCTCGACGGGCTGCAACGCATCGGCCTTCCGGTCCCGGTCCTGCCCGACGGCGCCTTCTACGTCTACTTCGACGTCTCCTCCACAGGGCTCGATGCCCAGACCTTCTGTCACCGCGCCCTGGAGGA
>ERZ772974.2049-NODE-2049-length-12668-cov-7.775549_pt1 | contig 12668 bp, 10 predicted proteins | sample MGYA00580671_ERZ772974 | MGnify/ENA primary metagenome ERZ772974 (study PRJEB29015, sample SAMEA2738065) | human oral metagenome | biome: human oral; feature: human-associated habitat; material: saliva | place: China | collected 2218 ... | reverse complement strand
GGTTAAAGAGAAAGATAGTTTTGAAAGTGCAAGTTCAGAAGATAAGAAAGCTTATTTAGATGCAGTTCAAAAAGCACAAGAACTATTGGCTTCAGCAACTGCTACTCAAGAAGAAGTAGATAAAGCATTAGAAGCATTAAAAGAAGCCGAGAAAAAAGTCTATAAAAAATCAATAAAAGATATTCTAGGTGGTTTTGTTGGAAAAGAAACTAAGAAAGAAAGTACATTTAATGTAGATGAAGATTTCGGAAAAGTTTCAAAATCTAATTCACTGTTAGCGAAAACAGGATTAGATAATAATGCGACAGTTTACGCTGGAGTAGTAGTGCTAGTTTTAGCAGGACTAACTGTTTATGTAAAACGTCGTAAACAGAAATAAGATAAAATATATCGACTTCAAAAGTTAGGGTTTATGCCCTAATTTTTGAAGTCGTGTTTTTATATCAATAAATTACGGTATCCATGAGTTTTCATTTAAACTTTATTAAAATCTAAGACTATTTTGCTAATCTCTGAAATACAGTGTATATCTTAATAATAGACACGTATTTAAGTAAGGTATATAATAAAAGCAAGTTATATGGAGGAAGTATTCAGATATGGAAAAACTAGATTATTTAATAAAAACACTAAATTCAGAAATAGTAATACCAGAAACAGAACAAGAAAAGAAAGATTTGTTTAGATCATTAATGAATACGTGGGAAGTATCGGACTTACCGAGCGAATTCTATGAAGTTCAAGATGAATACCTGCAAGAGATTCTAAAAGCTAAAGGAATAACAACATTAGAAGATTTAACAGAAATTGAAAATAATATTTATATATGGCAAGGGGATATTACAACACTACAAGTAGATGCTATAGTTAATGCAGCGAACAAAGCTTTACTAGGATGTTTAATTCCGCTACATAGATGTATCGACAATGCTATACACTCACAAGCAGGATTACAACTCAGAAAAGAATGCGATGAAATAATTAAAGAGCAAGGAAGTTTTGAAAAAACGGGACAAGCTAAAATAACAGCGGGATATAACTTGCCAGCTAAACATGTTATTCATACTGTTGGACCGATAATATATCGTGTTGTTGAAGATGACGATAAGGAACTTCTAGCATCATGTTATAGAAATTCTTTAAAATTAGCTTTAGAGAATAATCTTAAAAGTATTGCTTTCTGTTGTATAAGTACGGGAGAATTTAGATTCCCGAATGATCTTGCAGCTGAAATAGCAGTTGCTGAGGTTAAGAAATTTTTAAGTGAAAACCCTAATGCTAATTTAAAAGTAGTTTTCAATGTGTTTAAAGATTTAGATAAAAAATCATACGAAGAGTTATTGGGATAAGAAAATTAAAAGAAGATTATAAGAATGAAATTCATCAAAGGCGATGAGGCTATCTTATAATCTTCTTTTCTGATACTAAGTAAAAAAGAATTATTGATTATTTTTTCGTTTTAAAATTGCAAGTCCAATAATTGATAAAGCTAAAGTTCCGATAATAGCTATACTTGAATTTGTTTCTAAACCTGTATTGGGGAGAACTTTATTGTTATTTTGTGGGTTGTTCTCTTTTGGATTTGCTTTAGGTAAGTTGTTAGGAGTATCTGTTTTTGGTTTTTCTGGTGTAGATATTCCTGGTGTTTTTGGTTTTTCCGGTGTATTTGGAACTTTTAATTTTGGTTTTTCCAAAATAGGCGGATCGATAGGATTAGCCCCGCCAGTATATTCTGGTATTTCTAATACAGGTGGATCAATAAGTTTATATTCAAACTTTAGTTCTGGTTTTTTCAAAACAGGTGGATCAATAGGATTAGTGCCACCGTTATATTCTGGTTTTTCCAAAACGGGCGGATCAATAGGATTAGTGCCACCGTTATATTCTGGTTTTTCCAAAACGGGTGGATCAATAGGATTAGCGCCACCATTGTATTCTGGCATATCATTAACTGGAGACTCATTTGGAACCTCATGTATAGGTGCGCCGTAGAATCTAACATATTGATAAATTCTGTTAGTTACAGTCCCAGCTGCTCCTTGTTTATAATTGATGACCCTAACAACTTCCTTAGAATAACCCTTTTCTTTGTTAACTAAAGGCACGTCAGGACTCTTTATTCTTACGGCTGTAATTCCATCTTTATCTGTGAATTTTTCAGCAAAAGGAAACTGTTCGATAAAACTTTTGTTTATTTTATCACTTGCTGGAGTTTCCACATTGTTATCTGCTGCTTCTGCAACAGTAAGGGAGTTAAGGCCAAAGCCCAATGCAACAGCTAGTGTGCATTTTGTAAAATTATTTATCTTCATAAAATCACCTCTTCTATAAAAATTGCAACTTTTCTAGTTTAACAATTTAAGGTAAACGTTTTCACCTATAATTTTAATTATATCACTGTGAAAATTTTATTTCAAGAAATTGGCTATACTACTTATATAAATAGTGGAAATATATTAGCTATAAAAAAGCCTAAGAGTAAGTTTTTTAAAAACCTAATTCTTAGCTTTTATTTTATTAGTAATTATTCTTCCGAAAAAATCTGAGTTGCTCTTACTGCACGTTTCCAACCTTTGTAAAGTTCTTCTCGCTCTTCTTTTTCCATCGTAGGAATAAATAGTTTTCCTGCAGTATTTAGGTTCTTAAGCTCATCTAAGCTTTCCCAATATCCGGTTGCTAATCCCGCTAAGAATGCAGCCCCTAGAGCTGTAGTTTCTAAGTTTTCAGCTCGTGCGACTTTAACGCCCAGGATGTTTGCTTGGAATTCTAGAAGGTAATCGTTGTTTGCAGCTCCTCCGTCGACTTTAAGAAGGGGGATTTCTACCTTAGCATCGATTTTCATAGTATCGATAATATCACGTACTTGATAGGCGATTGACTGTAATGTAGCCTTCACTAGATCTTCTTTAGTAGTAGCACGTGTTAGGCCGAAGATAGTTCCGCGAGCATCTGGATTCCAATACGGAGCACCTAATCCTGTAAAGGCAGGCACTAGATATACTTCGTTGTTGTTTTTAGAGTTGTAAGCTAACGCTTGTGTTTCAGAAGACTTGTTAATTAGACGTAACCCATCTCTTAGCCACTGAACTGCGCTGCCAGCGATAAAAATTGAACCCTCTAAAGCATAATAAACTTTTCCATTAATTCCAAAACCTATAGTAGTTAATAGATTATTTTTTGAAAGTTCCATAGTTTCACCCGTATTCATGATGATGAATGAACCTGTGCCATATGTATTTTTTATCATTCCTTTATCGAAGGCAAGTTGCCCGAAAAGTGCTGCTTGTTGGTCACCTGCTAGCCCACTTATTGTAACTTCGCCACCATAAAAATGATAATCTATAGTTTTTCCGTATATTTCTGAGTTGGATTTAACTTCTGGCAATAAGGACTCCGGAATATTTAGAATTTTTAATATTTCCTTGTCCCAAGTTAAATCTTTAATATTAAAAAGCATTGTCCTAGCTGCATTTGTGTAGTCTGTAACGTGAGTTTTTCCACCTGTAAGCTTCCAAACTAGCCATGTATCGATAGTTCCAAATAGCAGCTCGCCATTTTCAGCGCGTTGTTGAGCTCCAGGTACATTGTCTAATATCCAACGTATTTTAGTCGCAGAGAAATAGGCATCGACGACTAAACCAGTTTTTTGATGAATCATATCTTTATAACCATCACTAACTAGTTTATTAGCTATATCAGCACTTTGTCTACTTTGCCAAACTATTGCATTATAAATAGGAAGGCCAGTTTCTTTATCCCAAATGACAGTAGTTTCACGTTGGTTTGTAATTCCAATACTATCGATTTGATTTGGTTTTATACCACTTTCGATGAATGCTTCTGCAATGACCGATTGTACTGAATTCCAGATTGCATTAGCATCGTGTTCTACCCAACCTGACTTAGGAAAAATTTGGGGGAATTCCTTTTGGCTACTTGTTATTATTTCTGCTTTTTTATTGAATATTATCGCTCTAGAACTTGTAGTGCCTTGATCTATTGCCATTACATATTTTTTCATACTTCACCTCGAATAATTATTTCATTTATATTATACCATTTTTACAATAAAATCGGGATTGACTCGACCAAATCGATTTCTCTACAATCACGATTTTTGAGTCACTCCCGATTTTAAGTGCTTTAAAGACATAGTTTATCCTACAACTCGTACAAGACTTGGGGTGTGTTGAACCAAGTCTAATTTTTCGATTATAGCTATTGTACAAAAAATTATTGTCAAAATAAGTAGTATTAATAATACTATTATCGTTCCTTTTAATCTATCGTCATTACTCATATAAAGACCTCCCTCTTAAAAATTCCCGAAATTAAATCTTTATATTTTAAATCCCCATAATCAATTTCGTAATTTTTTAAATCATTTTTCTTTATATATTGGTTATAAAATTTTTTTATAGAAAAACTATCTTATAATAATGTTAAATGTATAGTAAAATATATAATATATCTTACTTATATTATAGCATCGATAGAAAACGTTGTCAAAATAATGAAAAGTGAGAAGTGTGTTTATTTATGTAGTGATTTTCATTAGTAGTTTTCAGTTTCAATCAGTTCTACTACACTAATAAAATAACAGTACATAATATAGATTTCTTTGAAATCTAGTGTAGTTATGTATGTAGCGTATTATTAGCGTTTTTCATGTTTTTCTTATAAAATATATAGAAGAAGTTTTAAAAAATTTATTGTAAATATAGGAGAAAATTAAATGAATACATTACACCAATCTTTAACAGCATTATTAGCAAAATTAGAAGAGAAAGAAGTACTAAAAAAAGAAAATATTAACACAGAAAATCTTAAAGCTGAGGAACTTGCAAAACACATTCGTGATCGTTTTGCTAAAGAGCATGCAGACTTAGAAATCCGCAGACTTTTAGAAACAGTACACTACGCTAACACTTATGAAGACAAAGTTCTTAAAGAAACAGCATTTTTAGTAGATGAAATCAGTGAATATATGTTTAAACTAGAAATTGCTAACCGTGATTTCGTAGTAGGTTACTTTAATACATTAATTATCGATCCAGCTATAGAAGCAACAGAGTACAACTTCGTGTTAATGGAAGTTGAAAGCTTAATTGAAAACAGCTTCTTAGAATTACCTGAAGAAGAGGAATAATGATGAAAATTTTAATACCAACAGCCAAAGAGTTAAACAAGAAGGCTATTCCACATAAAAAGATCAGTCTAAGTGACAAAAGTACTGAAATAGTAAGTGAAATAGCTAAATTAAGTGTGGAAGACTTGGCTAAAGCCTACAAAATCAAAGATGAGAAGGCTGTGGAAGAATTTTCTCGTTGGGAAAAAATTAATAACAAAACAGCAAAAAGTTTTGAGGCGTTAGAGTTGTTTAATGGCTTAATGTATAGGAATATAGATCGAGCTGGTTTTGATGAGGCAGATAAAAAATATATAAAAGAAAATGTGTATATTACAACATCTTTATATGGTGTAATAGGTGCTTATGATTTAATTCAAGAGCATAGATTAGACTTTTTACAAAATATCAAAATATCAAGTCAGTCTTTGAAAAACTTCTGGCGTGAAGATTACGATAAGAGCATCGAGGGCGAAGAATTAGTCGTGTCATTACTTTCTAGTGAATTTGAAGAGGTATTTTCAAAAAAACAGAGGGATAGGTTTATTAGACTTAGCTTTATGGAAGAAAAAGAAGGGGTGCTAAAAGTGCACTCTACAATATCGAAAAAAGCTAGAGGTAAGTTTTTAACTGAACTTATAAAAAACAAAGTTTCTTCGGTAGACGAAATGAAACAGATTAAATTTGATGGTTTCGAATATAACGAAGAGAATTCAGACGAAAAGACATTAGCTTTTATAGCAAAAAGATAAAAATAGGGAAGTTTAAATATAAGAGGAAAATAAGAAAAAGGACAGAAAAAGATGAAATTAGAAACTAAAACCAGTAAGTTATATTACGGATTTCCTGTAATATTAATAGGTTATAAGGATAAAAAATGGAAGTATAATGTGACAGCTTGTAGTTCATCGTATTCACTAGGAGATATGATTTCAGTTGGACTTACAACAGACAGTAATGCTGTAAATAATATTAAAGAATATGGAGAGTTTACTGTTAACGTACCTTGCCAACAAATACTTAGTAAGGTGGAGATTGCAGGCTTCCATTCAGGTCAGAATAAAATTGGTATGGCTGATATGACATATGACCCGGCAAAATATATCGATGCTCCGATTATGGATGAATGTATATTATCGCTTGAATGTAAAGTTGAAAATACTTCTGTATATGGAAAATACACGAATTTTGTAGCATCTATAAAACGAAGAGTTGTTTGTGAAAATCTTCTAGATGAAGAAGGAAATATGAAATATATTCAATTCAATCCAATTTATTTTATGGGTGATGACAATAAGAGAGTATATCGTTACTTTAATGAAGAGAGCAAAAACCATGGAGAAAACATGGGTTGTTCGTCAGATGAGGATGAGTATAACCCACTTTGCGGATAATATCTTATAGATAATATGAAATAACGAAGAAAGGAGGATATTAGTATGTATTACAATATGCAAGTACATAGTGCCTATGACTTGTTGAATAGTACAATTAAGTATGAGAGTCTGTTTTCAAAATTAGTAAAAGATAATCAGAAATCAGTGGTTATTGTTGATCCGAATATGTACGGTGCTATAAAAGCTTATAAGGCTTCTAAAAAAGCAGGGATAGACTTAATTCAAGGTTTAGAAGTTAACTTAGGTTATGGGATAGGGCTTTTGAAATTCAATTTACTGTGTAAAACAGAGGAGATGTTTTATAAATTATTAGAGATTTCGACGAAGCTTATGAATGGAGAAGAGTGGACTGTAGAAGATTTTTCTAATGATATGATTGATTACAGAGAAGACTTTGTCTTGATTGTTGTTGATGAACTTAGGGATAGTATGGAATTTTCTTATCTAAAAAATTTACTAAGTAAGTATGATTTTTATTTCGGTTTTAATGAGAGTTTCCAGGTTAGTATCTATAGTGATTACGATAACATTGTCTACACAAAGCCGAGTTATTATCTAAATAAAGAGCACTATCAGCAAGTCATTGTTAGTCGTGCTATTCGCGATAATAAAAAGCTTAATATACAGGAACTTACGACTATCTCAGGAGAAGACTTTGTCAGAGAACAAAAGGATTTTGAAGAAATCTTAGCTCTAGGAGATGAAGAGCTGTATGCTATTTTTGAAAGATCATTTGCTAATCAACAATTAATAATAGATAGCTGTAAATATGAATTGAATTTTTCAGGATATCATTTACCTAAGTATATCTATGGAGAAAAAGAAGAGATATTCGAAAAGTTATCTTCTAAAGAGTACTTGCATTACTTAGTTCAAAAAGGTGTTAAGGAAAAGTTAATAGGTAAAGATTTATATCATTATAAAAAACGTTACAATTATGAACTTAAGATTATCGATGAAATGGGCTTCAATGATTATTTCTTAATCGTTTATGATTTTGTGAAGTATGCCAAAGATAATGGTATATTAGTGGGTGCAGGCCGTGGTAGTGCTGCTGGGAGTTTAGTATGTTATTTACTAGATATAACAGAAGCGGATCCATTAGAATACAACTTGCTGTTCGAAAGATTTTTAAACAAAGAGCGTATATCTATGCCTGATATAGATATAGACTTCCAGGATACTAGACGTGATGAGGTCATAAAATATGTGGAAGAAAAATATGGTTCTGATAAGGTAGCGCAGATTATTACTTTTACAACATTCCAATCGAAAAGCGCAGCCAGAGAATCGGCGAGAATATTGCAGTTTGATGAACAAACTCTAAAGTTTATTAGTAGTAATATTAGTTCTACTAGAACATTAAAAGAATGTTATGAAATATCAGAAGAATTAAGAACGTTTATTAATACAAGTAATATTAATAAGCGTTGGTTTAGTATAGCGCTAAGCTTAGAGAATTTACCAAAAAATCCATCGGTACACGCAGCCGGTATAGTAATAAGTGATGACAAACCATTGGTTAACTATGCACCTTTAGCCGAATCGAATATGACGAAGTACTTAACTCAGTGGACGATGGATGACGTAGAGAGTGTTGGTTTATTAAAAATAGATTTCTTAGGTATTAGATATCTGACTATGGTATCGAGTATTGTTGAAGAAATTAGAAAAGAGAATCCGGCATTTGATATAACAAAGATAAATTATCAAGATCCTAAGGTCTATGAATTATTTGCAAAAGGTAAGACAGAAGGTATCTTCCAGTTCGAATCGAGCGGGATGAAGGAGAAACTGAATCTACTAAAACCTACTGAATTTAATGATATTGTCGCTATGAATGCTCTTTATAGACCGGGACCAATGGCTCAAATCGAAGTCTATGTACGTAGGAAAAATAAAGAAGAGCAAGTAGTATATCCACACCCTCACTTAGAAAAAATATTAAAAGATACTTACGGGGTAATCGTTTATCAAGAGCAGATTATGCTAATTGCGGTGAATTTTGCTCATATGAGTCTTAATGAAGCGGATAATATGAGAAGAGCGGTAAGTAAGAAGAAAAAAGAAGACCTTGAGTACTATGGACGTATTTTCATAGAAAAAAGTGTTGATGCTGGCTATGATATAAAAGTCGCTGAGAAACTTTTTGACCTTATCGTTACCTTTGCGAATTATGGTTTTAACAAGAGCCATGCTGTTGTTTATAGTATGTTAGCTTATCGATTAGCTTATTTAAAAGTCTATTATACTAAGTATTTTATGACAGCCTTATTAAATAACGTAATAAGCAGTGAGAAGAAAATAAATGAGTATAAACAAGAGCTTATGAACCTAGGTATTAATCTTGTAAAACCTGATGTTAATAGAAGTTTATCAAACTTTAGAGTATTCAAAAATGATATAGTATTTGCATTAACCGCGATAAAGAATGTAGGTTATAGAAGTAGTTATGAAATCGTTCAAGACAGAATTAATTTTGGACCTTATCTAGATATAGATGATTTCTTGAAACGCATGAATAAGAAGGTTGATTATCAAGCTGCAGTTTCACTGGTTAAGGCTGGCGCTTTAGATACTTTTGGTTATAACCGAGCTACTTTAATGAAAAAGGTAAATGATTATTATTCAGATAATAGGCAGTTTATAAATAATGTACGTGTTGCGTTGTCTGCAGAAAGTGGTCTAACATTAAAGGTAGAAGAGATAGAAGACTATTCAATCACAGAAAAAATCCAAATGGAAAAAGAAGTCACAGGGACATACTTCTTAAAACATCCAGTCCAAGTAGAAAAAGAGAAGTATGCTTATTTACCGTTGCAGTATATTGGTGGTGAAGTTAGCGATAGTTATGTAGAAGTCATAACGAGAAAAGAGATAAGAACTAAAAATGGTGACTACATGGCGTTTTTAACAGTTAATGATGGAAAAAATGATTATGATGTCACAGTTTTTCCAAGTGTATTTAGGTATGCTAATATATTTATAAAAGTAGGAAGTTTCGCCGTTATGACTTTGAAAAAACAACTTCGTAATGGAAGAGAACAGTATATCCTAGAGAAAATTGCTAGTTTAAAAAATTATAGAGAATACTGCCTAACTAATATAAAAACTATCTATACAATTATTGATAAAGAAATATTAGAGCTTTTATGTGAATATAAGGTTGATGATGGAAGAGTTAAGGTAATAGCCTTGCTTGATAATGATTCTACAAAAGGGAAGACGATTACAATTAATAACGAACATGAATTTGTTCAGAAATTTTTGGAAAAGTTCCCCGGAAAACGCATCAAAATCACATATAAGTAAAAAAACAAAAATAATCGAACAAAAATAAAACAAAATTCTGTTTTTACTAGAAAAAATCTCAAAAATATGATATTGTTTATAGGTAAATTTAAAAATAATTAATAAAATTATGAGGAAGGTAGGACTACATGAAAAAAATAGCAGTTTTAACAAGTGGTGGGGATGCACCAGGAATGAACGCAGCTGTGCGTGCCGTTGTAAGAACAGCAATCTATAATGGATTAGAAGTTTATGGAGTATATCAAGGATACAAAGGACTAGTTGAAAACAACATTAAAAAACTTGAAGTAGGAGATGTTGGTAACATTATTAACCGTGGTGGTACAATGCTTTATTCAGCACGTCTACCAGAATTTGCTAACCCAGAAGTTAGAAAAGGTGCTATTAAAAACTTAGAAGCTTTAGGAATTGATGGATTAGTAGTAATCGGTGGAGACGGTTCTTACCGTGGAGCTATGGCTTTAAGTAATGAAATGAACATAAAAACTATCGGTGTTCCAGGAACAATCGATAACGATATCTGCTGTACTGACTTCACAATTGGATTCGATACTGCACTTAACACTATCGTAGACGCAATTGATAAAGTTCGTGATACTGCATCAAGTCATGAACGTGCATTTATTATCGAAGTTATGGGACGTAACGCAGGAGACTTAGCATTATTTGCTGGTATCGCAGGAGGAAGTGAAAGTCTTCTAATCCCTGAGAAAAAAGAAGATATCGATGAAGTAGTTGCTCGTATTAAAGCAGGGGAAGATCGTGGTAAAAAACACTCAATCATCGTTTTAGCAGAAGGTGTTATGGGTGGACAAGAATTAGCTAAGGAATTAAAAGAACGTACTGGTGAAGAAGTAAGAGCTACTATCTTAGGACACATTCAACGTGGTGGAACTCCATCAGCTCAAGACAGAGTACTGGCTTCAAGATTAGGTAATTACGCTGTTCAATTATTATTAGCAGGTAAATCAGGTCGTGCTGTAGGTATCCAAAATAATAAACTTGTAAGTACTAAATTTGAAGATGTATTTGCTGATGTTCACAATGTAGACTTATCTATCTATGAAGTGTCTAAACAACTTTCAATCTAATCGTTTATTTTGAAAATGTTTTCTTTCTTAAAAACAACTATTCATTAGGAAAATGTTTGAAAATAAATTGAAAATAAGTTAAAATAATAAAAGATTAAAATTTAAGAGGTATATTATGATACAGAAAAAAACAAAAATTATTTGTACTATTGGACCTAAGTCTGAAGCTAAAGAAACATTAACGCAAATGGTAGAATTAGGAATGAACGTTTGTCGTCTTAACTTCTCACACGGTGACTACTCAGAACACGGTGCAAGAATTCAAACAATCAAAGAAGTTAGAGAAGCTACAGGAACTAACTTAGCTATCCTTTTAGATACTAAAGGTCCTGAAATTAGAACTCACAACATGGAAAATGATGCAATCATGTTAGAAACTGGAAAAGATGTTATCGTTTCTATGACAGAAGTTCTAGGAACTCCAGAAAAATTCTCTATTACTTATGGAGAATTAGTACACGACGTTAAAGCTGGAGACACTATCTTATTAGATGACGGATTAATCGGATTAACTGTAAACAGCGTAGATGCTGAAGCAGGATTAATCTACACTACAGTACAAAACGGTGGAGTACTTAAAAACAAAAAAGGAGTTAACGTTCCAGGTGTATCTACAAAATTACCAGGTATTACTCCAAAAGATGAAGAAGATATTCGTTTTGGATGTAAAAATGATATTGACTTCGTTGCTGCTTCATTCGTTCGTACTAAAGAAAACGTACTAGAAGTTAGACGTATTCTTAAAGAAGAAGGATGTGAACACGTTCAAATCATCCCTAAAATCGAATGTCAAGAAGCTATCGATAACATCGATGAAATTATCGAAGTATCTGATGGTATCATGATCGCTCGTGGAGACCTTGGAGTTGAAGTACCAGCAGAAGAAGTACCAATTATGCAAAAAGATATTATTGCTAAATGTAACGCAGCTGGTAAATTCGTAATCACAGCTACTCAAATGTTAGACTCTATGCAAAAAAATCCACGTCCAACACGTGCCGAAGTATCTGACGTAGCTAACGCAATCTACGATGGAACTGATGCAATCATGTTATCAGGAGAATCTGCAGCAGGTGCTTACCCAATCGAATCAGTTCGTACAATGGCTACAATCGCTAAACGTACTGAAGAAATGCAAGATTACTCTCGTATCTTAAAAGAACGTTCTAAAAAAGTTGTATCTAAAGATATTACAAATGCAATTGGGGTATCTGTAGGATATACAGCTCTAAACTTAGATTTACACACAATCGTAACTTACACTGAATTAGGAAAAACAGCTAGATTAATTTCTAAATACCGTCCAAACGCGTCTATTTTAGCTGTAACTCCAAGTGCTAAAGTTGCTCGTGGATTAAGCTTAGTATGGGGAGTTGATGCTCAAATCTCAGAACAAGCTAAATCTACAGATGAAATGTTAGTAACAGCGGCGAAAATTGCTAAATCTTCAGGATACGCTAAAGTTGGAGATGCTATCGTAATCACTGGTGGTATCAACACTTCAGTAAGTAATGCTGGAACAACAAACTTCTTAAAAGTTTCTGTAATCGACTAATATAAAATTAAAGAAGAAGTAGGAAGAAATCCTATTTCTTCTTTTTATATATTTCTTTGTAATTTAAAAAATATAGGAAAATATAAATATAAAGTAAAAACAAAAAGGGCCCGTAATGGACCGCTTTTCGTTATATGAACACAAAATAAAATTTAGGGTAAATTATTATTTTGTAGTATTGATCG
>ERZ772974.2040-NODE-2040-length-12687-cov-8.068873_pt1 | contig 12687 bp, 8 predicted proteins | sample MGYA00580671_ERZ772974 | MGnify/ENA primary metagenome ERZ772974 (study PRJEB29015, sample SAMEA2738065) | human oral metagenome | biome: human oral; feature: human-associated habitat; material: saliva | place: China | collected 2218 ... | reverse complement strand
GTGCTGGTAAGTACTATAGCTTGAAGAAGGGATTGAACATTATCCTCAATCAGGGCGAGAACAACGTGTTTGTTAACTATATCGGTCGTACCTTCAACAACGGTAAGTCTCTCAAAGACTATAAGCCTATGAACATCCACATCGAGGGTGGTAAGGTGAATGGATACTTCGACCTCACTAAGGGTAACACCAATGAAGACTGGCAGACAATGCAGTCTGATGGCCTTGTATGGGCTAAGGCGTTCAATATGAAGGGCGAATTGATTGTCATGAACATGCCTGGTGATGATTGCAAACGCTATACTCCTGTTCACATGAAGGAGTTGGTTGAAATCTGGAACAGCATTGTACAGCGTGAAGACGACCTCATGGGCTTCCGTGCCGCTAAGCGTGATAAGTGCAACAACGTGCTCAATGCGACTGCTGTCGACCATGGTTATATGTATGCTACGACCGGTGGTACCTACTATAACTACAACACTTTGGGTGATGTTCTCAACTATGATAAGATGAAGTGGGGCAATGGTACACTCTGGGGTCCTGCTCACGAGTTCGGTCATAACCATCAGCAGCTGTTTAACACAGCAGGTATGACGGAGATTTCTGTCAATATGTACTCTAATATGGTGATGTTTACTTCTGGTCGCGTAACCAGTCGTTCAGAAAACTGTTCTTATACAGATGTTGACGGTAAGAAGTATGACGGTGTTTGCGAGAGTGCTGTCTCAACCTATGCTGACCGCTTTGCTAACAAGAAGAAGTGGTTTGAATATGGCACATGGGGCACAACGCAGATGTATTACAAGCTCTATCTGATGTTCCATGCGACTGGTCTTGATGATCAGTTCTGGCATAAGTGCCTCGATTATCTCCGTAAGAACCGCCTTGAAGGACAGGGTACAGCCAACTGTCAGGGCCAGAACGACTACTTACTCTTTGCTAAAGCGTGTTGTGTAGCAGCTAATCAAGACCTCTCAAGCTTCTTTGAAGCATGGGGACATTTCTATAATGTGAACGGATCTGTCATCGGTGACTACAGTAACACAACCATGTACACCACAAGAGCACAGTGGAATGAGGCGAAGAAGTTCATGCAGAAGTTCCCTAAGGGGCCTGCGAACAATATGATCTTCATAGATGATCATATCCGTCCTACCCCAGCTATCTATCCTAATGCTGCTCCTGGCACAATGCGTCAAGACTTTAACAATGCTGTACGCATTGGTACTATGGGCGACTTCGGCTCATGGGATCAGTTTAAGAAGGATAGTCTCGGAGCGGGCTGGGCTGTTGTTAAGGAAGAGAAGACCGTTAATGGCCGTCGCACCTATACTATGGAGGCTAAGAATAGCCACGTGGTAGGTTTCAAGATCTACGATAGTAAGGGTAATCTCCTGTACTTTGCGAACACCAAGACATTCACTATTCCTAAGAAGGTGATGGAGGCTGCAAACAATAACATCCAAGTTAAGGTATGTGGTTCAGACGGTTCTGAGGTCGACCCAGGCAAAGAACCAACTGGTATTAAGACCTTCACCGCACCATCAAATGGCGGTAAAGTAGATGTTTATAGCATCTACGGTGCCCTCCTTCGCAGTAAGGTGAACCCAGAGACAGCCCTCGAAGGCCTACCTAACGGCATCTATATCGTTGGTGGTAAGAAGGTTGTTGTAGGTAAATAAGCCGAAATGAGAAGGGAGAATAGGGTAGAGTAGCAAAGAGGAGAACAGGGTAGAACCACAAAACCTACCCGCAGCTGGTGGCAATCATCATCCCCCACCAGCTGTCCCTCGCCCCCCCACCTGTCCCCCCTCCCGTTTTCAGCGGACCGCTTCCCAATCCACAGCGGTCCGCTTTTTTGTTTCCAGCAATCTTCTCTCCCGTTCCTTTCGGTCAGCTTCCTCGTTCCCTTTGTTCCGCATCTTCGTTCCTTTCGGTCTGCTCTTTCGTTTTCTTTGGTCTGCTCTTTCGTTTCTTTCGGTCTGCTCTTTCGTTTTCTTTGTTCCGCATCTTCGTTCCTTTCGGTCAGCTCTTTCGTTTTCTTTGTTCCGCATCTTCGTTCCTTTCGGTCCGCTCTTTCGTTTTCTTTGGTCAGCTCTTTCGTTTCTTTCGGTCTGCTTCTCCCTTTCTTTCGTACCCCGCTTTTGTTTCCTTTGTTCCGTCTCCTCATTTCCTTCGGTCTGCTCTTTCGTTTTCTTTGTTCCGCTTCTTGTTTTCTTTGGTTCGTTTCTACGAGGCACTGCTTTGTAGCCAGGTCTTTTCCCTCCTCATCCTTTCTCTCCTTTTGTCAGGTATTTTCGTCCCTCTCAAATCCGACACACGCCTTTCAGTGTTGGAGACCATGCCCTTCAACGTTCGAGACCACGCCCTTCTTGCCCCAAGACCACGCCCTTCAACGTTCAAGACCACGCCCTTCTCCTCCCATCTCCGTATGTGCTTGGTTTCGTGTTACTTGCAAGGCCTATTTCGTCTCATGCCCTCCTCCCAGCATAGTGACTTTCGTGTGTGTTCTTGTTAAGTTTTTTCATAAGCCTAAGCGGCTCGTTGGTTCTTTTCTCTCTCACGTTGTTTAGAACGCATGAAGCTCGTTGGGAATTTTCTCTCTCACAGATTTTCACAGATGAACAGAGGCCTTTCTGCTCACAGGGGGAACTCACAAACGTCTGCAAGCAGGCGACAGATATCACAGAATTTACAGCCATATATTAGGGATTAATAGCTATTTATTAGCTGAAACGTTCTGTGTTATCGGTTGACTTAATGTCTCTGTGGTCCTTTGTGTGTTCTGTTCTTCTGTGTAGTTCTGTGAGAAAAGAATACAAGAGTTTCGTTGGGAATTATATCTCTCACAGATTTTCACAGATGAACAGAAGCCTTTCTGCTCACAGGGGGAGCACGCAGAGAAGAACAGGCCCCTCCCCCGTCCCCTCCCCCAAAGGGAGGGGCGTAATCACCGAGATACCCCTATGGCTAATCATCAACACCTAACAACCATCACTCAACACCCATCAAGGCAAATCATCAACACCTAACAACCATCACCTAACACCCAACAATAGCTGTAACGTTCTGTGTTATCGGTTGACTTAATGTCTCTGTGCGCCTTTGTGTGTTCTGTTCATCTGTGTACTCTGTGAGAGAAAGAACCCCTTCTGTTACTTTCCTCCGTTCCTCTGTTACCCTGTCTCAACCGCCCCCTACCATGCCCCACCCCTCTGTTACTCATCAAACTTGTTCCTCTGTTACTTTGTCTCCCATCTCAAGCAACTTGTTCACCTGTCTACTCGTCCACCTGTTAACTCGCCTTGTTACCCTGTCTTAGACATACCATGTCTCCTTAACATTTCCTACTATCCTCTCACAATAATCCCACTACTCTATCCGTTAATATCTCTGGGGGTATCATGTCCCCCACAGATAGAAATGTTAAAACCTCAATTTTCAAACCTCTAACTCTCATGTTCGACATTCTGTCACTTGCGTTCTGTGCTCCATGCCCAAAGTTAAAAGTCCTGAGAACAGTCCTTGTAACCCTCTCGTTCGTAAGTCTTAGCCGTACTGCTGAGGCCTCTGTTGCCTTGTCTGATAGCCTACGGCACATGCCCTCCATCGCAGTGGGCGACAGCGTGGGCGTGACGGCAGACACATCTGTTGTGGCCGACACGGCAGCTACGGTCAGACAGGCGTGTGAGAAGGCAAGATACAAGAATGACACACGCCTCGACAGGGTCGTCTACACCTGTGCACCTCTTATCCTCAACGGCCTAATCATGCGTAGCGAGAGCAAGCGATTTCGTGGTCTGCGGAACGACTATATACCACGTTTCGACAGACGATTAGACAACTACACGCAGTATCTCCCAGCTGCTGTCATGTTAGGACTCAAGTTAGGAGGGGTGAAGGGAAGGAGCAGTTGGGGACGAATGCTTGCCTCTCATGCCATGTCGGTAGCGTTGATGGCAGGAATAGTCAACGCCTTGAAATACTCGGCACAGGTAGAGCGACCCGACGGCACCGACCTCCGTTCGTTTCCCTCTGGCCATACCGCTACCGCCTTCATGACCGCCACCATGCTCAATAAAGAGTATGGCTATCGGAGTCCATGGATAGGTATTGGAGCCTACAGCGTAGCCGCTGCGACCGGTCTTATGCGTATGGCGAATAACAAACACTGGTTGAGTGATGTGATGACAGGGGCTGGCGTGGGCATCGTAGCCACTGAGATGGGATATTATCTTACTGATCTTATCTTTAAGCAACGTGGGTTGAACAAGGCAACAACGGAGGAGACGTTTGAAGAGAAGTATCATCCCTCGTTCATCGGACTGAATTTTCTTATCAACGAACCGCTGGGGAAGTATCCTGACGGGAAGGGATCGCATGTCAAAGTGTCACGTGGTTGTACGTCAGCAGTGGAGGGTGCGTATTTCTTCAACCCCTATGTTGGTGTTGGCGGACGGTTCTCTGTGACCCGCACATCGGTTATCGTCGACGGTGTCAAGGCCGAGGATAATGTCTTCGACACGTGGAAAGTAGGCGGTGGAGCCTATTTCTCTTATCCGCTAACGTCCCGCTGGCTCCTTGGAAGTAAACTCTTAGCCTCGTCAGTGTTCTATCCTAATATACAGTTGACGGACGAGTTGATCGATTCGCGCCATGGCATGGGTCTCGGAACAGGTCTGTCACTGATGTTCAGAGCACGCCAGCATTACAGTGTTCGTTTCTTGGTAGATTATAACCTCCTGTCTTATCGTGCCTTAGGAAAGCATACTTGCTTCCATTCCTTAGAGTTAGGCTCCTCGTTTGTCGTGAGCTTTTAGAGGACAGCTGATAGTGGGAGCAGGCCGTCGCCAGCGGTTCCTGCCCTCGTTCCCACCTGTCCCTGTCTCCGTTCCCAGCCAGTCTTCCCTCCGTCTCCAACGGCCCCCTGTCCGTTCCCAGCGGTCCCTGTTCTACGAGGCACTGCCTCGTAGGCTTTGACCTCGGCCGCCCCTGTCTTCCTCCCCAGTTCTCCCAGCTCTCCTCCCCCACCCGAAAATAATTGTCCTTAAATTTGTTTTACGTATTTTAATTTTATATCTTTGTCCCGAGTAAACAATCAGAAATATAAAAACCTAAGGTGATTAATGATTTCGACGGTGGTCAGTGAGATAGAAGACGGATAGTTCTATTCGTGTCGCTAAGCCTTTACGTGCCTGTCGTAATACTACTTGAGAAGGAATACAGACAATTTTTACCAATATTAATGCTATACACAATGATCAGAAAACTGTATCTTGCAATAAGCTTAGCGCTATGCTTGGCTGTTGCACCCCAGACCCTCTATGCACAGAAGGGCAAGGCAAAGACTACGGTATGTAAGCTGAATGAGACCCAAAAGGAGAAACAGCTGTTTGCTTATGGTTTCTACAAAACCTATATGAACAGCCTTCTCTATACTCAACTCGGCGACCTTCGTAGTGTCATTGCAGAGAAGTTTGTTAGTCCATCGGTCATGAAGAAGAGTGTTGATATGGACGCTGATGTCCTTATCGATGCGCAGGACTGTGCTGAAGATAATATACGAACACTGACGGTTGTACCGCTGAGTAATGATTGGCTCTGCGTCTCTTTTCTGTGGAGATCACCTTATAAGAATGTGGGAACAAAGCGCACGGTGGTATATATTAAGGTGAAGGAACAGGGCAAGTCGTTCGTCATCGAAGATGCTACTACGAAGAAGCCTGACTTGAGAAAGTAGTCTTCTGTCATTGAGAATAATTAAGACAGTTGCCTTATTAACTTAATACATTATGATTATGAAGAAAGATCTCAGAACAAGACTTGTGTCATTCTTCGGCTCAAGAGGGATGAAAGCTGTCTGTATTATCCTTTTACAACTCCTTTGTGTGCCAACTGTTTGGGCACAGGTGACAGAAGAAGACCTTGATACCGTAGAACTTTTCAAAACGTTTCCACCCACGATAGAGGGCAAGTGCGAACAGCAGAACATCAGACTTAACATCAAACAACCTTACAAACTGATAAGGAGTAGGGGATACGTACCCAGCCAACTGCCCTGTGACACTAAGGAGTGTATATTTAGACATATTATTGCTAAATCGGATGCCAGTATCGTTCATCAAGATAAAGACTGTGAGCTCTATTTGAAGACATCGATTAGGAGTGGGAATAGTAGGGATGACCTCACACCACTCCCTACGGGTGGAAAGATAAATATGAACATCTACGGCTATATTAAGTGCGACCTGAAATGGCAGGTGGATAAGATGTGTAAAGCTGTCGAACCGTGTGAGGTTGACGAAATAAAGATGCTTCTCACTGACTATCCAGCCTCTCTTGCTAAGCAGTACTTTAATGCTGACTATATGCTGATGTATCCTATTGACACAAAACAACAGGAGTGTAGGGATAAGTTCACCCGTGCTCGTTGTGTTGTGATAGGTAAGGATTATAGATTTGTCTTTATGTATTTCTTCTTAACGGACGATAATGCAAAAGACCTTAACAAGTATCTTGCTCAGCTGAAGGGGATGATATGGTTCAATTAGTGGGCGCTCCTCGGGTAATACGGATGGGGCTGAATCACGCTCACTGTGCTCTTGTTGATGGGATAAAAGAATGATAACTGCCGTTGACAATGCTGACCTGAACGCACAGGGAGGCCTGTCGGCGCATAAACTGATACACAAGGAAGGATATAGAGAAATAATGTTATAGAAAAAGAGAAGGAGGGTTGTTGATAATCACTGCTTTCTCCACTGTTCCCTTCGTTCTTTGACGGATGGGACGGAGAGGGCAGAGGTGGGTCTTTCTCTCCACCCTAAGCAGAGTGGAGGGGAGTCTTAAAGAGAAAAGCAGAGCGACATCTCATTGGAACAAGTTGTTTTTTAATTATTAACTTCTAATCTAAGTTTGAATATGAAGAGAATTAAGAACATTTGTTATGCTTTTCTTTTAGCATTCTTGTTTTGCCTTCCTACATGGGGACAAAATGATGTGAAGATTACAAGGGTGGGTAAGCTCATTAAAGAGTCTTACTATTCAAAGTGGGAACAAGATAGCTTTCAGACCTATTACATTGCTACTGATGCGGAAAGAACGGAACGTTTTATCAAGGAGGGGGGCTGGAAAGACGTCCGTGATAAACGGTATATGCCATATTCTTTGAAATCAATGTGGCTAATAGAAAAGGGTTTTAAGAAAGCTCTGAGTAAGGTGCTTACTAAGGAACAAAAGAAACTTCTAAATCCCATTGGGGACGATAGTAACATCTTCTGGTCTGATTTCTATGTCTTTATAAATAGTAAACAACGGTTTGTAAAGATAGATATGATGAGCAGCACAGCGAAGTACTTAACCCATGAGCAGATTTATGAGATTCTGAGACTATACTCTAAATGTAAGCTGCCAGTGCACCCTGTAGTAGGAGCCTTTAAAGAGAAAGAATACTATATAACGGGTGCTTCGGTCTTCAAGATAAAGTAATGCTACGGACAGGAGGCCTATCAGCATCATAAAAGAATGATAACTGCCGTTGATAATGGCCCTCCCTGAACGCACAGGGAGGCCTGTCGGTGCATAAACTGATATACAAGGAAAGATATAGACAAGCGCATGGAGGACTCGGTAATCACTCTCCTCTCCATTCGGAGAGGGGCTGGGGGTGAGGTCTGCTAAGCTACTCGTTTATACATAAATAGCATAACATGAATATTAGAAACATTACATTGAAAGACAAGCTCTTAGTGATATTAATCCTTATTAGCACTGCAATACCATGTATAGCACAGTCGGGAAAGCAAAACTACACAAGGGCGTATGACTTAGACTTTAAGATGTTACCAGACTCTTTGCGCCCCTATCGCTGGATAGAGAACGGTGCCTATGCGCTCTACACAATACCTTGGGGTGTTAAAGGACCAATGCGAACGTTGTACGCAAGGCGGTACATAAAGGAATTTCCAATTGTAGACAGATTAAGAACGGAGTTCTCTCATAGAATCCTCTTGCCCCACGACAATCTTAAAGAGGGTGTGGTAGGCCTTGAATGTAAGGGGAGTGGACTAAAGCGTGTGGTCCTAACGCTGCAAGCGATTGATGAAGAAGAGAAGGTGGTGGCAACAGGATCATTCATCTGTAAGCCTGACTCTGTCCTCAAAACATATTCGACACATATTAACCTGACTAATGCGTCTTCATTGAATATAGGTATCAACGCCTTAGGCGAGGAAAGGAAAGATGCGTATATCGCCTTCTCAAAACTGAAGGTGACACTTGATAATAAGCCTATCGACGATTATCCCGTTAGGACACTTGATCCTTTGAGGGTGGAGGGTGGTCTCAACCTTATTCGTGAGGATAGTAATCATTGTTTCGACTTGGCACAGATAGACGGACTCAGAGACAAGCGAATAATTGGTTTAGGAGAGTCTTTACATGGTAACTCTGATGTTAAAAGCTTTGTTACCAGACTGATTGAAGCGTCTGTCAAACGGCATGATTGTAGATTGGTCTTGATGGAGTTCCCCTTAGGGGAATCACTCTTCTTTAATCGTTATATACAAGATGACAGCTTCACAATGGACTCCTCCATGATACCACACCCAACAGTAAGTGCACTCTTAAACGTACTTAGGACTTATAATCGGGGTAGGGCAGATAGTGAGAAGGTGCGGTTGTTTGGTATTGACTATACACATCAAAAGACGATAAGTATGTGGTCTACCCTCCATCTGTTTGATTTCATCGTTGCACTAAATAAGGAACAACACATCCCAGAGGCTGACAGACTCGCTGTAATGATAATGAAAGACAAACTGGCTGACGCTGTCAATTATCTTGATAAGCACCGTGCGGAAATAGCTAAGCTACTTTCTGATGACGAAATGGCCTGTTTTGACTTTATCTTAAAGCTGAATGCACAGCATCAGCAGACTCCTTCTTTTGAAAGGTATGCCCAGCGTGATTCTACGATGGCTCTCTGTGCGAAGTTCTTAATAGATAGGTGTGCCACAGATAAGCGTAAGAAGGTGTTTATCTATTCCCATGCCATACATGTAAACCCCGTGTCGACCTATCCTGCCGCACCTTGCTTGCCTATGGGAAGTTATCTGCGAAAGGCGTATGGTGACGACTATTGTCCCTTACTCCTCGTCACAGAAGGTGGCGATGCGATTGCGACAGATATAACATTCGGCATGAAGGACGCTGCAATAAACAAAGCACCTGCTAATAGTTTAGAGTATTGTCTTAACGCTTCGACCGATGCTTCTGTCTATCTCCCCATGACTCCTGCTTTCAACAGACTGATACCAATACGCTTTAAGGGTGCCTATCATGTCTTACAAGAGTTCTTCCCAATCAATGTCTATCAACGGTTTAGTGGTGTCTTCTTCGTGAAATACGATGAAAAGAACAATGTCCATATTCATCAAACGAGCATTGAAGAGGGTAGTAAACAGGCTATAACGAACATGAAACAGCGAAAACAGCTCCTTAAAGAGATGGAGGACAGATTAAAAACCATGGATAATAAGTAACTTGTCGTAGATAGCTTAATAAAAAGCCCTCCCCCCTGTTTGTATGGAGATAGTAAAGTCTTTTTCTTTGTCAATGGTAACTATAATCCAAACATCAAACAGTTATGAATAATAAACAACTCTTGTTATCTATGATTTGGAATTATCTTTTATCTCTATCTTTAGTTTTCTTTGCCGTATCTTACTATTCACAGCATCATGAAGACATATCGAAACTGTCCCAACTTGTACTAAAAGCTGTCAAGTAGCACAATGAGTCAGCGGTTATCTAAGTCCGCTATTCGAAGTCCTCAACAGCCTTTAATGCGCTATCGCCCTACAGGATAAGGAGATAGTAGCCGATGCTAACTATCAAATCGCCTACGTACAAAAGGTAGAGTATTTCATACAAATGGGGAGGATGACACTGAACGTAAATTCACTTAATACTTATCAGAACCACAACATGACTGCCCCTTACTTCTTACTTATGCTTGGTATTCTCTATGATTAAGGTAGGTGATAAGTTGAAGTGCATGATGTGTTACGAACAGGAGAAAACCTTCTTCAAAAGACGTTACGAACATGATGCTAACTCCGCACACTTTAGTAATCGCCGTCTTGCCGTTACACTGAAGTAAGGAAGTAAGAATGCTCATATTTTGGATTAGTCAATGGGAGTGCAGTTTATCTTCTCTCTACACGCACTATAGATAAATGATGCCCTCTTATCATCCTCTTTGTAACGCCCTCAATACACAGTTAATCAAAGCGTTTAAGCCAAGATAGGTTGCCTCCATACACCGCATAACACAACTAAATACTGGAAGATTTATTTAGTCATCCTTGTCTTACCTTATAGTGTCTCATGTAGCGTTTAGGGGGCATGTTTTGCGTTTAGGGATAGATGACTATTATGTAGTCAGGTGTATATATATTATACCCTTTCATACCATAGGTGTTATAAGGTCAATTAAGTCATATATGAAAATAGAGTGGTAGTAAATATGTTATTCTGATGACATCAGTAAGTTATTCCATATTTCTTTTGTATATTTGCAATGTAAAGTAGTATGATAATATGACTAAACAAGAAATTTCAGAATATATCCGTATTCAATATCCGAAGGAGAATGAAGGGTGTGAATGGAAAGAATATAAGAATCTGCAACATAGCCTTTGTGGGCATGAAGGTGATGATGTCGTTTCTTATGTGTCCGCTATATCTAATATGAATGGAGGTTCCATTATAATTGGTGTTCAAGATAATACATTTGAGGTGATAGGTATTCAGAAATTTGGTAATTTTACTATTGAATCCGCTAAAGCAAGAATCTTAGAGAAATGTCGGAACCTTCCAATAGATAATCTTGTTCTTGATGAATTGAAGGCTGATGATACTGGTGAAATTGTTTGGATAATAAGTATTCCCAAGCACAGACCAAGGTTACCAGTTTATGCCCATAACAAGGCCTGGCAAAGAGTTGGTGATTCTCTAATAGAGATGAAGGGGGAAAGGAGGGATTCTATCTTGTCAGAACTTGTCATTACGGATGACTGGAGTGTAGGAATAGTTCCTCAAGCAACCATTGATGACCTTGATCTTGAAGCGATAGAGAAGGCACGCAAGGAATATATTATTCGTAACCCTTATAGAAGAGCAGAAATTACTGCTTGGGATAATGTAAAGTTCCTTGATAAAGCTAAAGTAACAATTAATGGTAAGATTACAAGAGCTGCTTTAGTCTTATTAGGGAAAGAAGAAAGTGAGCACTTTCTTAGTCCTTATGTCGCTTGTATTCGTTGGTCATTAAGGAGTGTTGGATCTGTGCAGAATAAGGATTACGAGATATTACCAATGCCATTACTTCTTAGTATAGACCGATTATACAATAAAGTTAGGAATGTGAAGTATCGTCTTATACATCCGGACTCTCTTTTTCCAGATGAGATGTTGCGCTATGATATGTTCAATATACGCGAGCCTTTAAATAATGCAATTGCTCATCAAGATTATACTAAGTGTGCAAGAATAGAGGTCGTGGAATATGAAGATAGTCATGTTATTTTTCAAAATTATGGTGAATTCCTACCACAAAGTGTAGAAAATGTTGTGACAAAGGATTGCCCAGAATCGGTTTATCGCAATCGTTTCTTGGTAGAAGCTATGCGCAATCTTAACATGATAGAATCTGAAGGAGGTGGTATAAAGAAGATGTTTATTAACCAACGTGTCAGATTTTTCCCTATGCCAGAATATGATTTTTCAGAAGGTAAAGTTAGGGTTACAATTACAGGTAAGGTTATTGACGAAAACTTTGCACGTATCTTGACTGATAATCCTGATATTAGTCTTGAGGATATCATGCTATTAGATAAAGTCCAAAAGAATAAAGTAATCTCAAATGAGCAAATAGTTTATCTTAGAAGGAAAAAGCTAATAGAAGGACGGAAACCGCATCTTTATTTGGCACATAAGATTGTGTCTAAGACGGGGGACAAAGAGTTGAAGAGCCAGTATATAAAGAATCGTAGCTTTGATGATGAGTACTTTATGAGTATGATAGTTGAGTATTTGAAAAAGTTTGGTAAGGCTTCTCGCAAAGATATAGAAGGTCTTTTAAAAAACAAGTTATCTGATGTGTTAAGCGATAGACAGAAGAATAATAAGATTGATTATCAATTGAAGAAACTAAAGAAAGCGGGAGTAATAAAGATTGATGAGAAGAGGTTTTGGTTGTTGAATCCTTAATCTTCTTTCCTTTACTTAGTAAATTCTCACGGAATACTATAAAGCGTTTATAATAATTCCGTGAGAATTCCGTGAGAATTCTTTGTTTGTTCCGTGAGTATTTCTTGTAATCTGGTGATTTACAATGATATGTAATCTTTTCTACTGTATTCTTTTTCCGTGAACATTGTTACAAAGTTCCGTGGGAAATACGTGGAGAATGAGAGGTAGAACTGTTTAGCTGTATTCTCTTCTGTCCCCTATCAATGATACAGGTTGTTTGTTACCACCCTTAGCAGCAAGGGTAAGGCTGCTACTCACCAACATGGCCGGTGCGTTTGAGAACGCCCCATGTCTGCAGCTCGCCCTTGATTGCTTTGAGATAACTCTTGAAGAGGACGTAATACATAATCCAACGATAGAAGAAACGTTGCG
>ERZ772974.2035-NODE-2035-length-12706-cov-8.230891_pt1 | contig 12706 bp, 24 predicted proteins | sample MGYA00580671_ERZ772974 | MGnify/ENA primary metagenome ERZ772974 (study PRJEB29015, sample SAMEA2738065) | human oral metagenome | biome: human oral; feature: human-associated habitat; material: saliva | place: China | collected 2218 ... | reverse complement strand
CCACCGGAGGGTATGAGAAAAGGCCGTCTCGTTTTCTCTCGAGACGGCCCTTCCTACAGCTGTAACGCTACGATATCAAACTAGCGCGGTGCACCCAGTTTGTCAAGACCTTTGGCCACTTTAACGAACATGCCGTTGATCCCGTCTGTGAACTCGTAAATCGCATCGAGGAACATATCCATTCCCAGCAGCTTCGGCGCATCTGCTTCTTCCTCGCTGTCTTCGTCTTCGAGACTGTCGAAGTACCCGAAGGCGTCAACGCCGAGGGTCTTCGCGACGACCTGTGCGACCTGCTGCGCAAGCAGCGGAGGCACTGCGTTCCCGACCTGCCGAAACTGCGCAGTCTTAGTCCCCATGAAGACAAAATCATCAGGGAAGGTCTGCAACCGCGCGGCCTCCCGAAGCGTCAAGCTCCGATGCTGCCGAGGATCCGGATGGATGAAATGATGCCCACTCTTCGCGATGTGAGCAGTCACTGTCGATGAGGGCTTCCCCCACGCCTGCACGTAGTATCTGTCGTTGAAAGCGGGTCTCGAATCGGCGTCTAAGATATCGAGTCCCGTGTAGTCAGGCCACAGGCAACGAGGCATCTCCTCAAGACGAGGAGTTTTCCCCTTTACCTGCGCGAAGGCAGCACAGAACGCATAGCGCTCCATATCCTCCGTGCGGATAGTACGAGCTGCATGCCCCTCGAGGGCTTTGGATCCGTCGAGCTTCCCGCGATACCAACCGATGAGCTTGCCCTGGCCGCGCCGGATCTCATTAGCCTCCGACAAGACCGTATCAGGCACGAGACCAACCAGTCGCGCGGTGCGCGCGATCGACTCAGGCACAAGATCTTTCCACTCGTCAAACCTCGGAAGAGGCTCCCCCTGCGGATCTCTAACGATGCCATGAAGCTTCGGCAAACCGACCAGCGCATCTCGGACAGTCGATGGCTCACGCTCACGCAAGACGCCCGTGTGCAAGCCTCGACCACGATGGACAGCCAGCAAGATCACGCGATGCCGAGCCTGCGGAATCCCAAATTTCTCCGACTCGACGATGTAATCACGCGGAGCTTCCGGACACGGATCCGCAACCGAACGAACGCTATAGCCAGCGCTCATGAAATCGTGAACAATCCTCGAGAACACCGGCTCCCCGTCGACCTTAGCCGACAAGATGCCCACGACATTCTCAAAGACAACCATCGGAGGCCGAAGCATCCGCACAAACTTCATAAACGACTTGTACAACCGAAGCCGCGGATCATCCGCAAACGACGGATCATGCTTCCGTCGAGATCTCCCAGCCGTCGAATACGCCTGACAAGGAGGGCCACCAGCCAAGACCCAATAATCCGATGCCGCGGCCTCAAGACGCAGACGCGCCATCTCAATCAAAACCGGATCAGCATCCCCCAGCTCAGCCTCAACAACCTCGCAGCGAGCCCCATCCCACGCAATCGGGAAACGCTTCTTCAAAGAATCCAGCGCTCGCGGATCGCGATCGCGTAAAAACTGCTCATACTCCCACGGTAGCTCTGGCTCCGCAGAAGCGATTCGACTGAGGAACGCGCGCAGACGCAAAGTCTCGCAAGCATCCGGATCCTTCTCAACTGACATCACCGGCTGAAAAACCGGCAGGCCCTCGGCATCGACCAAAGACGCAAAGCCCTCAGTCAAGCCGCCCGCGCCCGCAAAAAGATCGACCACAGGAATCACGCTGCATCGCCTCCCGCAAGGACAGCGCTGACAAGCGCGAAAGCTTCCCTTACTTGCCCCGATGCGCTGCGTAAACGCAGCGACACGCGCTCCGGACACTGCGCAGCGTCCTCCCAAGGAATCAATTCCTTCGCGTTCTCCAGAGCGTCCAAAGCCTCCCAAATAGACGCCCCCAGCTCAGACCACGACTTAAAATCCATCTCAACAATTCCTCTCAAAATAAGCTTCAACAACTGACCGTGGAGTGAAAAGGCCCTTGCCGGTCGAGGTCTCCGCGGTCGAGGTCAGGTGGCCTCGTTTTACCCACGATCGGACGGTCTCGATTTTTAGAAAGACCCCGTACAAGCGGCATGCGAGGACTGCTTCGCCGATCGACACGGGCACGTCATACAGGGCTTCGAGGCATCGATCCCGTCCCTCGCTTGTATCTACCTGTGCTCCACACGATGGGCAGCGGCTCGCGAGCTTTGCTGCGGGTACGGAGTAGAAGAGCTGACAGTCGCCGCAGCGGATCATGATCTTCTCGGTCGGAGAAGGCTTCGAGATCAGATACTCGAGACGATCGATGACGTAGATGATCTCGTCGATACAGGCAGGCGCATCTTCCCAGCGCGCGAACTTTCCTTCTTGGCAGGAGAAGATCCGAGCGATGAAATTCCAATCCCCTGCGACGAAGAATCGAGGAGCCTCCCCCGACAGGTGCGCCATCCAGTCGGTTGCCCATGTATTGATCGCGTCGATCATCTCCGCTGCCTCGTCAAGAAGAGCGAGATTAATCGGCGCCTTGGGCATGCAGGCTTGAGTGCAGCCGCCTTCTCCTCGAGCAGCTGCGATCGCGTAATCGACGTCAGCCATGAGGGAAGGAAGTGTCTTGATGTATGTGTGGAACTTGCTCACTGCTCCCCTGCTAACCGTCTGCCCTGGCTGCAGAGGCTCTCCCGTGATTGGGCAGAATTCACCCATTGAGGTCACTTCCTCTTACGTCTACGTCTTGACTTGCCATGTGGGGAAGGCTGCGCCTCCCCTGCCCGGTCTCTACCCGACCCGGTTCCTGCCCTGCCCGGTCTCTGCCCGGCCTCTACCCGACCTCTACCCGACCCGACCCGACCCGACCCGAGAGAGTCCTCTCTGATACCCCTCATGTGAGGACTCGAGTTCGGACTTAGTTCGGACTCGGTTCGGACTCGGTTCGGACTCACAGTCGGTGGTGGCAGAATCTCTCTGTCTTCGCGTGAGGGATCCGCGGACGCGAGATGATCGATCTCGCCGGGATCAACCTCGGCGGCTGAGGGAGCGCTGCTCGGCGTGGCGTGAGGATCCGCGGACGCGAGATGATCAGTCTCGCCGGGATCAACTCTGTGCCTCGCGTGTGCGCGCTCAGTGTCTTCCGGATCGACGCTCGAAGCTTCTCCCGGGACGACGCATGTCGTCTGCGCGTCTGAGGAGATAGGCTTCGGCGGTTCCGAGGAAGACTGAATCTCAAATCCGTTGCGGGAAAGGAATTCTGCCGACCACTGACTGTAATAAGGATCGGCGGGGACATCGCGGAGAGGATGGGCCTCGTCGAACTCGGCCCGCGCCTCCTGCCTCGAGGAATTGCAATGATGACACGCGACGACGAGACCGTCGACGGTCGCAGAGCCGACTGACGTCGGGTCAACGTGGTCGAGAGTCCCGGATCTGAAGCCAATCGGCCCTGTCCAGCGGACTGGGACGCCGCAGTAGCGGCAAAGATCGCCGTCGCGGTAGATCACAGCGCTCTTGAGCTTCGGATCGCGATTCTCGCGGCTGCGATTTCGACGTGCCTCGACCTCTGCTTTAGACAGGAGGTGAATGAACTCTTCGGAGGTGAAGAGCTTAATCTTCCTCTGCCCGTCGACCTCGACCCATTCGAGCAGGCCGAGAGCCTCACAGACGCGCAGGAGTAGATCTGCGCGCTCAGGAGAGGCGAGGCTGTAGGCCACGCCCCTACCGACGATTCCGTCTGTCAGCTGCTTCGCAGAGTACGTCGCTAGACCCATGAGGAAACCGAAGATCTCAAGGCGATTGGTCTGCGAGCCTTCTTCTACCTCATACACGTCGATTAGACGAGGATGACTCATAGCATCGTCGCTCACTCGTACCCATGACACCTGGCTTCCTCCTTTCTTTCTTGGGCCTGTCGTCTAGTCGCTGCATCTGCACTCGCCTGTGATTGGATTGATCACGCCTCCGCAAGACTCACAAAGCTTCGGAGCGTGGGGATCGCGCTTGACTTCCATGTCTTCACCTCCTCCCGCCGTTGAGGAGGTACATCCGCCCTGGCACGAGCTTCGCTTTGGGGACAGGCCCGAGGCGCTTCTCGAGAGCTTCTTGGAAGCAGCGCGGGTGCCGGACGATCCCCGCACCTACGGCCTCCCCGCATTCCGGACAGACCCGCTTGGGTGTCTTAGTCATCGGCGCCTGCCTCGGTAATAATCAGCTCGACAGCATGCGCGCCCACCGGGAGATCCCTGTCGACTCCTGCCCAGCGGTGATCCGGGCCGATCACGTGAGTGTGGTCGTCGTCGACGAGAACGCCCGCATCGCGTAGACCGTCGACCATCGCTTTTGTCGTGTCGGCGGCATTATTCGGGTCGAATCGGCGAGCTGATCGCGCGTAGATCTTCGCCGTGATACGGACTCGTCCCTTGAAAGAGAAGATCGCTGACTTGCGTGCCTCGATCGCCGTGCGCTTACGCAGTGCGCGCACGCGCTTCGCTCGAGCCATCGGATGCAATCGGAGATTCGCGGTAATCCACTGCGATTTAGGGATGACCAGATAAAGGGTCTCGATCATTTTCGTGCGCTCCTTCGCGCTCAGAAGGGAGGATCGGAGGGCAGCATTGCTTCCGCCCACGGATCCGAGCCGGTAGAAGACTCCTGTCCCACAGGAGTGGAAGCGAAGCCAGAGGCCGCGGCAGGCTGGCCTTGTCCTCCTGTGCGCGTGACCTGCGCCCGCGCGTGACGCAGAGAAACGCCCACCTCGTCGGCTTGAAGCTCGACGACCGTGCGACGATCGCCCTCACGAGTCTCGAAAGATCGCTGCACGAGCCGCCCGCGCACCATAGTGCGAGAGCCTTTCCGCAAGGACTCGGCGATGTTTTCGGCCATCTCGCGCCAAGCGGTGCAGCGCATGAACAGGGTCTCCCCGTCCTTCCACTCGCCCGACTGACGGTCGAAAGACCGAGGCGTTGAGGCGATCGTGAACGAAGCTACCGGGCTTCCGCTTTGCGTCCAACGCAGTTCCGGATCAGCGGTCAAATTGCCGACGATCGTGATGACGGTTTCTCCGCTCACTGGGCTTCCTCCTCCTCAAAACGCGCGGTGGCCGAGGTAAGACGCTTCGCGATGTCTGCGAAGCATGTCGTGATCTGCAGGTTGTAATATGCGCCGACGTCGATGTCTTCGCCCTTGCGCTTTTTTAGGCGCTCGCGCTCTTGGTCGACGTCGATTTCCTCGATCCCGAGATTCTCTGCGAGCTCGCGCTCGATGCGCGCGCCCTTTGAGTCTTCCCAGCCGTCAAGCATGTAGATAAAGTCGCAGTCGAGCAGCAGCTTCAGATCCGCACGCATGTAATCTGCCCACGAGGCTTCGTCGTCGAGTTGCACCTCGCCCGGATCGACGGCCTCGTATCCGCATAGCTCCAGCGCTGCGCGCGCGGCCATGAAAGCGAAGCGATTTCCGAACGCAATCCCCGTGATAGGGCCTGAAATGTAGACTTTCCCGCGGCTCATGAACGCTTCCCCTTTCTGGCTTCTTTCCTTGCTTCCCGAAGCTTTTTACGCAGCGGGCCTCGCTGGTCTGCTGTCAGCCCTCCGAAAATCCCCGCAGTCTGCGCTGCCCCCCGAGCCTCATACCTAAGCTGATCCTCGAGACACTCGCGGCAGACCGGGCAGTTCCTGCACGCCTGCTTGGCGGTGATGGGGTCGTACATCGGCCCCTCGAAAAAAATGTCCGTCGGCAGGCCGAGACGCATACAGAGCGCGTCTTCTCGCCATTCCCCGGTGCTCGTCTGCTCGCTCATGCTGAGATCTCCTCCGCGTCAACGAGAGCGTGGAAAAGCTCGCTAGAGACGTGGATCCCCTCGTCACTGAGCCTCAGCAGCTCGTCTGCGCGCCACTGGCGGTGACCGTTGAGGCGTCGCCACAGGCTCATTTCGGCCATCCCGAGACGCTTCGCAGCGGCTCGCATGCAAAGCCTCTGACGCTTCATCCAGTCGCGAACGAGGACGGAAAGAACTTGATTCGGATTCATCGTTGAACTCCTAAAAATCTGTACCGTCGAAGAAGCCGCGGATCATGAGACAGCCCTGCACCGCGCACGCGATGTCCGCGAAGCCCCACCAAAGGGAAATACCGTCTTCGTGGTCTGGCGCCCAGAGCGCAAACGCGAGAAGAAGAGAAATCGAAAGGAGCGCGATTGCGGTCGCCAATTTCAGGAACTGCGCAAGTGGGGAAAGCTGATTTTTCATGAGGTCACTTCTCCAGATCTACGTGGGAGGCCATGAGGAGGATGACGCCGCTGTCTTTGTCTTGGATCGCGTAGTCGTCGCCGAGGTCTTGTGTGTCGAGGTCGACAACCTCGCAGTTGGGGATTGGGAGAGTCATGCTGCGCTTCCTCTCAGGGACTGCGCTGTGGCGAGAGGCTTACCGATGCGCTCGATCTGCTCGACGGGGATCAGGATGTGCTTGCCGATCTTGCGGCAATCGCGGATCTGTCCGGAGGCGATGTAGACGCGCAGTGCTCGTGGGCTGAGGCCGGTGGCTTCGGCTGCTTCTTTGATGGTTGCGAATTTCTTCATCATTTGTGGGTCTTTCCCTTGGTGTTGTCGCTGCGTGTGGTCAGTCCGTTTGCTGCGCGGGTCGTGAGGTCTTGCAGTTCGGCGACTAGCGCGAGTTTGATGTGCATTGCGAGGTACGCCTCGAAGAGCTCGCGCAGGTTGTCGGCCTCGTTGATCTTGGCGACTTCGTCGCGAAGATCTGACGCATGCGTATTGATCACCTTGTTCACGCCCATCACGCCACCTCGTTTTCGCCAGTGAGCATGGCTTCTTCGGAGTTAGGCTCTTCCCCGGTAGGCTGAGACCCACCACAGTCACCAGGCGGCGTAGCTGAATCGCCGTCACCTACCGGAGAGGAAGACGCATGGGTGTTTTGCATTTTGGAAATGATGTTTTCACCGTCGAAGATGCGGATTTGATCCCGCTCCTCGGGGCGCTCACGAAAGCTCAAAGACGTGGGGAGATCAGCGCCATTTTCGCTATGAGCCTCTCGGGAGGTGACAGGGTCTTCGTTGTCAACCCCTCCGTCCCCATTTCGGCTAATTTTGACCGCGCTCTCACTCACGATGAGCAACAGGTTGCTAGAGGTTTTTACACTAGCGACGACAACGGTTACACCGTCCCCGTCTGGGATGACTAAACGCGTCTCACTCATCACGCCACCTCGCCCTCAGAAGCCGCGAGCGCAGATTCTTCTGCGCGGCGTTCTGCTGCGTGCATGAAAGCGCTTGGGCTTTGATAGCCGAGTGCACGCCCGATCATGGCAACCTCTTTAAGGGTGAACTCACTGTTGCCTGCGAGCTTGCGCTGAAGAGTGGAGTTAGGAATACCTACTGCTTCTGCGAATTCGCGAATTGAGCGTCCGGACTCGTCAAGCCGTGCGCTGATTTCGATTTGCAGCGGATTCACCGCTTGCCTCCTAGTTAGTCCAATCTCACCGACCCAGTTCTGGGTCACAAGATGTATTAAAGACCCATTTCTGGGTCTTGTCAACCCATAAGTGGGTCAGGTTTCTAAAATCCCATCTTCCTCTTGGCCCGTCTTTGGGTCATACTTGTTTCTATGACTGTCAAAGCCTTTGAACCTCAAGCTTTTGAGCGCGCAGTAATTGACTCACTGCGCGATGAAATGTCTCGACAGGGCGTTTCGCGGCGGGTCCTTTCAGAAAAGACCGGAATATCAAAATCGCGTGTAATTCGCCTTTTGGCCGACGACGGCCCACTATCCCCCGTTACGGTAACGGTCCTCGATTCGATCTGCGCAGCATTAGGCGTACGAATGTCGGCGATCCTCGCAGCAGCGGAGGCTCGCCTTACTGCCGAGTCTACTGGGCAGTCTGTGGAGGTTGTCCCGGCACCTGCATTGCGGGCAGTCCCATCCTCTCCTGTTGAGGATATGGACGAGGAAGAGCTTCCCGATTTCTCTCAGATGGCAGCGCGACGCATGGAGGATACCCCAGAGGCGCGAGAAGACGCTTTTCTTGATTCTCTTGGCGAGGAGTCTCAGGAGTAGGCACAGTGTGTGGCACTATTTGTGGCATGGGAAAACGCCCTCTTGAAGTTGCTCCGGAAGCCGCGGAATTGGCTTCATTGCTTAGTGTCCGGTTTGCAGAGGCTGGATTTTCGCAGGCTCGAATTTCGCGTGAACTTTCGATTTCGCGTCCGCGTGTCGCGGCGATTTTGGATGCCTCGAGTGCAATGACCGTCTCCGAGCTTTTGCAGCTATCTGCACTGCTCGACTTGGAGCCGGGGCAGCTTCTAGCGGAGGCCGAGGCGCGCGCAGCTGCCGTCTCAGATGTGAGTGTCCCTCTGCCTGACGATTGGGAGGTCTCTCTTGCAGCGCGTCGCGTGGATGATTCTCCAGAGGCGCAGGAGTAGGCGCAGCGTGTGGGTGACACCACGTTTGTTGTTCAGGAATCTTTCTGGAAACGACCTTATCTGAGCTTATCCTCAACGTGTGCTGAAACGATTCAATGAAGAGGAGTGGAGGAACGCGCTTGAGGCGGGCGCGAAGAATCTACAAGGCCCCGTAGATCCATACCTGCTCGCCGAGACTATAGGGACCCCCGTGTCCTATACGAGAGACCTTACCGGAGCGTTAGGAGCGACAGACGGGAGGCATATCTGGATCAGAGCCGGACTGAGGCCTTCGGTCGAAAGATCGACGCTCGCTCACGAGCTGGCTCATATCCTTCTCGGACATACATCCTGCCAAGACGCACGTGGAGAGCTGCGCGCTAACCGATTGGCCGCACGTCTACTTCTTGACCCCGACACTGTCAGCCGCGAGCGCGAGCGCTGCTCATCTTTGAGCGAGCTAGCCGACGTTTTAGGCACAGATGTCGATTTGGCGTCATGGGGTCTTGAGGCCTGCGACCATACCCCTAACAATGTGATACAGATTACATGAATTAGATGCAGAACAACTTGACTATACACCGCTGGCGGCGTATTCTATTTCTTGTCGGAAGGGATTGGCCCCCGACAAACTCAAAGGAGAAAATGAAATGAACACCTACACTTGGACCGACGCTCCCGCTTGGATGCCCGAAGCGATCCTCTACACGGACCTCAGCACCGATGAGAAGCGCGTCGAGATCGGTTTCTACATCGACTGCGCAGACGGCGAGATCAATCCTTCCTTCTCGATCAACGAAGACGGAGACTGGGTGTCCACCGACTCTGCCGAGGACTGGCCCGCAGTCGAAAAGTACATCCCCCGGTCAGAGTGGCCGGAGCCGATGTTCGTCGGCCAGCACGGGCCGAAGATCCGCACTCCCGACAAGGCCATCCTCGAGGCGGTCGAGGCCTTCAAGAAGCAGCTCGAAGCGGATCTCGAAGACTGACAGACAGAGATAAGGAACGGAGGCCCTTCCCACGATCGGGGAGGGCCTCCCCCATTAAGGAGCTGAAATGTATCCCCTAACATCGATCGGGATCCGAACCCGACGTGAGGGCCTCGGCCTGTCGCGCCGCGAGCTCGCGGAGATCCTCGACGTCAAAGAAAGCGGCGTGCGCAGCTGGGAGATCGGTAAAACAGAGCCTCGTGATCCCATGTGGCTTCACATGGTCTTGGGCGGGCTGGAGGACGAGATGATGAATCTTGTCGACGATCTCACCGATCCGGTCGACGGAGAAAAGCCGGAAACTGGCGAGCCATTGTTTCTACGCGCATATGTCAACCAGGATGATTACGAGACCCTCGAGCCGTACTGGAGCAAGCTCCTACCCATGCCGACATACCGAGCTGCGGTCGCTGTCGCTGCACTGATTCTCCAATCCCACGACATTCCCACGTATATCGTGGGCGTCGACGACTAGGAGCGAGGAAACCATATGACCATCACATACCTCGGCATGACAGCGATCGCCGCGCACACCGGCCTCTCCGTCAATACGCTAAAAAGCTACCTACGCAAGGACATGCTCCCCGCTCCGGATGCTGTGATTGAATCTCCGACCGGCCAGATCCGCGGATGGACGCAGGAGACGATCGACGAGTGGATGGCATCCCGGCCAGGGCGCGGAAACCGCGCGGCCCACAAATAGACACACAGACATAAGGAAGGGTACCGGCGGGAATCCCGCCGGTACCCTTCGGAGCCTGCATCTATCAGCCGCCCTGGGTTCCCAAGGCGGCTACGATTATTTGTTTTTTCTGCTGTGGCACATAGAGATAAGCACTGGGAAGATCTTCCCAGTGGTGGATGATGTAAGGGATGAGTGTAAGGACGCATTCTGCCTGATAGGCAGGTGCTGTCCCCTTTGGGGGATCATCGGGAAGAGGGAAGCCTGCCCAATGGATTCCATGATCAATAAGAGCTTGCGTCTCCTCTTTATTTAAGAGCTGCCGCCGATCCTGCGTGATGAGAACATTTACGCCACGCTGCGCGAGCTCAGGGATGAGTTCTGTATCTTTTGCCCCATTAAGCCGCAACGCGCCCACGCTTGTTATTCTATGCTGCCGCTTATATATCTGATCGAGAGCTTTCGCGATAACAGGGCTGATGTTTTCATCAACGCAAAAGTAGCGGGAGTCGGTGTTGTTGGGCATTGCTCAGGCGATGGCCTCGATTTGCCTGTTGAATTCGATAGCGCTTTCAACAGCCGACGCAGTGAGGTCTGGATAGTATTCAAGGACATAATCCACATCCGGGTCTTCTACGCCCGCGAAATCAGCGATGGTGTCGTACCCGATACGTGTCCCCTCGATCGCGGGCCACCCCCCAATGCGTGCAGGATTGACGCAAATATGAGGAGCGGGAGTGGTGAAAGCCGGTACCTCTTGCTTCCGGAAGTTGGTGAAAGCCTTGTTCATTTCTTCAAAAGTGAACAGGGTGCGCGCGCCAGGAGATCTCACCAGGTCGATTGCTTCAGCGTCTGGTCCTTGTACGAAAATGGTCTTTCCGTCAGTGCCGAAGGAGTACTCAGAGGGGTGTTCGACCATGTGCAGAACGTTCAGAGTGCCAAACGCTTTGTGGATTTTTTGTAGCGAGGTTTCAGAGCGTAGAAAAGCAATGGAGCGCAGAGCTACCAGATCGCGGAAAGAGTATATGGGGGGACGCTTGGCTCTGATTTCGGGCACAAGAAGACCAGACCTGCTCCATGAGCGGAGCTGGTTAGGGGTTACGCCTGTTAACTTGGAAGTGAGGTTTAGTGGGAACATCTTCATCCTCCACAAAGCTCAACTATGCCTACACATCTATAGTATATCGCTTTTAGGGGTATTTCGAGGATTTTTCCTCCCTTTTGCATGGAAGATGTCACTCTCACCCAAAGACTTTTTTGCATGCCTAGCGGCTCCCCGCGAGTGACAAACGAAGATTGTCCCGGCCGGTGTGGATGCTGGCCGGGATTTCTTTTTATAGCTCGACGGGGAGGCTGTCTGCGAGGCGCCTCGCTCTGTCTTCCGCAGCATGCTGGTACCTCATCGCGACCTCGACATCGCTGTGTCCTCCTCGCTCCATGATCTCGGCGAGGGTCGCGCCCTGCTGGGCGTAGAGAGTGAGGCCTGTATGTCGGAGGTCGTGGAAGCGGAAAGACGGCAGGCCCGCCACCACGCGCGCCGCTGCCCACGCTTTATTGTGATTGGTCTGAGAGATCGGTTTCCCCGGCTCGATCGGCGAGGGGAAGACCGGCGCATCTTTGTCGTCGGCGACGTAGATGTCGAGGTGATCGCGGATGACTGGGACTAGGGCTGTGGGGATCGTGACCTCGCGGGCAGCGCCGCTTTTCGGCGTCGTATATCCCGGAGGCACTGCTTTTTGATTCCACTGGCGCTCGATACGGAGCCTCGGCGAGCCGGATTCCAGCCCGATAATGTCGCGCCTTTGGAGGCCGAGGGCCTCGCCCTGGCGTAGAGAGCACCAAGCCGCGAGCAAGACGGAGAGCCGGAGCGGGCCGGGCATCGCTGCAGCCAGGGCAGCGACCTGACGAGGCGAAGCAATTTTCCCCACATCAAGACTGCTCCCTTTGATTTTCGGAGCAGATACCCGCACCGGGGACGACGCGATGATCTCCCTCTCTACCGCGTAATTGAATAGGCGCCTCATACAAGCGACGATTTTGGCGCGTGTGCGCGTGCTGGCCGCGCGATCGGCCACTCGCTGGATATCCCTAGACGCGACCTCGCGCACTGGCATTCCGCCGATCCGAGGCAGCACATGCACGGACAAGACCGATCGATACTCGCGGAGCGTCGCAGGCTTCCGCTGACCAGACTCCACCTGCCTCTCAAAATCGGCGAGCCAGTCTTCTGCAACTTCTTCGACGCTCGTCTGCGCGCGAGAGGCCTCCTCAGCCTCACGCTTCGCTTCCGCACGCCTCGCCGAGGGAGGCACGAAAATACCCCTAGCGACGTCGGCACGCGCGATCGACATAGCAGCCTTCGCATCCATCAAAGTATCGAAGCGCCCAAGACGATATCTCTTCCCCGACTCGTGAACAGTCGCTCGATACTTTCCGCGGGTCTCATCCCATTCGATACCGGGGGGCAGTTTCTTTGGCATGACCGAAACCTCAAAAATGGTGGGGGCGTATTGGGGGCGTTTTTACCGCCCCCAAGCGTACCAATCGGTATATATCGGCTTCAATACCCACAGCCCAAAAACGTTGCAAACAAAGGAAAAACCCCGGGATCTCAACGGATCCCGGGGACGTACTGCGGAGGATGGGGGATTCGAACCCCCGAGGGCTTGCAC
>ERZ772974.2030-NODE-2030-length-12716-cov-48.458021_pt1 | contig 12716 bp, 7 predicted proteins | sample MGYA00580671_ERZ772974 | MGnify/ENA primary metagenome ERZ772974 (study PRJEB29015, sample SAMEA2738065) | human oral metagenome | biome: human oral; feature: human-associated habitat; material: saliva | place: China | collected 2218 ... | reverse complement strand
ATAATAATATTCTGTCTCATAAGCTTTCTCCTTTAATATTCAATACAAAAATACGCCTTTTCTTTTTACACAAACATAGAATTACATACTTATTTCACACACTTTAATACTCAAACCAATGTTTTTGCGCACATCACTTACTCCGTGTGCAGTGTTTGCAAGTTGTTTACTATCAAATGCCTTCAATACCACAAAAGAACCAATAGCATTCTTCCTTAGACTCCAAACAACTCTTATATATAAGCCTCTTGAAATCTTTTTTCAATAAAATATTAACCTGCATTAAACCTTATTACATTCTTGTCGTCATATATATCGTTCAACGACAAGATTTAGAAATTAACAATAAACTTATGGTAAAAAGACTGTTGACATTTGTTCTTCTGCTGACTGGCTCTATATCGATGCTGGCACAGAACCGAACAATTACGGGATCACTCTACGATGGAGAGTTAAAAGAGAAGGTACCATTTGCTGTTGTTCAGCTGTTGAAGCAGGACAGTAGCTATGTTGTTGGTGCCACTTCAGACGAGGCAGGAAGCTTTAAGATTACGGCTCCGAGCAATGGACGATTCATCTTGAAAGCATCTTATGTAGGTTACAAGACTATTTTTCAGAACATTACCATTGCCAATGAGCAGGATGTGGCAGTGGGTCAGTTAGACTTCCAAGTAGACTCACGCACTTTGAAAGAGGTGAAAGTTGTGGCAAGTGCACCGAAAGTTGTCGTAAAAGCCGACACTTTCCAGTACAATGCTTCGGCTTATCGTGTACCAGAAGGTTCGACGATTGAGGCTCTTGTAAAGAGATTGCCTGGTGCGGAAGTGTCGAGTGATGGAACCATTAAGATTAATGGTAAGGAAGTTAAGAAGATTCTTGTTGATGGAAAGGAGTTCATGGTGGGCGATACCAAGACCGCTATGAAGAATCTCCCTACCTCTATCGTACAAACTATTAAGGCTTACGACCAAAAGAGTGACTTGAGTCGTGTAACGGGTATCGATGATGGTAACGAGTCAACCGTACTCGACTTTGGTATCAAAGCGGGAATGAACAAGGGTTTATTCTCTAATATTGACTTCGGTATCGGTACGCATAACCGCTATTCAGAGAAGGCGATGGGCGCTTATTTCAACAATAAGTTCCGTATGATGGGCTTTGCATCAGCCAATAATGTCAACGACATGGGCTTCGGTGGTGGTCCACGTGGCGGTTTCGGTGGCGTAAGACAGGGATTGAATGCGACCAAGATGGTGGGTCTGAACCTGAATTATGACAACGGAAACACCCTGCAGTGGGATGGTAGTGTACGTTGGAACCACTCTAATGGCGACCTGAACACACGTGTATCAAGTGAGAACTTCGTAGCAAGTCAGGGCTCATTTGCCAACCGTCTTTCACAAGAATACACCAGAACGAACTCTTGGGACGGCCGTTTCCGCTTGGAGTGGCGACCTGACTCTGTATGGAATATTATGTTCCGACCAAACATCAGACTCACTAAGAACGACGGACAGGTGGTTAGTTCTTCTGCTGCCTATAACGCTGACCCATACGAAACAGTTGATGATCCATTGTCAGCAGCCTCTATCGCACAGCTGAAAGCATTGGGAACGATGGTGAATACACAGCGTAATATGCCCATAAGTTATGGTAATACCACCGCTTTGGGTGCTATGCTGCAGGTGAATCGCAAGCTCTCAAGCAACGGAAGAAACGTTACTTTGCGCGTAGATGGTAACTATAGTGATTCGGACTCAAAGACCTTCTCAACGCAAGATATTCAGTATTTCCAGTTGCAAGATGCACTCGGAAACGACTCTACTTATCGTGCCTATCGTTACAACCTTATGCCAACAAAGAGTTGGGACTATGCTTTGCAGGCAACTTATAGTGAGCCAATTGCCCACAAAACTTACCTGCAGTTCAGCTATCAGTTTAAGTATGGCTTCTCAAAGAGCGACCGTGACACCTACGATCTCTCTGCTATGCCATCAGGTGCGTTCGGTAGTCTGCAACCAGCTTACCGTTCATGGGACAATTATCTCGGACTGCTGACCAACCCTATGGCAAGCTATCTCGATGATAACTTGAGTCGTTACTCTGAGTATCGCACCTACACACACGACATGCAGGTGATGATGCGAATGATTCGTGACAAGTGGAAGATGAACGTGGGTGTGATGTTCCAGCCACAGCACTCTACTTACATGCAGGATTACCTCGGTGTACACGTTGACACAGCGCGCACAGTATTCAACTGGAGTCCTACCTTCGACTTCCGTTATAAGTTCAGTGAGCAGAGCAATCTGCGTATCAATTATAAGGGTACGATCACTCAACCTACGATGAGTCAGCTGTTGAGTATCGTCGACAACACTGACCCACAGAACATTTCTGTTGGTAACCCTGGTTTGAAGCCAGCCTTCACCAATAACTTCCGCTTGTTCTATAATACGTACAAGCAGAGTCATTCACAGGCGCTGATGACTTTCGCAAACTTCTCAACGACACGAAATGCGATTGGCAACAGTGTGACCTACGATGCGATTACAGGTGCACGTACGATACGGCCAGTGAACGTAAATGGTAACTGGGATGCTGATGCAGGATTGATGTATAACACAAGTATCGACTCTGCTGGCGTATGGAATCTCCACACCTTTACGCGTGCTAACTTCAATCGTTACGTCAGCTATCTGCAGCTTAACAGAACAAGCAACTTAGAGAAGAATATAACGAAGTCATTGACCTTAGGAGAACGACTCGCTGCCAGCTATCGTACCTCTTGGTTAGAATTGGAGTTAGACGGTTCAGTAGATTATACGAACACGAAGAATAATCTTCAGAGTATGAGCAATCTACGTACATGGCAGTTTGCATATGGTGGTACGTTGAGTCTTAACCTCCCTTGGAACATGAGCATCTCTACCGACCTTCACCAGAACAGTCGTCGTGGATATAGCGATGCTTCATTGAACACCAATGAGCTACTTTGGAATGCGCAAATCTCACAGAGTATGTTGAAAGGCAATGCACTGACCTTCAGTTTGCAGTTCTATGACATCTTACGTCAGCAGAGCAACCTCTCACGTGTCATCAACTCTATGAGCCGTACAGATACTGAATACAATAGTATTAATAGCTATATCATGCTGCGTGCTACCTACCGTCTGAACCTCTTTGGTGGTAAGAACGCTATGCCTAAACCAAAGGATGGTCCAGACTTCGACCGCAATGGTCCCGGTATGGGTCCACGTCCAAATGGTCGTCCTTCTGGCAACGGTGGCGGTCGTCCTCCTATGGGCGGTGGATTCGGTGGATTCTAACAGCCTCACCCCCAATCCCTCTCCGAACCAGCGGTCACTGACCGAAGGGAAGTAATGGAGAGGGGCTGGGGGTGAGGCTGTATTATACCAAGAACTCTTGTACAATCCTTTGAAAATGCTTACCTTTGTCTGCAACCCTAAATCATTCAAAGAAGGGTAAACCCAAATAAAAAAATACTGATAATGAAACCTATCAATAACTTTATCGCAGCTGTGGGCTTGACGCTCGCACTCTCTGTTATCACCAACAACGCTCACGCACAAGTAAGTAATATGCAGGAGAAGGTGAAAAACTACTTCCTTCAAACACTTAAAAAGAAGCAGAATGTAGAACAGAAAAGCAAAGATGCCTTTCAACGTAACAAGACTTATACAACGGATATTCAGCAGCTGATTAAGAACAAAGATATAGCTCAAAACCAAAAGATGGTATGGGATGCATGGTGCCAAGCGAATCGCGAACTAAATGAACAGAAGCTCGCAAAGCCTGAAGACTTGCAGAAAGGCATAAAAGCATCGTGGAATTTACCTGAAGCATTGGAAAAGAATGCCGTCATGCCTTACTACTATGGTGTAAAGGGAAACGCAGCAGGTAAGCTTCCGTTGTTCCTTTACCTGCATGGTTCTGGTCCAAAGGAACAAGAATGGGCGACCGGACTTATCTTAGGAAACAGATTCCAAGATGGTCCTTCTCTCTATTTCATTCCACAGATTCCTAATGAAGGCGACTACTATCGCTGGTGGCAAGTAGCTAAACAGTTTGCTTGGGAGAAACTTATCCGACAAGCATTGGTCGAGGGTAATGTTGATGCTAACCGCCTCTACGTCTTCGGTATATCTGAAGGTGGCTATGGCAGTCAGCGTCTTGCCTCGTTCTATGCCGACTATTGGGCTGCAGCGGGTCCAATGGCTGGTGGCGAACCATTGAAGAATGCACCTGTAGAAAACTGTGCTAACATTGGTTTTTCATTCCTCACAGGAGCGGATGACACTGGTTTCTACCGTAATATTCTAACTTATTATACGCAGATTGCATTTGACTCTGCTCAGTTGGCACGACCGCTTGATGCCGACAAGCGTCCGCTCTTTGTTCATCGCATAAACCTATTGCCTGGCATGCAGCATCATATTAAATACGACCTCACTACTCCATGGCTCAAGAATTTCGTTCGTAATCCCTATCCAAAGACGGTTCTCTGGGAAGATTATGACATGGATGGGCGACATCGTTCGGGCTTCTACAACCTACAAGTGTTAAGCTCTCCTACGCAGAATCGCACTTACTATGACATGAATATCCACAACAATGTGGTGAAGATTAATATCAAAGAGGTCGAATATACCGCTGTTGAGAGAGACAAACATTGGGGTATTGAAATGAGATTTAACCGCAGCTACACAAATGCAAAGGGCGGTAGACTACGTATTTATCTGAATAGCGAACTCATAGACATGAACAAGCCTGTGACAGTTATCGTCAACGGAAAAGAGTTCTATCGAAAGAATGTGAAGGCAAATCTCCAAGACATGATTAATAGCTGTACCGAATATTTCGATCCTTACAGAGTTTATCCAACTTCCATTGAGATTAATTATTAACTCAATGGGAGCTGGGGAAATCCCTCTTTACTCTCCTTTTGTAATAAAATTTCACTACTTCCGTTTCAAAAGATGCTCTTTTGGCTTCTAAAAGACGCCTAATTGGCTTCCAAGAGACGCCCTTTTGACCTCTTAAAGACGCCCTTTAAGAACCCAACTAAGCACCTTTTATCAACCAACTTTGTAACAGTCTGATTATAGGAAACTTACAAAGGCTGTAAAATACACGTTTTTCATACCGCTTTTAAGCCTTGAAAGCGGAATTATTGTAAATAAATTTCAGACCCTTCCTTTGAGTATTCATAATTCTGGTGTAATGTGCTTTGAAGTAATGTCACACAGAGAAAAGGAGAGGACGGAGGATTATAAAACAAAGCAATGGTAGGCACGGAGGCACCGTCGGTGCATAGAGCGACGGAGTTTGTTTGCCATTTCTATTAGTAATTTATACACAAAGCGTTTATCCCAAAATAGTTATCAAGAATCTGTACGCTATGCCTCCGTCGCTCTTTGTGCCGTCGGCACCTCCGTAACATTGCATTACTTCCGTCCCCTCCGTGACTCCGTGTGCCCATTATATAAGCCTTTTAATTTATCCTCCATATTTCGGAAGAACCTCTTATTACCCTGTTACCATGTCTCTTATTACCCTGTTACCATGTCTCTTATTACCCTGTACCATGTCTTCCATTACTCTGTTACCATGTCTTACATTACTCTGTTACCATGTCTCCCATTACTCTGTTACCATGTCTCTTATTACCCTGTACCATGTCTTCCATTACTCTGCCTCATGTCTTCCATTACCCTGTCTCCATCAAGGAATGCAAAATCACAAAAAAAGAGTTGACAAGTTAATTATCCCAAGGAGCCATACCCCTCAAAACAATTAACTTGTCAACTCGTTTACTTGTGTACTCCGTCTACTTACAAGAGTCCACTTAAAGTTCTCTCAAACCTTTCATTATCTCTTCTTCATGAACGCAGCAGGCTTAGCATTTGTGCTTAAAGGATGGAAAAGCATCACAGGCTGAAGCAAGAACAGAGGACCATTAAGGTATAACTGGCTTCCCTGCTGGTTGTACTTATAGATTGCGAAGACGTTTCCATTAAATGAATTAAGGGGGAAACCTAAAGGTCCTAAATACGTTAAGCTCTTAATGTAAGCGGCATTCTTACCACTATCCTCAAGAATACCAGCAACCATTTTATCCGCCTTAGAGTAAGACATTCTTGCTGTCATTGTCAACTGATTTGACGCATAATAGTTATAAATACCAGGAACGACCTTCTGGAATTTAGCAAAATCAGCATCACTCACCTGACCAGTACTATGTGCTTCAGTCTGCTGACGAATTAGCTTCATGAATGTACCATAATGATTGATGTCCCAAATAGCAGTTCTGTAGAAATAAGTGGTATCATTAACTCTCTTTGAAAGAACATATTCGCCAGCCTTCAATGACAATGACACCTTAGCTGGATCAAAGGTGAGTGTCATCTTCATACCCGTATCACTTGAATTAAAGGTCAACTCGGTATCAGATTTCTTCTCAAGTGTACCAACAATCTGCGTAACCAATGTGTTAATATCAGTTGTAGATGAGGTCATCTTAAGAAGGTCATAACCATAGAGACTATAGGTCTTACCTACAAGGTCGTCAATGCTTCCCTGTGTTACAGTGATAGTATCACGGTTCTCTTGATTCTTCAAAACGAGTGAGAAAGTACGAATCTCACCAGTAGTGTTAGCTCCGATATGTGCCACGAAAGCAGAGTCCTTATTCTCAATTGATGTCACACCAGAAGCATCGGCAGCATCAGCAAGCTCCATAGAAGGCTCAGCACCTAATGCAGTATAAGGTAGAGTGAGGGTTGTATCCTTATCACTCACAGCGTAATACTTAGCACCTTTGTACTTGAAAAGAGCTCCAGCCTGCAAGATTGGCAGATTAGTAGAATCCTTACCATTCTTGATTGTCAACACAGCAGAACGACTGTCAATGGCTGGGTTGTTAGTAACACTGACTACGATAGAATCGTTCTGCAGCTGAGCTGTTGCCCATGAATCACTGACAGAAACGGTTGAGCCAGCAGGTGCAGTAAACTTCACCCCACCCTTCTGTGCCGCAGCAGTAAAGGTGAGTTTTGAGTTTACTACCTGCACAGGGTTCTCACGCAAGTAATTACTACCTGCATCGTTGTCGTCACTGCAGGCAACGAAGCCTGCAGTAACAGCAAGGAGAAGACAAATATTAAATATCTTTTTCATAAAACACTTACTTGTTTAGTTTTACTTGAGACGCTGTAGATGTTGTGAGGAATGAATTCCAGTCTACATCGAAGCGTGCAACACGGTTTGGTAGATACTGTGGCATCAATACAGACGCTGTATTGTCGAATGAATCCTCTGGCAAGATAGAAGGCTTGGCAGATGAAGATGTAGAAGCCTTCTTGGTGATTACTGGGTTAGTCCACTTATCCCACCAACCTGCAAGATTCTCAGAGGTGAATGGTTCGCCAGTGTAAGCCCAGAGAATGATACGCTCAGTAGTCAAACCAGTATACTGTACCTGTCCATTAGAGATGCTGAACAATGGTCCACAGAGTGACGCACTGATATCGCCATTGTCTGCAACGGTGAAGGTAATGAGGTTATAAGCGCCTGTACCTGTACCTGTACCACTCTTCTCATCGATGTTAAAGGCATTACCGATGTTATAGCTTACATTATTCCCCTGGAAGGTCATCACCTTCTGACCACCCTGCATCAAGAATGCATTAGCAGAAGCTACGTAGGTCAATGGGAATACATAATCTGAGCCATAAGCACTGTGAACATTGAGGTAGAACTTGCGGTTCGCACCAGAACCTACATATCTCAGTCGTGCTGTACGAGTATTATCAAAGAAGCCCATCTTTCCATCCTTTGATACATATGAGTTCATCGTGAGCTCATAAGTACCCATGAGTGCAGAAAGGTCGAACTGCATAATCTGAACCTGTGCCTCTTTTATACCATTTGAAATCTTAAGTTTTGCACCACGCGCATTCGTTGCAATAGGATTAGCATCTACCTTAATAGTAAGCTTATCACCATCCTTAGAGAGGTGAAGCCATGATGCATCACAAGTGATGTCGAGTTTGTTAAGATATGGAATGGTCTTGGTGATAGTCTTTTCACCATTAGAAGCGTTGATAGCACCTATCATCTTCGCAATGAGATTTACATCAATATTAGAAGCAGTAGACTCCACACCAGTTCCAGAGAACTTAGCAGTTGCCTTATCGAATGTTAAGTCGTACAACTGTACGCCATTCAACATAATAGGCTCATACAAACGGATTCCCTTATCTGTAAAGGCGTAAGCAGACTCAGCAACAAGTTTATCACCATCATAGATAGCTAACTGACGATTGTTCTTATCGGTCACAACGAGTGTGTAAGGCTTTCCACCAATGGTAAGAGCTACATCAGAGAAAACAAAGAGGTTGGTAAGTTCTGTTACCTTCTCTATATATTCTGAAGCTTCACCAGAGAGTTTATTGAGATACATAGTATTCAACGAACGCTTGCCGTGAATCTTGATGCGGTCAGCACCAATGCTATCAATAACAAACTCGAAGTCGCCTTCCTTACCGCGATACTCACCATCCTTTGGAGTTGCATAGATGTGGAGGAAAGTATTGTAAGTATCAAACGACAAAACCGGTCCGTCGTCTTCTTTCATCTTATACAATGACTTTACTTCGCCATCATCAGGATTGTTCTCATAGCGTACAATCGCATCATCATTAGTGAACTTAATCGTATAAGCCACGCCACCATAAGCCTGGTTTCTCTGTGGATAATAGTCTAAAGCCCAGCCATATTGCGATGCCACCAACGTTTCCTGTGCCTTCTGAAGGAATTCGTCCATACGCTCAGAGTAAGGCTTTCCAAAGACATTCTCTTCTTCTGTCTGGCATGACTGAAGGAAAAGAGCTGGCAAGGCAAGTAGGAGATATATAAATAATTTATTTGCTTTCATATAATGATCCTTTCTTAATAATTAAGATTTGTCAGATTATAACTGCCACTAACAACGTTGTTCTCACGCTCGATGACAGCTTCACGCACCTTCTCAAGGTCGACATTAAAGGTCTCCTTATAGTAACGTTTAGCAATCTCGAGCTTCTTCTCAATAGCTGTTACACCTGGCTGATCTTCTACAGCTGCACCATTCGCATCCACAACGGTTGCTCTCTTGAGGAGAGCCTTCCACTGTGCATCGGTAGAGATAATGTAAGTACTTACCACCTCAGCAAAGTCTTCACGCTCTTCCTTCTGTGAGTAAGCTGTAACGAAGCCACGCTTCTCATAACCTGTTCCATACTTCGCAGAACTCCATGAGTCATTAACATAACCTGTTGGGGTTACCTTACCAAACTCACGTGGATAGTCCTTTGTCTGGTTAACGATGTGAACAAACTCGTGGTGAATCGTCTTGAGGTAGTATTCATCCAAGTAGGTACGGTTGTTCTTGAATCTATCAAGATGGTTAACACCCAAGAGACGAATCTTCTTTCCACCCTCAGCAGTACCGAGTTTTATATTACCATTGTTCTCATACTCGAACTCACCCAAGAAGCTAAAGAGCTTTGGGAAGAAGCGACGTGTGAAATCAATACCTGCTGCTTCGGTATAAGCCTCAACACAAGTGTACTTCACGATATGCGCTAACTGTACTGACTGAGCTGAATCGGCTGGTACATCATAGTAAGACATATCCGACTCATTGTCCTCATAACGCCACTGTATTTGAATGTTATAAGGTACTACGAAGTTCTTGTACAGCCATTTGTCAAAGACAGTGTTTGCCGTCTTGGAAGGCTTGATAACGCTCTCGCTTGACAAATTATCGTCTGAACAAGCAGTGAAGCCTGCTGCCACTGCCGCCAATAGCGATAAAGCTAATATATTTTTCTTCATTTCTTATTCCTTTAATTAGCTATTAAAAAGAGTGTGCACTTACTGGGGTAGAATACTGATTGACCGCTGAAAGTACTGGCAATTTGTACTGAGAAAGGTCAACGAGCTTCGCACCTGCTACAAGAGCCTTAGCTGGGTTGCCAGCAACACCAGCCTCACGAATACTCTGTGGAATCTGTACCACCTGACGAGGATCGTCCTTCTCCAACCAATCAAGGTTCTTTGAAGGCTTACCGTTAGCACCAATCAAACGACGTGGAATCTCGATATTGTAACGTCTGATATCCATCCAACGCATTCCCTGATGTACAGTCTCGATACGACGGAAGTTCAGCAAGCACTGCAAGAGTGACTCCTGCACTGAGCCTTCAGCATCGATAGTGAAACGAGGGCTGATGTGCTTCTTGAAACTTGGTACCATCTTAGCAGCATCAGCGTATGCATATGGAACTGTCTTGAAGTAAGTTTGTACACTTGTTGGGGTAAGGGTCACATTGGTATTGAAGAAGTTCTTCATCCAAATAGTCATATCTGCACAAGCAGCATCATTCTGACCAAGCATGATTTCAGCCTCTGCACGGTTGAGCAAAGCCTCATCCATAGTGAAATCAACGTTCAATGTGCGGAGATAACCAGAGCCTGTTGTCGTATTACGAACCTCAAACTCACGTGGAAGTTTCATCAATAAAGCGAAGTTATTCTCACCTGAATTAACAGTAAATGGCTTCCAAATGAGGTTTGACGATGTACCCCAGATGTTATTACTATTGAACAACTCTGTCTCTGACAAGTAGTTAGTAAGTGTATAACGCTTACTGATTAACCATGGTCCAAGAGCCATACCAGCATTGCTGACACTGGTTTGAACAAGGAGGTTACAGTCTGCAGAAGCACTACAATAAGCCTCAGCACTCTTTACTGCCTGATCTGATTTACTCAGTGGCATAGCCTGCAATGCTCTATAGTCACGCAAAGAAGCAGCAGGATTACTACCTAAGAGCTTATCAGCATATTCCTTTGCCTTCTCCCACTTCTCATAATAGAGGTAGAAACGAGTTGCAAAAGCATAAGCAGCCTGCTTATTGAAGTGATACTTTGGCACCTCATATGTATCGTTAAGCAATGGGATACCAGCCTCAATATCAGCAGCAATCTTTGCATAGACATCAGCTACAGTACCACGATTACTCTGTTCTGCAGCTGCAGAGAAGTCTGCAATTCCTGTTGCATAATAGAGTCCAGCATCCTTTGTACTGGTCTTGCCATTATAAGGACGGCAGAATTCGTTAGCAAGGATAAAGTGGTCATAGGCACGAATGAGCAAAGCCTCACCCTTTGAATTACGAAGTATATCGTTCTTTGGACCGCCTTGATCCTCAATGGCAGCCAAAGCTTCATTAGCCTTATAGACACCCTCATAATAAAGCATCCACACCTGCTCTGGAGAGTCATTACCACCCTCTGTCTGCTCTTGCCAGAAGAAGTACTGATCACCACCACGATTACCCTGGCTATTCTGTGCTCCCATGTAATCGGTATTGTCAGACATCCACTCGTTAAAGAGTGTCGGTGTACGGTCAGGATAGGCTGTCACAAGCAGACCCGCAATCTTCTTTGGTGTGTCCAAAGTCGTACGGTTGTCTGGCAACGTATCCAATTGGTCAGAACAAGATGCAAGTATCGCTACAGATGCAAGCATCAAGCTGCCCTTATATATGATATTCTTAATTTTCATATTCGTTCTATATTAAATTACTTCTGGTTCTGATTCAGCATCTCTTTATTGTCTAATGGCTGTATCATTTTACAACCATTCGCCTTGTTAGGAACTCCAATGTTACTATCAACATTTGGATATTCTCAGCTGAATATGAAGCCTCCGTTAAAATATTAAAGACCTAATCTCAATGTCATGGTGAACTGCTTTGGAACTGGCGCAGCCACACCACCTGTATTGAAGAACTCTGGATCCTGACCGTTCAGCTTCTTATCTGAATAGAAGAGGAAGAGGTTAGTTGCCTGAAGCTTCAAAGCTAAACTGCTAACACCAATCGTTCTAATCATAGCTGCAGGGAAAGTGTAACCCAATGAGATTTCCTTCATACGAATGAAGTCACCCTTTGCGATACGAACATCAGAATAGTTATAAGCATTGTAAGCAACATCCAACTGTGAATTGTTGCGGTTCTGACGACGTGAAGCAATTACAGGGATAGTAGTCAAAGCCTCATCACCACTGTATGTCCAGCGATTACGGAACTCCTTAGGCAAAGCATCCATATCGTCATAGCGATTGCTGAAGATATGGTTCAAACGAACCTTATTACCAAAGCTATAAGTAACAAATACGTTGAGGTCCCAATTCTTATAACGGAAGACGTTACCGAATGAACCCGTTGTAGTTGGATCGGCAGGACCTTCGAACTTCAGATACTTAATCTTCTCCTGATCACGCTCCTGGAGGTTAAGACCAGAGATAGTTCTTCTACCATCCTCGTTCATGAATGTAGGCAAACCCTCACCATTGAGTCCAGCAAATGGAATGCTAAAGATAGAGTTTACAGGATAACCTACAAGACTATAACCAGTTCCCTGTACGAGGTCGATAACACGTGCATGGGTGAAGAGACTTGTAATCTCATTGTGTGTCCATGAGAAGATGAAGTTAGATTCCCAACTGAAGTCCTTTGTCTTGATGTTATGTGTATTCAATGAAAGCTCCATACCATTAGACTTCATTGAAGCAACGTTAGCAAGGTTATAAGAACCCAACTGTGGATGGTTCACGTAACCAATAAGGTCACTATTGCGACGCC
>ERZ772974.2023-NODE-2023-length-12747-cov-3.524819_pt1 | contig 12747 bp, 20 predicted proteins | sample MGYA00580671_ERZ772974 | MGnify/ENA primary metagenome ERZ772974 (study PRJEB29015, sample SAMEA2738065) | human oral metagenome | biome: human oral; feature: human-associated habitat; material: saliva | place: China | collected 2218 ... | reverse complement strand
CAAATATAAGAGGAATATATAAATATATTGAAAAATATTTAGAAAAGATAGATAAAAAAGATAATAAAAATAGTAATGAAGAGAAAAAAAGATTTTTAATAAAATTAAATGAAGATAAAATACAAAATGAATATATATTAAAAAAAGGTATGGAATATATCTATAAGAATTATAATATCTTAGAAATACAAAAAGCTGAAGATAAATTAAGAGAAAAGATTATAATTGGTCTTAGGATGGAAAAAGGAATTTATTTAGAAAAAGAAATGATTGAGAATTTTGAAATAAATAAGGTTATAGATAAATATATTAAATTAAAATTTTTAAAAAAATATATTGGAGAAGGTCGGAAAAGAATATATTTGCTTAACTGAAGAAGGTAAAAACTGTGCAAATATTATATGGCAAGAACTAGTATAGTGTGATATAATTTAACTTAAGGTTAGGTTAATAAAAAACTTTAAATAGGAGGTTAAAAGTATGTATTCAAAAAAAATAGACAAAAAATGGCAAGATAGATGGAAAGAAGAAGGAATATATAAGTTTAATAAAAATAATAAAGGCGAAAAACTATATGTTTTAGAAATGTTCTCATATCCATCAGGAGCAAAATTACATTTAGGACATTGGTATAATTATGGATTAACAGATTGTTATGCAAGACTTCAAAAAATGAGAGGATATAATGTATTTCATCCAATGGGGTTTGACTCATTTGGACTTCCAGCAGAAAACTATGCAATAAAAACAGGGGTACATCCAGAAGTATCTACAAAACAAAATATAGAAAATATGAAAGTACAATTAAGTGAAATGGGAGCATCATTTGATTGGAGTTATGAAATTAAGACACATGAACCAGAATACTATAAGTGGACACAATGGCTTTTCACATACCTATATAAAAAAGGACTTGCATATAAAAAAGAAGCACCTGTAAATTTCTGTCCATCATGTAATACAGTTCTTGCAAATGAACAAGTAATACAAGGTGAATGTGAAAGATGTGGAAGCACTATAGAAAGAAGAAAATTAAGTCAATGGTTTTTTAAGATAACAGATTATGCAGAAGAATTATTAACAGGACTTGAAAAATTAGACTGGCCTGAACTTACTAAAAAGATACAACAAAATTGGATAGGAAAAAGTACTGGTGCAGAAATAGAATTTAATGTAGAAGGAAAAGACATTGTACTTACAGCATATACAACAAGGCCAGATACACTTTATGGAGTATCATTTGTTGCAGTAGCACCAGAATCAGATATTGCAAAAAAATTAATAACAGAAGATCATAGAAAAGAAGCAGAAGAATACATACAAAAAACTTTAAGTAAATCAGATATTGAAAGACAGTTTACAGATAGAGAAAAAACACTTGCATATACAGGAAGTTATGCTATAAACCCTATAAATGGAAAGAAAGTACCAATAATTTTAGCAGATTATGTTTTAGAAAGTTATGGAACAGGTATTGTGATGGGAGTACCTGCACATGATGAAAGAGATATGGAAACAGCTAAAAAATATAATATAGAAATAATACCAGTTATAGATGAAAATGGTATTATGATAAATTCAGATAGATTTAATGGATTAAAAGTAGAAGATTTTAAAAAATTAGTAGTAGAAGAATTAGAAAAAGAAGGAAAAGGAAGAAAAGCGGTAAAATACAAATTAAAAGATTGGCTTGTATCAAGACAAAGATATTGGGGAGCACCAATTCCAATAATATATTGTGATGATTGCCGGAGAAGTTTTAGTAGAAGAAAAAGATCTTCCAGTACTTCTTCCAAAAGATGTAGAATTTAAACCAGATGGAAAATCACCACTTGCAAAATCAGAAGCATTTGTAAAATGCAAATGTCCAAAATGTGGAAAAGCTGCTAAAAGAGAAGTAGATACATTAGATACATTTGTATGTTCATCATGGTATGAATTAAGATATCCATTTAATAAAGAAAAGAATGTACCATTTGTTAAAGGTGAAATAGATGAATATGTTCCAGTAGATACATATGTAGGAGGAAAAGAACATGCAGCAATGCATCTTATCTATTCAAGATTTATATATAAGGCATTAAGAGATGGAGGATATTTAAAATCAGATGAACCATTTACAAGATTAATACATCAAGGACTAATATTAGGACCAGATGGTAACAAAATGAGTAAATCAAAAGGAAATACAGTATCTCCAGATGATTATGTAGAAAAATATGGTTCTGATGCATTAAGATTATGGTTAATGTTTGGATATGCATATGAAGAAGGTGGACCATGGAATGAAGATGGTATAAAAGGTATAAGTAAATATATCCAAAGAGTGGAAAATCTAGCAGATAGGATTATATCAAATGAACAAATAGAAAAAGAAATATCTAAAGAAGATATGGAAGAACTTAAACATATATTAAATAGAACAATATTTGGAGTTGAAAAAGATATTATACATTTTTCATTTAATACAGCAGTTGCAAAACTTATGGAACTTACAAATGAAATGATTAGAATTGAAAATAAATATGGAAATGTAAAAGAACTTAGAGAAACATTTAAAACATTTGTAAACATATTAGCACCAATGGCACCACATTTATCAGAAGAATTATGGGAAAAACTTGGAGAAAAAGAAAGTGTACATTTAACTAAATATCCTAAATATGATGAAAACTATTTAGAAAGAAATACTATAACTATAGCTGTACAAATAAATGGTAAATTAAAAGATACAATTGAAATAGAAAAAGGTGAAGAAAAAGATAAAGTTTTATCTAAAGTAAAACAAAAAGATAAGATAATTACAGCACTTGAAGGTAAAGAAATTGTAAAAGAAATATATGTACAAGACAAGATTGTAAATATTGTTGTAAGATAATAAGATAAGAGCAGGAAGAAATATCCTGCTTTTTTATATTTAAAAGCATTGACATAAGTATAAAATTATGTTAATATATAAATGCACAGAAAATGGGATACTAAAAGAATAATAATTTTTTTTAGGAGGAAAGAATATGCAAAAAGAAAGACTATATGACGAAACTAATTCAGAAGTGGAAAGCTTCCAACTCGTAATAGGGTACATTTCCGGGTATAATCGGGAAGAGTTGGAAAGAAAAAATGAATTTGATAGTATAGAGAGATTTAACACTTTATACTACAAAATAGCTCAAGAGATATATGATAAAAGCGGGGTATTTGTTACCGCGCTGACATTTAAATCAAGAGTTTTGTACCCTGGAGCCCCTGAAGGGGGGGAGAGGGTATATGTAGTACAGGGGAGTAGGAATGAAAAATTCACTCCAGATAAGGAAAAATATAAAAATGCAGTAGTAAAACTGGCAAGAATTCTTGCTAGTGAATTAGAACAAGAAACTTTCAGCATAAGCTGGACTGATATCAAGTATAGCTATTTTGAAAAAGAATAATAGTAAGAGAAGAAGGTACCAAACCTAAAAAAACATGTTGTAAAACAAGTTTAAAGGTTTGGTACCTTTTTTTATTAAAAATATGTAAAAAAAGAATGAAAATTATAATAAATAAGGTATGATATATATATAAGATATATAAAGTAAAAAGGGGATAATTGAATGAAGGGATTAAAAAAGAAAAAAGGAATAACATTAATTGCACTTGTAATAACAATAGTAATAATGTTACTTCTAGCAGCAGTTGCGATACAAATGGCAATAGGAAATAATCGGGCTTATAACAAAATCAACAGAGGCAAAAAAAGAACAAGCGAAAGCAGAATTATTTGAAACAGCAAAATTCGAATATTTAAATTTAAAAACAAAGGCAATAGAAGAAGGAACTCAGGAACCAAGTGTTGATAAGATATTAACAGAATCTAGCTTTCTAAATAGTTATAATATTATAGGTGATAATATAACAGATAAAAAAGGAAATATTATAGATACTAAAGAAAATTTATTAGAAAGTTTAAAAAGTTTGACTAAAAATAATAATACATATCCAAAGACAGTTTCAGGAGTTACAATAACAGAAGATGATAAAGATAAAATGATTTTAAAAGTAAAAATAAAAGAAAATAATGAAAAATTTGTTGTACCTGGGACACGGAGCAGAAGCTATGGGAGATGATAATATTATTATAGATTTTGGACAAGGTTCAGGAGAAGAGTCTAAGTATATATGGTATTATTATGGTATTGAAAAAGAATATCCAAGAGGTGAATATATAATAAAAATAAAATATTTTCCATATTTAAATATTAGATTTTTGAATCTTAGTACAGAAGTAGAAGTAATACAATGGGGAAGTTTTGGAGATAGCAGAGATTATATCTCTAATATAACTAAAATAAATGAATGATAAGGATTTAAGTATTATTAAAAAAGTTGATATAAAATTGGAATTATATTAAAATATAACTATATCAAAATGTATTTTAATTTAAAATTAAATTTAAAGGAGTGATTTTCATGAGAAAAATTCTTAGTTTAGTATTAGTGGTATTAGCAGTTAATAGTTTTGGAATAAATCCATATCCATCAAGCAATTCACAAAATACAGGAAGTTATGGAAAAAATAATCGGAGCAAGAGAGGTGAGATAGATTACAATATCAAAGAAAAAGTTCAAATTGTAAATATTTCAGAAGTACTGGAAAAGACCTTCATTATACAACAAAAGGCATATATATTATTGGAAAATAATATAATGTTAATAGGAAAAGTTAATTCAGGAGGAAGGATAGACACTGAAAGAAAAGTAAAATTTGATATTTTGGATGATAATTGTATAACAATAAATTCTGGAAAAACATGTTATATGCTTAGAAGCAAAACAATGCTTCCTGAGATAATAAATGTATATAGTGGAAAGACAATTTCAGTGGGAAAATGGAAAAACCCAAAATTCCATGAATTTCTTCTGAATTGGAAAGGAAAATAAGCTAAGAAAAGAGATAAAAATACCTAGATGTTTAACATTTAGGTATTTTTTTAATATTAAGAGGTTATAAAAATGTTACAAATGTAGAAAAGATAATATATATAATATAGCATTTAATTATAATAAGTGAAAAAGGAGAAAGAAAATTGAAAATATTACAAAAGAGAAAACGGAATAACATTACTTGCATTAGTAATAACAATAATAATAATGTTGTTATTAGCAGGTGTAGCTATTCAGATGACTATAGGAGAAAATGGGCTTTTTGCAAAAGCTACAAATTCTAAAAAAGAACAATCAAAATCAGAATTATATGAAACAGTAAAAATTGAATATTTAAATTTAAAAACAAAAGCAATAGAGGAAGGGAGACAAGATCCACCAATAAGTGAAGTATTATCTACAACTAATTTTTTATCAAAATATAATGTTGATGGTGGTAATATAACAGATAAAAAGGGAGAGGTTATAGATACAGAAGAAAATGTTATAAGATCAATAAAAAATATTAAAGAAAGTGGTAGCACACATACATCAATACCTACACTAATGTCTACACCGCCACCAACACCTACACCAGCCACTTCATCTCCATCAGGTGCAAAAACAATTGGAGGAGTGACAATACCAGAATCAGATAAAGATAAGTTTATAATCAAATTAAAAGTTAAAAATAATATGAGAATAAACTTTGGAGGACTAAGAGGATTTAATGGAAGTGAAGAACCAAGAGTTAATACAGAAGGAGTAGTTAATGTAGATTATGGTAATGGAACAAAAGGAACAATAACAAATTTTTATGAAGGGGTATTTGTGGATTATACTGTAGGGGAATATATAGTCAGGTTTGAGAATATAACAAATTTTCATATAGGGAAAGATGCTACCACATATGGATCAGGCTATACAGATGATTATGATATGGAAATATTACAATGGGGAAAAGATACAGCTGGATGGTTGGAATTATATAATGTAAGTAAAATATATGAACCTGAAAATAGTAAATCAGTTATAGAGTATTATGATGGTAAATTTAATGAAATACCTGAATGGTTATTTAAGAATAAAGGTAATAGTAGGAAAATTAGTAGATTTTATTATTGTGCTAATATAACAACAGTACCAGGAAATCTATTTAATAATTGTAATAGTGTAGATAGTTTACAGTGGGAGTTTTATGATTGTATAAATATAACATCTATCCCTGATAGTGTTATAGAATATATGAGACGAGTAAAACAAAGAGTAGGTTATGTTTATCCTTTTTCTGGATTTAATAAAGCAAATGAGTATAATAATGCTATTAATCAATAGGATAAATATTTTGAAATTTAATCTGATAATAAATGATATTAAAATTATTGAAAAATATAAAATTAATGATATACTTATTTTAGTAACAAATTAAAAAAAGTAATCTAGTAAAGCAAAATTGTTATGCTAGAGGAGAAAGAGAGTGGTTATAATGCTATTAAAGGTTGGTATAAACAGAAGGGGTATCAACGGAAATGTTGATACATATGTTTTTAATGAAAAGTTTTCGTTTTAAGATCTAGAGAAAATGAAAATAAAGGCACATGAATATATTCAAGCAATACCAGTTGAATATACTGAAATAGAATTGTATCAATATGATACTAATGCTATTTCTAAGCTGGAGTTTATTGAAGCTATTAAAGCTTTTATTACAACAGAAAGAAAAATAATTGTCTATAACATGGTATACAACAATGAGTCTCAAGAATATATAAGACATAGAATAAAATAGTCTTATATTATTTGGGAATAAAATTAAATTTTAAAAATACACTATTAATTTGAAAGATTGATAGTGTACTTTTTATATTATATATATATAGAAACATAAGTTTATATATTGACATAAGTATAAAATTATGTTAATATATAAATGTACAATAAATGAAATACTAAAAAAATAAATAGTTTTTTAGGAGGATAAAATGAAAGAGAAAATATTAGCAGTAGTAATACCTGCAGTTATAGTACCATTGGTATTAATTGTAATTGGTACCATATATAAAATGAAAGAAAAATCTAGAAATGGGGAAAAACCCAATAATTTTTTTGAGGAAGCTATGGAATTCGATTTAGTAACCTTAGCCTGGGTAATTTCCATAATTGTTTTTCTATTTATAATTCAGATAATAGCTAGTAGCTTTTAGCTATTATTATTGACAGGATTAAAAAAAAGCCAGCCAATTTAATTGGTTGGCTTTTTTTATATATCTTTTTATCTTAGTATGATATACTAAATATATGGAAAATATAAGGATAGAAGGACAAATATATAATATAATATATTCAAATGCAAACGGATTTAAAATAATGACTGTAAATAGTGAAGGAAAAATATATACAGTAAAAGGATTACTTCCAATGGTAAATGTTGGAGATTATGTAGATATAACAGGAAGATATGTAGAACATAAAGAATATGGAATGCAGATAGAGGTTATAACATATGAAAAAGTAACACCAAAAGGAGAGGTGCAAATACTTGAATATTTATCATCAGGAGTTTTAAAAGGGGTACGGAGAAAAAACAGCACAAAGGATAGTAGAAGCATTTCGGAAAAGATGCACTAGAGGTAATATATGAATCACCAGAAAAACTTGCAATGGTACAAGGTATAAGTAAGAATAAGGCAAATGAAATATCACAAGAATATAGGGAGAAAAGAGAATTTTTTAATATTTTAGAATATTTGAAAAAATATAATTTGAGTATAGAAAATGTAACACAAATATATAATGAATATGGTATAAATACTGTAGAGATAATAAAAAATAATCCATATGTAATATTAGATATTGTAGGAAGAGTGGGTTTTTCTGAAATAGATAATATAGCAGTAGAAAATGGTATAGCCTTAAATAGTTTAGAAAGATTAGAAGCAAGTATAAAATATGCGATGAAGATTGCAGAACAAAATGGACATACATATGTAAATAAAAATAATCTTGTGGATTTTGTAATAAGTTTAACAGGAGCAGAAGAAGAATATGTATTACATGCAATAGATGAACTTTCTATGAAAAGATATTTAGATATAGAAGAAGAAAAAATATCATTAGAATCACTTTCAATAGCAGAACTTGAGATAGCAACAAAATTAGAAGTATTAAAAAATGCAAAGATAAAAAAGATAAAAAATGTATTAGATAAGATTATAGAAATTGAATCAGAAGAAAATATAGTCCTTACAACAGAACAAAGAACTGCAATAATATCAGCATTAGAAAATAATGTTACAATAATAACAGGTGGACCACGGAACAGGTAAAACAACAATAACAAAGTTTTTAGTAGAAATATATAATAGGGAAGAACTAAAAATAGAAATAGCAGCACCTACAGGAAAAGCAGCAAAAAGAATATCTGAAGTAACAGGACATACAGCAAGTACTGTACATAGATTACTAGAAATAGGAAAATATGAAGATAATAGTATAGAAAAAATATTTTTTGATATAAAACCGATATATGCAGATATAGTAATAATAGACGAAGCATCAATGATGGATACATATATGATTACATATATAGTAAGAGCAGTACAAAAAGGAACAAGACTTGTAATAATTGGAGATATAAACCAACTTCCATCTGTAGGACCACGGAAAAGTATTAGAAGATTTAATAGAATCAGAAATGTTAGAAGTTGTAAGATTAAATAGAATTTTTAGACAGGCAAGTAAGAGTAATATAATATTAAATGCACATAGGGTAAATGAAGGAAAAACAATAGAGATAATAGATGATGAAAACCATATAAAAGATTTAGAATTATACTATGTTGGAAATATGGAAATGATGAAAACAATATTGTTTAAAAAATTGGAAGAAGAAATATCTAAAAGTAGTATGCAAGAATTCTTCCTAAGTTCACAAATACTTACACCAACTAAGAAAGGAATGCTTGGAACAGAAAATTTAAATAAAGAAATTCAAGAAATATATAATACATATGAAAAGCAAAAATTTAAAACTTTTCGGAAAAGTAGAAATAAGAGAAAAAGATAGAATAATGCAAATTAAGAATAATTATGATATGATTTGGCAGCAAAAAAACTTTGTAGGAACTCGGAGTATTTAATGGAGAAATGGGATGGATAGAATATATATCACCAAAAGAAAAAACAGTACATATTCAGTTTGACGATGGAAAAGAATGTGATTATCTATTTAATGAATTAGAAGAAATAGTACATTCATATGCAATAACAATACATAAATCACAAGGAAGTGAGTTTGATACTGTTATAATGGTGATACCACCAGGAGTTCCTAAATTACTTACAAAAAACTTATTATATACAGGAATATCAAGAGCAAAGAAAAAACTAATATTAATAGGCTATGAAATGACAATAAACAAAATGATAGCAACAGAAAGACAAGATAAAAGAAATACAAATTTAAAAATTAAGTTAAAGGAAAAAATGGGATAATATGAAAAAGAAATATGAAAAAAAAGAAGAAAGAAAAGATAGAAGAGATAAGAGAGAGAATAAGACTTCGTTTAGAGGAAAAGAAAGAGAAAAAGGAAGTAGAATAAGAAAAGAAAAAATCTCAAATTATGAAGAAGAACAAGTAAAAAGTATAAGTGATAATATGTATGACTTTACAGGAGAAACTGAAAAACAAAGTTATATATATGGAAGAAATGCAGTAGCAGAATTATTAAAATCAGGACAGACTATAAACAAGGTGTGGATATCTAAAGAAGCAAGAGGAAATGATTTAGAAAAAATAATAAGAGAATTAAAAGAAGAAAGAATAGTATATATATTTGTAGATAAAGAAAAATTAGATACAATACAAGAAAATAATCAAGGAATAATAGCAAGTATAAATCCATTTGAATATGTAGAAATAGATGAAATATTAAAAGAAAAAGAAATAAGAAATGAAGACTCATTTATACTAGTACTTGATAAAATAGAAGATACACATAATTTAGGAGCAATTATAAGAGTGGCAGAAGCGGCAGGAGTACATGGGATAATAATACCAAAGAGAAATGCAGCAGGTGTAACACCACTTACAATAAAAACATCAGCAGGAGCAGTAAGTCATATAAAAATTGCAAGAGTTACAAATATTGTACAAACATTAAAAGAATTAAAAGAAAAAGGAATGTGGGTTGTAGGAACAGATTTAGACACAGATAATATGTATACAAAAACAAATCTAACTGGAGATATGGCAGTAGTTATAGGAAATGAAGAAAAAGGAATAAGTAGACTTGTAAAAGAAGAATGTGATATTTTAGTAAAAATACCAATGATTGGAAAAGTGCAATCACTTAATGCATCAGTTTCTGCAGGGATTATAATATATGAAATAGTAAGACAAAGACTTGAAAAAAAGCAATAAAATGGTTATAATGTAAATGAATTTTAATAAATGAGGGAGAAAAAATGAAAAACATTAAAGAGAAAATTGCAAAAGCAAGTGAAAAAGGGGGAGGACTTTTAACAGAATTTAAAGAATTTGCAATGAAAGGTAATGTTATCGATATGGCTGTTGGGGTTGTAATAGGTGGAGCATTCGGTAAAATAGTTACATCACTTGTAAATGATATAATAATGCCACTTGTATCTGTAGTAACAGGTAATATTGATTTTTCAAATTTAAAATATGTTCATACATATTTAAATGCAACAGGTGAAAAAGCAGAAATAATTGTAAAATATGGAACATTTATGAATACAATTATAGACTTTTTAATAGTAGCTTTTTGTATTTTTATGGTTATAAAAGTTATGAATTCTACAAAGAAAAAGTTTGAAAAAGAAGAAGAGGCAAAAGAAGAAGTAAAAGTTGATGAAAACACTGAATTACTAAAAGAAATAAGAGATTTATTAAAAAATAATAAATAAAAAAGGGGAGGAATAAAAAATGAAAAAAGATATAAGAAAAACAAATATTGTATGTACAATAGGACCAGCATCAGAATTTAGAATAAAAGAATTAATAGAAGCTGGAATGGGAGTTGCAAGAATAAACTTCTCACATGGTGGAAAAGAAGAACAACAAGAAAAAGTTGAAAGAATTAAAAAAATAAGAGAAGAAATGGGTGTTCCACTAGCAATAATGTTAGATACACAAGGGCCAGAAATAAGACTTGGAAGATTTTCAAAAGATATAGATGAAAAACAACATATAACAGAAGGTATGGAAATAATTTTAACAAATGATGATAGACTTGCAGATGGTAAATATTTTGCAATATCATACAAAGAATTATGGAAAGATGTTAAACCAGGATCAACAATTTTAATAGATGATGGTGCATTAATATTAAAAGTAGAAAAAATTGAAAATGAACAAATATTCTGTAAAGCAGTTAATAATGCAATATTAAAAGAAAGAAAAAGTATAAATGTTCCTGGAGCAATATTAAGACTTCCAGCATTAAAAGAAAAAGATATAAATGATTTATTATATGGTATAGAAGCAGGATTTGATTATATAGCAGCATCATTTATAAGAAATAAAAATGATATAAAAGCTATAAGAGACCTATTAAAAGAAAATGGTGGAGAAAGAATTAAGATAATTGCTAAAATAGAAAACCAAGAAGGTATCGAAAATATTGAAAGCATTATAGATGCAGCAGATGGTGTAATGGTAGCAAGAGGTGATTTAGCAGTAGAAATACCATATGAAGAAGCACCTTTCTATCAAAAACAAATGATCAAAGTAGCAAAAAGATTAGGAAAACCTGTAATCGTTGCAACACAAATGCTTGAAAGCATGAGTTCAAATCCAAACCCAACAAGAGCAGAAGTAAGTGATGTTGCAAATGCAGTATATGATGTAACAAGTGCAGTTATGTTATCAGGAGAAACAGCAGCAGGTAAATATCCAGTAGAATGTGTTAAAGCAATGGATAAAATAGCTAGAAATGCAGAACAACATATAAACTATGCTAAGAGATTAAGATTAGATGAAAGAGAATATGAAACTTTAGATGACAAGATCGCAGAAATAACAGTTAGTACAGCACATAAGATAGGTGCAGATGCAATTGTTACATATACAAAAACAGGTAGAAGTGTAGAAACATTAGCAGGATTTGGAGCAGTTTGTCCAATACTTGCTATAACAGATGATAAAAAAACATATAATCAATTATCATTAATATGGAATGTAACACCATTATTAGTAAAATCTAAAGAAACAATAACAAAGACAATTGAAGAAGGAATACATATCTTCAAAGAAAAAGGAATCATTGAAAATGGTGACTTACTATATTTAGCAGGTGGAAGAGAATATTTATCTGGTGTTAAAGAAAGTAAGAGAATAGGTGGAATTGTTATAGCATAATAGACTATAAAAGGAGATTGATATGGAAAATGAAGATATTAAAAAGATAATAGTAATTGCAATAATTGTATTAGCATTAGCAATATTAATTAAAGTATTATTACCATTAGTAGTTATAATATTAGTTATTTTAGGAGTTATAATTATAGTTAAAACTTTAGAAAATGGAAATATAGAAAAGTCTGCAAAAGAAGTTATAGATTTTATCTGTAAATATTTTAAAGATATATTTACATTTGGAAAAGGTTCTAAAAAAGAAAGTGATGAAGAAGAAAAAATAATAATTGACGATTCAAAAGTAAAAGAAACAAAGAAAAAAAATAATAATGGAACTAAAAAACAAACTAAAAAAACAACTACAAAATCTAAAAAAGAAGGAAAATAGTATATAAGTAAATATGGGTCTTAAGTTTAAATATATTTAATATAATAAGCTTTAAGACTCATATTATATTATTATTTATTAT
>ERZ772974.2022-NODE-2022-length-12750-cov-2.947696_pt1 | contig 12750 bp, 11 predicted proteins | sample MGYA00580671_ERZ772974 | MGnify/ENA primary metagenome ERZ772974 (study PRJEB29015, sample SAMEA2738065) | human oral metagenome | biome: human oral; feature: human-associated habitat; material: saliva | place: China | collected 2218 ... | reverse complement strand
ATGTCTTCAAAAGTATATTTTTTAATTCCGGGCTGTACAAGGGGTTTGTTTTCCGGCAGTTTGTCTTCCTGAAGTTTTAAAATAGTATCGCTCATGGATCTGATATTTGTTATATCTCTTGCAACTTCAATAGCTGCAATGGTATGTCCATCAAGTTTGACCGGTACTGTACTGTTTACCGTAGTTACTTCCTGACCGTACAGATTGGTGTATGTCTGCTGTTTATTCTTAGTAGAAATTCCTTTTCTAAGAGCCTGATACATGGTACTCTCATTTAAAGCAACCTTAGGAAAAGCGGTGTTAAAAGGCTTACCGATTACATCGCTAACTTTAATCTGCTCATTTTTTGCCATCTCTTCACTATAAAAAAGACCTATCCCTTTTTCGTCTACTATATAAACTCCCTCTTGGATTAAATCTACAAGCGCCTCAATTATTTTTTTATATCCGTCACTATCCATTTCATTCCTCCGTCTCCTGTATTTTACTACATCTTAGAATGAAATGCAAATATTTTTGCAGCGAATGACGATATTGTAATTTACGCAAATTACAAAGTATTAAGTCTTATCTCTTTCCCCAAATCAGTTCACATAAAATCTTTATATTTCCGTATTCTCTGAAAGTCTATCCAAATATTTGTACTCTTTTATCAGCAAGACTATGGCAATAATAAGTATAATTATGTCATTTAACGGCAACGCCAGCCAAACACCTAAAACGCTATTATTTAATAAAACCGGAAGTAAAAGCACCAGAGGAATTACAAGTACCAATTGTCTCAACAATACCATTAACCCTGCCTGTTTTGCTTTTCCTATAGCCTGAAAATATGTAATTATCATTATGAGAAGACCATATGTCGGAAATATAGAGTACATGAGGCGAAAATTATCCACTCCTGCAGAAACTATTCTTGAATCTGTAATAAACGCAGACAATATCTGTGCAGGGAAAAGTTCAATGATGGCAAAAAAGATTCCTGCAAGACAGGTTGAACCTATGATGAAAGTATTTGTAACGGATTTCACTCTTGAATATTCTTCAGCTCCGAAATTAGTTCCAACAACAGGCTGCAAACCCTGACTCATACCCCAGATAGGAACAAAAGCAAGCTGCAGAACCCTCTGTGCCGCACCCATAAGTGCAATTTGGGTTTCACCGCCAAAACGAACGGCTGTATTATATACGACTGTCATCTGAATAAGTGCCATTACCTGCATAAACATGGCACTGGTTCCCACTGCAAATATCTCCGGCACCAATTCCTTCGCAACCCTTATACCATGAAAGCGTACAATCGGACTTTTCTTTAAGAAATAAATTAAAGTTACCAACGCCTGTATGAACTGCGATACCACTGTAGCAACTGCAACCGCCTGCGGACCATATGACGATGGCAAAATTATAATAAATATAGGATCCAGTACTATGTTGAGAATCGCACCTCCTGCCATGATCCCCATGGCAGTTTTCATTCTGCCCTCAGCCCTTATAATCATATTAGCGCCCTGCATAAAATTCACGAAGATAGAACCGATATATACGGTTCTTAAATATGAAACGCCCATATACAGAACTTTTCCCTCGGCTCCGGCAAGACTTAAAAATCCGGGGGCAAAAATAAATCCCACTATCATTACTATAGATGAAAGCAAAATAACTAAAAATGCAAGATTACCCATGATTTTATCCACCGTCACTTTATCATTTTTTCCAATAGCTCTGGAAAGAATTGAACCGGAGCCTATACCTATAAGAACCGCTATGGCATTATTGATGAGTATGAAAGGTGACGCTGCAGATACAGCACTCATCGCTTGCGTTCCAACCATTTGTCCCACATAAATCGAATCCACAAAGGCATACAACCCAACTACAAACTGCCCCAAAATTGCCGGCGCACTGAGACTGAACATCAATTTCCACGGACTTTCTACTAATAATTTATCACGTACATCCACTGCAATACCTCCTTATAAAGTTCTCTAACATCATATAAAAATATAGGATTCTCACTTCCTATCTGTTCGATTTTTTTGCAAATAGTTATAAATAATGTCCCTAAACAAATCACTCTTATTCAAAAATGTATCCCTGACATCTATAAACTCCCCTGCAATATACATTGAGTCCATAAGTTTCATAAAATCATCATTTGTTAAAGGTTTAAGATACTCAAGATTGTTTTTCTCCAAAAAATCTAAAAACTCCAATGTCAGATTTGATTTCATTTCATCTCTGAGCTTCCTCAATCGACTGTTTTCTTTACATTCCATAAGAAACATAGCGTATATCGACATAAAGTCATTTTCGTCGAACATCTTTGCAATTACCAACTCTACTGCCATTTCTTCAAGTGACATATCCGGATTTTTCTCGATGAAATCACTCACTTTATTAAATCTATAGTCATTTCCTTTAAGCATTATGTCATACAACATATCTACTGTAGACTTATAATGATGATAAACGCCTCCTTTGCTCATTCCCACCTCTTTAATAACATCTTCCATGCCGGTTTTACTAAAACCTTTAGCTAAAAAACATCTCTTGGCAGCTTCACATATCTCATTCTTTCTTTTCTCCGCAACCTTTATTTTTTCATGTTTCAAAGCTTCCACCTCTTTTATATTATTTATTATTAAAAATACCGACGCTTTCGTCGGTATAATTCTATCATGGGATTTAGTTAGTGTCAACTAACTAAATAAATTTTGTTGTTATAGTAAATTTGCAAAGTAACTTCCATTTTCAAAGGAGCAAGTGATTTTAGTCTAAGAAGCTTTTTGTGGTAGACTTTACTATGAGACGGTTGTACTTCTTTCCCACAAAAAACCGGATAGTCAAATCAATGTAAAAGTTGAGTTTGGGGAGGGTGAAGATAAGTTTCCAATAGACAAAATTGCTGATAGAGCTGAGAAATATAAACCTAAAGAAAAAGTTACATATAAGATGATTCAAGCATATATAAAAGATAAATTTGGCTTAAAAATGCATACTTCATATATTGCAGAAGTGAAACGTAACATGGGAATCCAAATGCAGACAGAAGTGAGGACAGAAGAGAATTTGAAATATAGAAAGCCACATCCCCCTGGAGAAAAAGTTGAAGCAATAAAGAAAGCACTTTTGCACTTCGAACTTATTTAAAATATGTTAATCGTACATTTGCAGTATGTGGCTATCCATATTAAACTGTAAAAAAAGAGGAGGTGCAACTATGGGAGAAAAGAAATTCCACATATATATGGATTACGAAGAAAAAAGACTGCTGTTAGAAAGCCTTGTAGAACTGAAAAATCAGCTCATAAGGCAGGGCAGATATACAGATTGCATAGATGAACTCATATTTAAAGTTGTGGATGCACCTGTAAAGAAAGTAAAAATTGCATACATATAAAAGATAGCCTTGCATATTCTTTAAATAAAGGATAGCAAGGGCATACATAAGAATACTTTTTACATAGCTATTTCCAAAAGGAGATAGCTTTTTCTTTTGCAAAAAAATAGAAAGAAAGATAAGAAAATAAAGGAGGTGAATTTTTATGACTGAAACAAAAGTAATCGCCATATGTAATCAAAAGGGTGGAGTTGGAAAGACTACCACAACGCTGAATCTTGGTGTAGGACTTGCAAACGCAGGAAAGAAAGTACTGCTTGTGGATGCAGATCCTCAAGGAGATTTAACAGGAGCTCTTGGATGGCATGACAATGACAATTTGCCCGATACTCTTGCAACACAAATGGCAAAGATGATTAAAGAAGAATCATATGATAAAAATGCAGGAATATTAAAACATAAAGAAGGAATTGACCTTATTCCCTCAAATCTTGAACTTTCAGGGCTTGAAATGATGCTTGTAAATACCATGAGTAGAGAAATAGCGTTAAGAGAATATTTGAAAGCAATAAAGGGGAATTATGATTATGTCCTTATTGACTGTATGCCGTCACTTGGAATGATAACCATAAATGCCCTATCTGCTGCAGACAGCGTCATTATCCCGGTTCAGGCACAGTATCTTCCGGCAAAAGGCATGACACAACTTGTTCAGACCATAAATAGGGTAAAGAAAATCAATCCAAAACTAAAGATTGACGGAATCGTTATGACAATCGTGGATGGTAGAACAAATCTTGCAAAGACTGTACAAGAAACCATAAAAAGAAATTATGGAAGAAATATTAGGTTATATGATTCGGTTATTCCTTCCGGCGTAAAGGCAGCGGAATCATCAGCAGTTGGAGTAAGCATCTATTCATATGATAAAAACAGCCCTGTTTCAAAGGCGTATCAGAATCTTACGAAGGAGGTAATAAAAGATGGCAAAAAAGAGCGAGCTAAAACTAAATCTTCCTTCTGCAGATGATCTTTTTACTACGCAAAAGGAGCGTGATGAGGAAAAACTGAAAAAAATATACGATGTGCCACTTCAAGAAATTGATGCTTTTCCGGATCATCCATATAAGGTGAAAGACGATGAAGATATGATGAATCTTGTGGAAAGCGTAAGAGAATACGGAATCATTACCCCTGCAACTCTTCGCAGAAAGGAAGACGGAAGATATGAAATTTTGTCAGGACATAGAAGAAAGAGAGCCTGTGAGCTTACAGGAATAAAAACGCTAAGGGCGGAAATCGTTGAAATGAGCAGGGACGAAGCTGTTATCTTTATGGTGGACTCCAACCTTCAAAGAACGACAATCCTGCCAAGCGAGAAAGCTTTTTCATATAGGATGAGACTTGAAGCTATGAAAAGGCAGGGAGAAAGGACAGATTTAACTTCGACACCAGTGGTGTCAAAGTTGCGTACTAATGAAGTTTTAGGGGAAAAGGTTGGTGAAAGTAGAGAACAAATACGAAGATACATCCGTTTAACAGAACTGATTCCGGAAATGCTTTCACTTGTTGATGAGGGAAAAATAGCATTAAGACCTGCTGTTGAAATATCGTACTTTCCAAGAAGCTTGCAGGAAAGTCTTTTTGAAAGTATGGAGATTGAACAGTGCAGCCCATCTCACGCACAGACATTAAAAATGAAAAGGATGTTTGAAGAAGGGAAATTAACACCGGAAGTTATTGAATCTATTATGCAGGAAGAAAAGCCGAATCAGAAAGAAAAGGTGATATTGAGAGATAAAAGAGTGCAGAATTTGTTTCCAAAGGATCTTCCATATTCAAAGCGAGAAGAATATGTCATTAAGGCAATGGAGCATTACGCAAAATTCAGAGCAAGGAAAAAAGAATATGAAAGATAAGAGTAGAGGAAGAAGGTATGCTGCAAAATAAAGCCTTCTTCCTTTTTTGTTTCAAATTTACATAGCAGATATATCCGGCATCTGCAAAATCTTTAGAGAAGGAGGAGAAAATTTTACGAAAATACGGATGTAAGACCTTTTGTAAGGTCATTTTTTGATGAATAAAAATTTGAAAGGAGAATTTTATGACACAAAGTATGAAACGCAAGGTATTATCCATTAGCGTAATTACCTTTATGGTTCTTGGGCTGATAGTTCCGGCAGGAACAAAAGTAGTCCGTGCAGCAGACAATACGAAGAAAATAACAATTTCAGATGACCATAAGATTGTTTACGGAGAAGGGGCGGGAGGTTATACGCTCCTAAAAAAGACATCCTTTGACGATGGCATTGGAGGAAACAGACCGGTGCTTTGTATGCAGCCGGCAGAAGTAAGCCCTCCAAACGGAACATATACCATTTCAAAGGCACTTGATGATGGAGAGAGTACAGGTAAATGGAATGCCATAAGAAATATTGTGTATTATACACCGGGTTATCCGGGATACAGTCTCGTAAAGGATACGTGGTTTAAGGGATATACAAGAGATGAAGCCATAGGCGTTATGCATCTTGCAGCAAGTTATTGTAATGCCGGAAGACCTGCTAACTTAAATACCTTTGGAGGAACAACTACGGCAACTCTTCCTGATAGAATATGGAACAAGGCAAAATCTATTGGAAATGAGCTATGGAAAGACGGTAGTGCATCAGATGAAAATGTTCCTTCGGGTTTCAGAGTGCTCTATGTAAAGATTGGAAGCTATCAGGATATGGTTTGCGGATACATGAACCTTGGGAAACTGAAGCTTACAAAAGCCTTTGAAGGAAATCAGCTGACAGATGGGAATAGATGCTATTCAAAAGCGGGAATCACTTTTACCGTCTATGATGCGGACACCAATGCAAAAGTGGGCAGCTTTACAACTGACAAAGACGGAAAGGTAACACCTTCTGAAATCGAAGTGGATGAGGGAACATACAAGGTGATTGAGAGCCATTCCAAGATAGGATATACAGGAAACGGGGACAGCAAGCTTGTAAAGGTTGAAGCAGGAAAGACAGCAACCGTTTCTTTTTCGGATAAGCCTATTGTTAATCCTGTAAGCTTGCTACTTTCAAAAATTGATGATGGAACGGGAAAAGGATATCCACAAGGCGCAGCAACACTTGAAGGGGCAGAATTTACAGTTAAGTATTATGACGGCTTTTATTCTTCATCTGCAGAAGCAGAAAAAGGCGGTGCAGCGAAGAAAACATGGATATTTAAGACAGATAGCAAAGGTGAAATATATCTTGATAAAGAAGAGTATAAGGTGTCAGGCGATGAACTATATCTTGGAAATGACGGAAAAGTCATATTTCCTCTTGGTACGGTAACGATTCAGGAAACCAAAGCACCGACAGGATACCTTCTTGACAGCACGGTTCACATCAGAAATATTACAGATTCATCAAATGGAAAAGCAGAAATAGTTGGGACATATAAGGTTCCTACCTCAAGAGAAAAGGTGAAAAGAGGAGATCTTCTGTTTGTAAAATCGGCTGCAGGAAAAGAGAGGATGGCGGATATCCCATTTAAGATAACCTCGAAGACTACGGGGGAAAGCCATATTGTCATTACTGATGAAAACGGTTATGTAAATACTTCAAGCAGCTGGAATCTTCATAGTAAAAATACAAATGCTGGGAAAACCTCTGAAGACGGTATCTGGTTTGGAAAGGATAAAGAAGGAAATATAGCACCGGTTGATGATAAGCTTGGAGCACTTCCTTATGATACCTACACTATTGAAGAGCAGAGATGCAAGGGAAATAAGGGGTATGACCTTGTAAATGTAACGGCAACTATTAAAAAGGATATGGTTACAATAAACCTTGGAACCATTGATGATCCTAAAAGCCTTGAGCCGAGAATAAGAACCACGGCAATAGATGAAAAGACAAAATCTCATAATGCAAAAGCGGAAAATAAAGTCACTATTATTGACAAGGTGGAATATAAAGACCTTGAAAAAGGCAAGGAATATATCCTAAAGGGGAAGCTTGTATTAAAGGATGACAAAGAAAAAGATATATCCAAATTAAAGGTTCTTGCAACATCAGAAATTAAATTCACAGCAAAAGATAAAGATGGCGAAGTAGAGGTAAGGTTTACCTTTGATGGAAGCAAGCTTTCAGGAAGAGATGTGGTTGCCTTTGAATATCTTTATGATAAGGATATGGAGATTGCAAAGCATGAAAATATAGAGGATAAAGGGCAGACCGTTCACTTTACCGAAGAAGAAATCCCGCCAAAAGAAACCCCTAAAAACCCATCAAGCACACCGAAAACAGGAGATACGATGAAACTGATTCCTTGGATTGCCGCACTTATTCTTGCTGCAGGAGGAACTTTGATTATGGCAATCAAAAGGAAAAAGAACGGCTCTGAGGATACGGATACAAATGCTGATGGGAACTAAAGGCTATGAGAGGAGAATTAGTAAAGAAAAGTAAATAGTTTACGTCAAGGGGGAAGTCTGTCCATATCAAAAAACGGGCAGGCTTTTTTCTTTCCCCCTCTCCACACCTCTCCCCCTTAACTACCAGTTACTACCCGAAAAAAGAAAATATATGTAAAGGAGATAAGTAAATGAATATAAGAATTATTATAGGGATTGGATTTACAATTTTTATCATAGGAGCTCTCATATTTCTTCGCATTCGTGGCAAGGAAAAGTGAGACAGGCAATCTTTTTAAATTTGCGAAATCAGGAGGTTTTATGATGATAAGCACAAGAAAAGTTAAAACGCTGAACAAGATTTTTCAGGCAGGCTTTACAAGTGAAAAGGCTATCTCGGCTATGAGCGTGGACGATATCTTAAATCTTCCGGGAATAAATGTGTCTGAAATTGCTTTAATAAATGAACTTCAAAAGAGCGTAAGAAGCGGCATGCTAATAAGATTTTTAGCAGGAAACGAAGGAAAAACAGATGAAGGGGATAGTGATTATGACAAGATATGATGCAAGAAAAGAAAGCTTTGAACTAATTACAGTGCTTGGGAAACCGGCACTGTTTTCTAATATCAGAATTGACAAAAGTACTGTTCCAAAGGGGCTTTTTCTTTATGAAATAAGACATGATGATGACGGAAAAGGAGATCCGGTTCAAATTGCAAAAGGGATTTTAGTAAATCATTTTGGAAGCCTCATAACCCATAAAAAGATTAGATTGCCAAGGGATGGTTATCTTGATATTGATCCTGAAAAGGATTTTAGTTTTACACCGGGAATTGGTATGGGCGTGGAAGAATACTTAAGAAAATATCCAAAGGTAAGAGAAAATCAAGAGAGATAGGAGGATAAAGGATGGCGAGAAAATATGAGCTGATTACAAAGCTATATCAAGATATTCAAAAAGAGGTAATAAATCCAAGTACTTGGCAGGACTTTCTTTCTTCAGCCTGCAGAAGCTATAAACTGCCTTTTGATGAGCAGCTTTTAATTTTTGCTCAAAGACCGGATGCAACCGCTGTCCTTGAACTCGAAAAGTGGAACAGACAGTTTGGCAGATGGGTAAATAAAGGAGCAACAGGAATTGCTGTTTTTAATAAAGACCTTCATGAAAGAAAAGGACTGAAATATTACTTTGACATTTCAGATACTCATGAAAGCAGGTTATCAAGAAAAGTTCCTTTATGGAAAATGGAAAAGGAATATGAATATGAAGAAAGCGTAGCAGAGGCACTGGAAAACAGCTTTGGAGAAATAAGCGAAAAGGAAAGTTTTGCAAGCATACTTATGGGAACTTCTAAAAATGCGGTGTTAGATAATATGGAGGATTATTTATCCCAGCTTCTTGAAGTAAGAGAAGACAGTTTTTTAGAAGAACTTGATGAACTGAATGTCCGGGTAAGATACCAAAACCTCCTTGAAAACAGTATAGGATATATGCTTCTTACAAGATGCGGTATAGATGCAAAAGAGCATTATGATAATGATGATTTTACAGAAATTTTAGAATTTAATACTTTTGAGACGATAAATGCTCTTGGCGTTGCAACAGGAGATATTTCTAAGATGTGTCTTCTTGAAATCTCAAAAACAGTTTTGTCTCTTGAAAAAGATATAAAAAATCGCATAGTTGAAGAAAAAGAAAGTATAGGGCATAGTGTAAGAAAAGAGGAAAGGAGCAGTGCATATGAAAAAGGTAAGATGCAGCAAAGTGAAGGACTTTTATCTTCCCAATCTTCTAATGCCGAAGACAATGAATTATCCCCTTGGGAAATACGCACTCATGAGAGAACACTATCTGAAACGGGAAAAGAGAGTGCTATACACCAATCTGCTTACCAGCGGGAAATTGCAGGAACATCTTCAGGAAGTTCAGGATACAGCGACAAAGAGAATGGAAATTCTAATAGAGAAGATGGCAAAAGAGAAGGGACTGACCGAGAGTCTGAAAGAAAAAGATCAGATGAAGTGGGCAGGGCTGATGACAAGTATCCAAAAAGCGGCAGAGGAGAGCGTACTAAAGGAGCTGATATACAGCTAACAGAGGAAAAAATATCAAATCATGCAGGAGGAGAAAATCTTCCTGCATTTTTAGATGAGAACCTCATTATGCATATCATTTCAAATGAAAAAGATGATCTGAAATATAGAAAAGAGCAAATTGAACTATTCTTTTCTCTTCATAAAGATATGAACGAGCGGGCAGAATATGTGAAATCTGCATACCCGGATCGATATACAGAAGTAATAGTAGATAACAAAAGGATAGGGTATAAAGCTCAGGAAGACGGCTTGCTTGTATGGGAAGGAAGTTACCTTTCAAGGAAAAGTGAATCTGTATTTTCTTGGCATGTGGTATCAGAGTGGCTTTCGCAGCTAATCCTGAAAAACGAATATCATAAAAAAAGTGCAATAAATATATCTAAGGTCCCAGGCAGCATGCAGCTGTCATTTTTTGATTACGGAGGCTTTTCCGGTATACAAAGGATAGAGCCTGAAGCGATAAAAAGCGTATTTACCGTCTCACAGGAGCTGATTGATGAAGCCCTTTGCATTGGTTTTAATGATAAAAACAGCAGGCTTATCATAGCCGCATATTTTGCAAAAGATAAAACGGCAGAAGAAAACGCTGAATTTTTGAAAGGTGTTTATGGAGAAAACGGCGCAGGCATATATTTTCGAGGTGAGAAAGTTTCTGTTTGGTACGACCAAAATGGAATCAGAATAGGGTATGGCGAGAGCGTAAAAGGGAAAGAGCCGAATCTTTCATGGCATCAGGCTGCAGTCCGAATCAGAGAGCTTTTGGATTTAGGAAGATATATGCCGGGGAGTGAACTTTCTAAAGTATCTTCTTTTGAGAAAATGGAAATTGCGCAGTTACTATGGTATTTGAGACAGGATTTTTCAGAAGAAATTGACGGAAAACACCTTCCAATCATTAGTGCAATATATGCTAAAAGGCAAGGCTTTCCAAAAGAAAGTGAAGAAATTAAAAGCCTTCTTGAAAGTGAAGAAAAGATAGACCTTCTTATCAACGAACTTTCCGACTTTGATAGAGAATATGAGAAAAATAAGGGTATTCTTCAGTTTCATAATCATGAGCCCAAAGACCTTATTTCAAAACTTATTGATCTTAAAAGAGAGAAATTAGTATTTACTGCAAATGCGGATTTTCAGCCTAAAAGACAGTTTTTCATAACAAGGGATGAAATTGAAAAACTGCTTAGAGGAGGAAAGAGTAATTCCGATTATAGGATTTCTCTGTATGGAGCATATCAGAAAGATAAGACTAAAGAATCCATCGAAAAATTTCTAAAGCGTTATCACGGGGAATATAGCGGCTATGCAGGAGGAAACGACCAGTACAGCTTTAGCGGTAAAGGGCTTTTATTCAGTCATGGAAGTATAACAGAGCCATATGCAAAAGTTGAGCTTTCATGGAAAAAGCTTTCAGGCATAATAGAAAAACAGATAGAATCCGGAGAATTCCTATATGAAGAAGATAGAAAAGCTATATCTTCATACGAAAAAACGGATAGCATTTCATCATCTAAAGAAAATATAAAAAAGGATGATGAGCGGTAATGTTAAGGCTTTTGTAAAGAATGCAAAAACGGAAACGGCTAAGAAAAAGAGGAGATTCCCACCATATAGAGAAAATTTGGGTCCCTTGGTGTCATATAATTTTCCCAAGAAAGGTGCCGAAAAAGCTCCTAACATTGTTCCAGGTAGCAGTGCAAAGCCAGCAGCAGAAGTAGCCTCGTGTTTCACTAAAACCAAGAAATTAGGAATCAGAAAATTGGCTGATAAATTTGAAAATTGGTAGAGAAAGAAAGGAATAATCCCTAGTAAAATAACTGGATTTTTCAAAATACGAATATCTAAAAAAGGATGTTCAACGGTTAGACTTCTCCAAATGAAAAGGATAAGTGATAATAAAAAGATGATGACAAAGCTCCAATTAAAGCTGCCTGCTTCTAAACTAGAAATCGCCATAATAGAAAAAGTAAGTGCGAGTGCAAGGAGCAAGAAAGAAACCCATTCAAAGGGACGTTCCTTTCTATTGGGGGTATTTTCTAAAAAGAAAAATCCTAAAATGAAGGAGATAATCGGAACCGGCATGATGAATGTGTAAATCATGTGCCAATCGAATGAACCAATCATCAAGCCACCATAGGTGGGACCAATCGCAGGAGCTAGGCTTATAACAAGTCCAGACAATCCCATGTAAAAACCAATTTGGCTACGCGGAATACGTTCTACGATAAGATTAAACATAAGGGGGGTAGCAATTCCAGTTGCTGAACCTTGCAAAATGCGTCCTAACATGAGTAAGGCAAAATTAGGCGCAAGCATTGCAACACCATTTCCTAATGTAAAAATAGCTAGGCTGGTGAAGAGAATTCTCCGTTCAGACCAGTTGTGTGCTAGCGTAGCTCCGAGTGTAATTGTGATGGCGACAGCCAGCAGATAACCTGTCGTAATCCATTGCAATGTGCCAAGGTCTGTATGAAAAACTTTCATAAGATGCGGAAAAGTGACATTCATACTGGTTTCAGAAAGAATTCCAGCAAAAGTAATTAGAGCAGTGGCGAAAATAGATAGCAAGGTTTTCCTTGAAACAGGTTGATTTTGATGTGACATAGTACCTCCTAAAAATACAAATTTCTCTTATTTTATCATAATTGCTCACAAAAGAGCATAATAGGAGACCTAGAGAAATACTTCTCAGGTCTTCTTTTATTTATTCAATGTAGGTTAAAAGACACGATAGACATAAGGATTGCTAGGTTTTTCAACTTTCTTGAAACTATCCACTTCAAGCGTTGGCAAGCTTTGTCCTAGTTGTTTATGGTAACGAATCGTAATTTTCCCACTTGCTCTTATCCAGGTATTGTTTTCAAAATGTTCAGTATTTCCAGTTGTAAGAAGTCCATAAACCCCCGAATCG
>ERZ772974.2018-NODE-2018-length-12761-cov-4.947820_pt1 | contig 12761 bp, 10 predicted proteins | sample MGYA00580671_ERZ772974 | MGnify/ENA primary metagenome ERZ772974 (study PRJEB29015, sample SAMEA2738065) | human oral metagenome | biome: human oral; feature: human-associated habitat; material: saliva | place: China | collected 2218 ... | reverse complement strand
TTCTGTATCACTTACTCCATCTCCATCATCATCTGTGTCTGTCACATCAGGTGTACCATCACTATCTGTATCCCTCTGTACTATAATCTTGAAGGTCTTAGTAGATGTATTACCTGAAGGATCCTTGGCTTCTACAGTTACTGTAAATTCCTTTTTTTCATCATTACCCCAGCTTGTAACACTTGGAGTTCCACTTATCTTTCCGTTACTGTATGTTAAGCCACTTGGTAGGTCTTTCACTGTAACTGTTGCTGTAGGGTCATCTGTTGTTACATTTATTTCTGTAATTGCATTTCTTTCCACTACTGTCTGGTCATTTATATTCCCTATTACAGGGGCTTTATTATCCTTCCATACTGCAAATACTTCCTTAGCATCCTCAATATTATTTAGGATACCAGCTTCTGCAGCTGTTGCATTAGCTGTAGATGCCCAACCTAGGAACTGGTAGCCATCTCTTGTTGGTTCTTCTGGCTGTGTTGCATTACCGTTTACGGCATTAACTACCTTATCAGCATTTGTCCCATCAGACCACTCACCGCCATTTGTATCAAAGGTTACCTTGATTGCTCCTACCCTTACTGTAGTGCTTGATACCTTAGGATTATTTCCATCTGGTGAGTAGGCAACTAGTATAACCTTGTCGCCTTCTACAAATGTACCTGCAGGAACATTAACAGTGAAGTTTCCATCTGTTAGACCTGCAAATGGTATAGTCGTCTGGGCCTTAACAGGCTGTGTTGTATAGTCTGTATCATCAGCTACGTACTTATAGGCCTTTACAATAACTTCTCCTGCATCCGTATTAGTCGCAGCCAGCTTTTTATTAGTATCTGCAGGATTATTGTAAATCGTCTTTGGTACCTTACCAACAATTGTCTGAGCACTATTTGCTTCTATATTCTTAGTAGTGATATCTGGCTTCACTACCAGGTATGATTTTGCATCTTTAGGGTTAGTCTTGTCCGTAAGAACTTCCTGGCCATCAGGTACACCATCACCATCAGTATCAACGTTGAACTTGTCTGACTCGATTTCATCCTCTGTAAAGTCGTATAGGCCGTCCTTGTCTGTATCTAGGACCTCCATAAAGGCATTTGAGTAGGAATTTTGTAGCATTTTGTTTGGTTTTCCACCATCTGGCTTTCTTATATTTAGGAACATATTTGTAGAGTCGACAAAGTCCGCTGTCAGCCAGGATTCAAAATTCAATTGGTCATTATTCGTTGTGATATATTCATTTAAGGCCTTTGCAAATTCTTGATTGCTAACGCTGCTCTTGAGCTTGTACTCTATTGTATATGACCTACTCTGGCCTGTTACTCCTTTAAATACCTGCTTGGCCAAGGTATCTCTAACCTGCTCTACCTTACTCCAATCACCATTGACTATACTTAGTGACGGTGTATCCTTAGTAGATATAAGTCCATTACCGTTAGGGGCTACGGTTAGCTTAATAGGGCTAGAAGCCGTTATCTCACCCCTGACAGTAGAAACTCCTAGGCGTACATTATCAGTGTCTATATACTTTAATAATTCCTTTGGTATAACCTCATTTATATATAGGACCCAACCACTATTAGAAGTTTCGAACTGTACGTCCGGCTTAAAGGATACGGTGGACCTTATGGCCTTTTCTCTAGCATTATAGCTTACTGACTTACCAGCTTTGCCACTCGTAAAATTTCCATCCTTTGACTTAGTTCCATCATGTTCTATTAATTTAATCCCCTTGCCTAAATAGTATTCATTACCTTCCCACTCATTTGTTGGTAGTGTTGGTACATTATCATTATTTTTTAGGATAAACCCATTGTCGTAGCCTCCAGTATCGGCCTTGCCATCTCCTCTGACCCAAGTCGTTGTAAAGTTGATTTTTTTATCGGCTAGACCTAGGCTAGTCAGGGTAGCGCCATTTTTTAACTTTATTACAATATCGTTATTTGTTACAACTCCAATTAATCCAGACTGCATAGTTGCATTATCAATTGGCACCTTCCATAGGGCCCCATCAGCCTCCTTTTCAAATTGAACATTGTTTACCTTGATGGATTCAATTTGCGTATAGAAGTCGTCATCAAAGAAGTTTAATAGGTACCTACCATTATATGGCCCATCATCTGTATGCCCCCAAGACCTAGCTAATTTAGCCCATTTTGTCACATTTAGGTGGATTCCATCACTATCTTCCTTGGTATAGTCTGTCCTGGCATAGTCCAAAACTCCTTCCATCTCCCCAGCTAGTGTATAGTGGACCTCATTATTAACCGACCTACTCTGGCCACCCTCTGCCATTACCGGTACGCCAGTCAAAAACATTACAAATCCGACCAGGCAGGATACAAATCCGACTGATAGCTTTCTCATTCCATACCTAGGCTTTTTACTAGCCTTTTCCTTCTTTTCTTCAATTTTCTTCCTAAACAAATCCCTTTGATTCATTTTAGTTCCCTCCTAAAACACATAATCTGGTCTCTTTACCAGGTCAATAAGGTCCATTTGATATCTAATAAAATACTAAATATAATTTTATTTTATTAGTTTTATTTAATTAAATTATATTTTTCAATGATTTTATTATATATTAGTATTTTATCATATGTATAATATAATGTAAATTACTATAATTACTTTTATATGTTTTTTAATCGGCCTAGTCCTCCCTATCCTCCTTTAAAAACACAAAAAAACAGCAGCCACAAGAATAGTTTTTCTTGTGGCTGCTGCCGTTCTTATTTATTAATAGTCTAATAAAAATCTTACTTATCTTCAGTTGATACTATTGTAACACCAGAAAGGTCCTTTTCAGCTATAATATCTTCTATAGTTTCCTTAGTTTCCATCAACTTTTCTAGTGACATTGAATAGTAGTCTGAACCAGCATTTCCTTCAATGTTGAATCCGTGTTCGTTTAAGAAAGCATTAACTGTTTCTTCGTTCTTCTTATAAGCTACATAAGCAATAGCGCATACACCAACACCAATTGCAACACCCTTTAAAACATCACTTCTATTACCAATACTAAACATCATATCAAAATCCTCCTTATAATGTTAATTAATTTAATATATTAAGTATTAATTTAGGATTAATACAATCCTCTCCTATAAATATACTCCTACTTTGAAATACCACTTCTAAAGTTTACATTCTGGTATGCATCAAAGCATGAGCTGATGAACTTTTTGTAGAAGTAAGACTTGCTTTCTTCTTCTGCCACCTTTATTTCACCATCTTCATCCTCATATGTTTCAATCAGGATTGACCTTTCCTGTCTTGTCAATATATGACGACCGAATGTCAATAACCAGGCAATGGCTGGTGAATATAGGCTCATGTTAGTTGTACCATTTACTGCCGTAACCTCGTTTATGGATGTAATCAAGTACATGATTGACATTACCTCAGGGTCAAAGGCACCATTTTCGTTCAACTCCTTGTAACCATGCTCAAAGATGGCTCCAATAGTAGTCACTAGGGCACCCCATCTTACGAAGTTCCTATATGTATTTAGGCTACCGAACACACTGCTTGCAAGACCTGTAGCCTGTCCTAGACCAATAGTAGATACAGTGCCGTCTTCATTAAGGGCCTGTCCTCCCAGACCTATAAAGTTCATACCTAGGTCAATTATTATAAAGGCCAGGGAAACAAGTGAACTATAGCCCATTGCGTGCTTGTTAGATATCTTGTAGTTAAGCTTAATCTGGTTTTCCTTTATGTCCCTAGAGTACAAGCCACAGAAAGTAAGTATCAGCTGATTAAGGTCTGTAATGTCCTTGTCATATTCAAGTACAAAGGTCCTTGTAGGACCAGTGTAACTACCCCTGATAATCTTAGTTTTTTCCTTTAGCTTGTTTAATATATCTAGTGGATTCTTAGGTTCCTTTACAACCCTCATTCTCAGTCTACCTGATACAGAAAAAACCACATCAACATCTATATTCTTTTCTGGGCAATGCTTGACCATCCTACATTCCTCCCCTCAAGGACTTGTAGAACAATAATCTACAAGAGTTTCCAACCACCAATATTGTACTCATATTGTGCATTACAGCACTCCAGAACACAGATATATTACTAGTTGCTCCCAAGACTAGACCTACAGTATTTATACCTGCTACTAGGGCAAAGTTCTGCTTTACTATATCCATAGTCTTGTTAGATAGGTCGATAACCCTTGGAATCATTATTGGATCATCAGAATGTATTACTAGGTCAGATGTCTCCATAGCTACATCAGTAGACTTACTGCCTAGTGATATACCTACATTGGCATATGATAGGGCTGGGGCATCATTGATACCGTCTCCAACCATTATTACGCCAGTACCCTCTGACTTCATCTTTAGTATTTCATTGGCCTTGTCCTCTGGTAAAAGCTCAGCCCTAAAGCTATCTGCATTAACCTTGGCTGCTACCTCCTGGGCCTGCTTCTTCATGTCTCCAGTTAGGATTACCACTTCATTTATACCATTTGAACGCATCATATTGATGGCTCTCTTTATATTCTTTCTAGGCTTGTCAAAGGCACCTAATACTCCTATGAAGTCGTCTCCATATGAGACAAAGATTGGAGTGGAGCTCATAGCAAATTCTATGGCTTCATTAGATGGCTCTATGCCACTTTCTGTCATAAACTTAAGGTTACCGGCACGTACCAGCTTGCCATCTACTTCAGTAGATGTACCCCTTGCTACTACAGTTTCTATAGGGCCATGCTTAGGAATCTTCACTCCCAATAGCTTACCATACTCTAGTACACAGTATGATAATGGGTGGGAAGAAGCTTCCTCTGCTGCACATGCATAGCTAACTAGGTCTCTTTCTGTATAGCCATTACCTTCTTCTATAAATACATCCTTGATCCTTGGCTTACCTTCTGTAATAGTACCTGTCTTGTCAAATACAACTGTATCAGTCATACTTAACTGTTCAATAAAGGCACCACCCTTTATCAAGACACCATTCTTAACTGATGTATTGATAGATGCTGAGAAGGCTGTTGCTGTTGATAGCTTGATACCACATGAGTAGTCTATAACTAGCATGTTAAGAGCCTTAGTTGTAGACCTAGTTACCCCATAAACCACACCACAAAGCAGTAGGTTTAATGGAACTAGGTAGTTAGAGAACTTGTCAGCATACTTCTGTATTGGAGCCTGCTGAGTTGCACTATTTTCAACTAAGTCTATAATTCTAGATATTACCGTATCATCGCCGACTTTTTCAGCCTTAACTGTAATAGTACCGTTCTTGATTAGACCACCAGCAAATACCTTGTCTCCCTTTTTCTTGATAACTGGCATGTATTCACCAGATACAGAACTAAGGTCAACTATGGCTTCACCGTCTATTACTTCACCGTCGACACATATTTTTTCACCTGTATGTGTAGCCACTAGGTCTTCTTTCGATAGCTTGTCTACACTACACTTTTCTAGGCTTCCATCTTCAAGCACCTTCCAAGTTGTATCTTGTTCAACACTTAAAAGGTTCTTGATTGAATTTCTAGTACGCTCAACAGTATAGGCCGTCATAAACTCTGCTATGTCTGATAAGGCTATTATAGTCAAGGCAGATATACTATTACCTAGCATTAGGCTGGCTACAATTGACATAATTGTCAAGGCGTCTGCATTTGGTCTCTTGTCTTCTACTAGACCATCCCAGGCAGACCTAAATAATGGAGATGTCAATGCCAAGCTTGTGATGGCTGGCAAAGTAGTGAACTTGTCATATTTAGGTAGGTTTATCAGTGGTGTGTTTGCACCTCCCAGTAGCCTAGTAGCCAATATTACACTACCATTTACCAGTAGTCTAGCTATCAGCTTCCTAGATGACATTTCCTCTCCATCATACCTATTATTCGTTTCATTATTTCTTGCTTCTATATAGTTTTTGTATACATCCAAGGAGAACTTCTGCATTATGTGGTCTACAGCCTCTATAATCTCCAATGAATCAACGTCTGCGTCGCTATCGTACTTTATTAAGATAGTCTCTGTAACAGAATTAACGGCTACATATTCAACATAGTACAAGGACCCTACCTGGTCTATAAGGTCAGTATATAGGTCCTGGATATACTTCAAGCCCGTATACTTGATCCTTATACGTCCTTCAATATTCGACACGCTCTTTCCCTTCAAAGAGAATGTCCTATTTCCCATTTGAATCAAATAACTCACTCCTTTCGTTATTTAGATGTATTGGCGTCTAGGATATTAAATAGGATGTCTATAACCTCTTTTTCATCCTTACCTTCTAAACTATTTATCAAGCCCATATTGTCTAGGGCTAGCTTCTTTATAGTATTTAGCCAGCTCACAATTGCCTTAGAATCGATCTTGTCTTTGTCATACTCTATAAGGACAGTACCGATAACAAAGTTAAACTTTACACTTTCAACACCATCAAGCCTTTTTACAGCCTCCACAGCCTGGCTCTGGAAGTTGACAGCCTCTTTTGGTAACTTCTTAAAGTTATTTACCTTTATTCTCAATCGCCCTGGTATGTCTGATACAACCTCAAACTTGAAAAGCAAATTTAGAATAGATGCTTTGAAATTAAACATTATTACCTCCTATTACATCATAAATAAACTTGTGCCCCACCATCCAAGTGTTGCATAGTCTGGCAGTCTACCACCACCATTACGTCTAAGGTCAAGCAATCCAGCCCCAATTAGAGCCAAGGCTGCCAAAGACTTTACATCTAATAGTCCATTTGTGAAATCATATAAACCATTGTTTACTGCTGCGAATAATCTTTCAGAAGCCTTCTTGACTTCAGAAACTCTGCCCTCATCAATTGACTTATCCACACCTAGAAGCTTTATAACCGCACCCTCTAGTGTCTGTGGATCTAAAAGCTGATGATCATATTCCATTAGTATAGTTCCTGTAAGCGTGTTGACCCTACAAGTCTTTATAACGTCAATCTTGCTTATCTGGTCAACGAAGCTATTTGCTACTTCGATGTTACCTACCAATATAGGGGCATAAAATCTGACCCTACCTGGTATAGAACTCTTTACTTCTAGGGCATTTTTGAAAGATGGTAATTTTAGGTTATTACCGTCATTACCACCAGCTAGGTCCTTATCCCTCTTTCTTCTGTTGAACCCATTCATTATTAGTAAAGCACTTATCCATAAAGCACGTCTCCTACCTAGTAACATATGTCTACCTCCATTTTACCTTTATTTAAGTCACATAATTTCTGTATAACTCTTGATATCCAATTCAATGATATTACTACTATACCACTTTTTGTTATCAATTGCAAGAGTAATTTTGAAGATTTTATTGATTTTTCAATATTTTTTGTTCTCAATTAGTAATTTTATTCTAAGCAGGACCCCTTCGTCCAGTCGTCATCACTGGACAATTGATATTGTTTATATATTTCACTTGGTTTAATTATACCACTAAGCGCTCATACTTTCCACGCTTTTATTTTTTATTGCAATACCTATAAATAAACAAGCTAGGCCTATTAGTACCTGTATAAATACATAGACAATTATACCCTTACCCGAAGCTGATGAATCAGCTATTGCAGAGTATATCTTATTGTTCCAGTACATAGGGGATACTATAGCCAGCATCTCTACATATGAAGGTAAGTACTTTAAAGGTATAAATACACCTGATATAAAGGAAAATAGGAGTCCCAGCATATTAGAAAGACCGTTATTAACTGCAGGACTCTTTGTTACGTTGGCAAATAGGTAAGACATGGCTGATGCTGGTAGCAAGTAAAGGATACTAGCCAAGACAAAGTCCCTTCCATATGACGTGAACATATTTGTCCTAAAGGATGCCATTGCTGTGACAAAGAATATAGCCCAAACAAGAACCACAAAGGAAAGTGAACTATAAAATATATTCAAGCTAATCTTTCTTGGAGAAACCTTCGACACCCTAATCCTGTCACTGATTTTTTTTGAGTTAAAACTATACTGGCCCGTAAATGCACCTAGCATTAGGATTATAAATACTACATATGAGCTGACATTGTAGTAGGCATACATATTTTGTTTTATATCCTTTTTTGCCCTTGACTGGCCTATATAGCTAACGTCTATCTTTTCTTTAAGTATTTTTTCTGGCTTGACCATACCCTCAAACCTGTACTTATCCATAAGGTCGTAAGTCTTTAAGTATTCCATAGCCTTTTGGTTGACCATAAAAGACTTACCCTGGTCCTTGCTTACATAGTACTTAAGTTTTCCGTCCTTGCCTATCTTAAGCACATAGTCTACGTATGATGACAGTAGGTTCTCCCTTATTGACCTATCATCAGATTTGATCTTAATTGGCTTAAAATTTGACTCTAGATAGTCCTTTAGGCCTTGACTTCTCTGGTTACCTTGATCCATATTTATAACACTGATTCTGATGTTGGAATTTATATCTGTCTTTACATCCTGGTCTCCTGATGCTGCTATCCCTATGGCAATAGCAACAAAAATTGCAATATATATAAACATCATTCTCGCATTTTTTTTCATTATTTTAAAGTATGTATTAAATACTGTCATATGAGTTCCTCCTTGCAAATATATAGCCTCCAGCAAATAGGACCAGACTTATAAGTCCTATATTTAAAAGTGAATAGGCGTACACCCTATTATCTGAAAGGTATAGGGCTGTAAACATCCTAGTCAGGACAGTCGCTGGATTTATGTAGTTTAATACAGGTATGTTATTACTTATATAGCCAGCCACACTAGGATTCATCATACCGGCTAAGAATGAAGAAAATACATATATACCTGCACTAAGACCAAACTTTGCATTAGTCCCCATCCTTGTAGATAGGGCTATAAACATACCCATTGCCATGGCCATAACATTACCAATCAATAGGCCAAATATTATCTGGGCCTGGCTACCGGCAAAGTCGGTGTTCATTACATACCTGATATAGATATACAGTAGGATAGTATTTAGGCTGGTAATTACAAGGTAGCCTGCGAAGTCGGCAATCAGGTGCTTGATTCTTGGTACTGGTGATGCTCCAAGTCTCTTTGAAGTGTCCATATCTGAATCTAGTCTCAAGCCTTCTACTGTTGCTACACCAAATGTAGAAGCACCCAGGCATATCATGGCCAATAGGGAGTAAATATATATAGTAATACCAGACTTATTTTTAAGATTAAGGGCATTTTCAAATTCGAAATCATTATTTCCCCTTAGGTCTTTTAATATAGCTTCTATCTTTGATCTATTTTCGGGGTTTTTCATAAGTTGACCAACTGATAGACCCATGTGGTTGATTTGTGATACTACCCCATGTACAATGGCTGTATTTACAGTATCATTTTTTATAACTAATTTAGGCTTCCTAAGGTCACCCTTAATTACTGCCTCTACCTTACCAGACTCTAGGGCTTGGTCAGGATTTTTGTAATCTTTTATGTCAAAGATTTTCTTGTCATCCAGGTCTATTTGGTTGAGAATTTCCTTATAGGTCCTATCCTCTACCATGATTGGTATTGGTGACAGTTCAGTATTATTATCCATTCTAGTAAAAACTATACCAAATATAGTTGATAGGAAAAATGGGAATATCAAGACCCAAAAAAGGGATTCCTTGTTTAAAATTGCACGCTTTATAACATATTTAAATAAAAATCCAAACATATATTTATCCCTCCTTATAAGTCGTCTCTTAACTGCTTGCCAGTTATCTCCAAGAATACATCGTTAAGGCTAGGAGAATTTATATCCATACCCTTAAAGAAGATGTCATTATTTTCAAGGTAGGCAAAGATATGTGTCATAGCCATGTTATCTTGAATACCAATGCTTAGATTAGACCCTTCTAGGCTTATTTTTCCTAAGCCCTCAATACTTTCTAACTGACTTAGGTCTAGGTTCTTCATATCTATGTCCTTTAGTATTAGGGTATCAGTTAGGCCAACTAGCTTCTTAAGTTCATACTTGTCCCCTGTTGCCAGTAGCTTACCCTTGTCTATTATTGAAATTCTTGTGCAAATCTGCTCTACCTCATCCATGTAGTGAGATGTATATATTACTGTCATCCCCTTTTTGTTAAGGTCCATTATCCCCTCTAGGATGGCATTTCTACTCTGAGGGTCTACTGCAACTGTCGGTTCATCTAGGATTAAAAGCTCAGGTTTGTGGGCCAAACCACAGGCTAAATTTAGTCTCCTCTTTAGTCCTCCACTTAGCTTCTTCGGTACAAACTTCCTAAAGTCATTTAGGCCAACAAATTCTATGGCCTCCTCTACATACTGCTTCCTAGTCGCCTTGTCCTGGATGTAAAGACCACAGAAAAAATCTATATTATCATAGACACTTAATTCATCAAAGACAGCTATTTCCTGAGGAACATAGCCTATTTTAGCCTTTAAATCGTAACGATCCGCAGACATAGGCTGGTCGAATATTTTTATATCACCCTTTTCAAACTTACTCAAAGACAAGATACAATTTATAAGGGTAGTTTTACCTGATCCATTTGGTCCCAATAGGCCATAAACCTCCCCCTTCTTTATATCCAAGCTAAGGTTGTCTAGGGCAACCAAATCATCATACCTTTTTAATACATTCTTAACCTCTAACATATTATCTCCTCCTCTATTTATTTACCTTCATATTGCCATATTTGCTTTTACCATTTTCTTTCAACCTATTTATAAGGCTTTTAATTAGTATTAATATTCTAACATATCTTTACGTATTATTTTAGTGCCCACCGTCATAATCCTATATTACATTTGTCATTATCTATACTTTCTACATTAAAAGCCCCCCTATAATTCTTTTTTTGATATAATTATGTTATGGATACTTATATGGTATCTAGTAAATAAGTATATTTAACTGAGGGGGATAGATATGTATCAAAAATATAGGATAAAGACAAATTTTATAGGCCTGCTTGTATTTGTAAGTTGCCTTTCTATATCTCTTAGGTCGGCAACTGATGTATATATAATAATTCCTATCTGTTTAGGCCTGATTCTAGCCCTTTCTACTATAATTTTCAAGTATGACCACATGGTTGCCCTTGTAAATATTTGTCTAGCCCTACTTGTAGGTCTAGATGCGGCAAAAATCATCCCATCCTATCTGGACTTAAGGTACAGCCTGGTCTATATACCCCTAATCCTATACTTTTCTATAGATAGGCCAAGGATGTCCTTGGAGGAGGTAGTACTACTGGTCTCCATACCTGTCCTGGGCCACTTTGCCTCTCTGGGTCCCACTGATATAGGCATACTCTTGGGAGTAAGCGGTCTGGTCTTTATCATAGGCAAGTATAGCCTAAATATTATAGATTTAGAAAATAAGTATTACAGCTATTACCATAGGTCTAAGGGTGAAAAGTACAAGCTAGAAAGTCTATACCAGTCCCTGAATATAGACCAAAATAACAGGATAGAGAATGCTATCCTTAGTGAAAGAAATAGGATTTCTAGGGATATCCATGACGGCCTAGGCCACTTAACATCAAGGGCCATCCTCCAGTTAGGAGCCCTGATGGTCGTGGAAAAGGACCCTTTCAAAAAGGATGCCCTTAATGAAATCAAGAATACCCTATCCGAGGGTATGACTGAGGTAAGGAGGAGTCTCCATAACCTCCAAAGCGAGTCAATCAATTTAAAGGCAGAAATAGAAAAGCTAATATGTGAATTTTCATTTTGTAGGGTCAGCTTTTCATATGGACTGACTAGCGACTTTGATATGGCCTTCAAGTACTCCATCTTATATATTATCAAGGAGGCCCTAACAAACGTTAGCAAGCACTCTAATGCTAGCCTTGTAAATATAACCCTGATAGAAATGAAGACTGCTTGCTACCTAAAGATTAGTGACAATGGGACCAATCCCCCAGCCAAGTATGGTGGTATGGGACTCTTCTCTATCAGCAAGAGGATTGAAGACCTGGGTGGCAAGGTGGAAATATCCACCCAGGATGGCTTTAGGATATTTGCTACCATCTACAAGAAGGACTAAGAATTTTAGACAGAAAAAGGTGATACTATGAAAATACTAGTGATAGATGACGACAAAATGATATGCTTTGCCCTTAAGACCATCATAGAGTCTGAATATGATATGGAAGTGGTTGACATTGGTCATAACTACGATGATGCAGTTAACAAATACAAGGAACATAGGCCTGACATCTGCCTATTCGATATTAGGATAGGCGAAAAAACCGGTATAGATGCCCTTAGGGATATAAAACTAGACTACCCTGATGCCAAGGTCATATTCCTGACGACCTTCCTAGACCAGGAATATGTCAAGGACTCAATAAAGTATGGTAGCTCTGGCTATATTTTAAAGGACGACTTTGAAAGTATATGCCCAGCTATTAGGGCTGCCCTAGCAGGACAGAATGTCTTTGGAAACAAGGTCTTTGATAGCCTTACTTTGACTCCTGACAAGGCTCAAAGTGAGAAGGGTGACATAGACAACAAGGACAGGAAGGAAGGCCTAATAGGTATCCTGAGCGAAAGGGAAATAGATGTACTAGAGCTAATAGCTGATGGCCTAAGCAATAAGGAAATAGCCAGCCAACTCCACCTAAGTGAGGGTACTGTCAGAAACTATATATCCTCCATCCTGGTCAAGTTAGATCTTAGGGATAGGACCCAGCTAGCCATTTATTATCTTAAGAGCTAGGTTAAGTCCAGAAGTTCATATAATATATATTCCTGTTTTTTGCAAAAAATTTAGCGTTGGGAGAGAATTTTCTCTCACCAACGCTAAATA
>ERZ772974.2017-NODE-2017-length-12762-cov-3.157551_pt1 | contig 12762 bp, 8 predicted proteins | sample MGYA00580671_ERZ772974 | MGnify/ENA primary metagenome ERZ772974 (study PRJEB29015, sample SAMEA2738065) | human oral metagenome | biome: human oral; feature: human-associated habitat; material: saliva | place: China | collected 2218 ... | reverse complement strand
GTGCTGGTTGTAGACCTCTTCGACAGAGAGGAGGACTTCCTTCACGGCCTGGAGGAATTCCTTTTCACCAGGGTGCTTCGCTTCAAGGGAAGCGAGAATCTCAGCAGATTTCATAACTCGTTCTTCTTATAGTTTTGCGTGTACGGCTCATGGTGAGCCTTTATTTGAGAGCAAATATATAGAATGATTTCTCTCTACGCAATACACTATACCTTCCTATATTTTCTTAGGAAAGAACCGCATTTAGCGCTTGTTCAAAAAGCGAGTCGGATAAAGTGATATCAGGTAAGAAATGAGCGTCACCAGTGCGAAAATGACTAGTAGATCGACTATTTCTAGATCAATGGGTAAGGCCAACGATTCATCGCTTGAGCCCGATTTGATGAATCCCCAGTGTGACTGAGCCCAGCAAATCAAGATCCCCAGCAGGCCTCCTACCACAGATCCTAGCAAAGCGATCAGCAGACCCACGCGACGGAATACCTTCACTATAAAGCCTGGAGGTGCTCCCAGTGCCGTAAATATACGTGTATCCTCCTGCTTCTCCAGCAAGAGCATCGCTAGACTACTAGCCACATTAAAGGCAGCAAGTAGAAGAATAAAGACGAGAATCAAGTATGTCATCACCTTCTCCATACGGATCAGATACGCTAGATCTGGGTGCTGAGCGGCTCGATCTAGGCAGACGATCCCTCGCTCGCCATAGATCTCCTCGACCTTACTTACAAAGGAAGCTACAGAGACCTCCGGGCGAAGACGCACGGCGATAGCCGAGACCTCCGTCGCCTCATAGTCTAGGACTTCCTGAAGCTCCGAAAGAGGCAGGTAGACCGATTGATCCGTCTCTTGACTCGCAGGCGGATATTGCCCTATGACTCGCCCATCGAGACTCTGAAAGGCAGAAGCTGGACTGAGTGGATTGATGAAGCCTAGACGCTTAGGAAAAAGCAACTCGACCGATGGATCCTGCACTGAGACGCCTGCCTCTGACAAGGGTAACTGTATCGCAGCTCCAAAGGGACGAGATGAGGCTCAATAGAATCCCGCACTACGGGTGGAGCAAAGAGCCCATCATCTGAGCGGTGCGCGACTAAGGGATAGACCTGCGTATAGGCGGAGTCTAACCCGACAGCATCGACCACCCACTGACGCTGTCCGATCCGAAGAAGCGCCTTCGTCTCTAGGCGACGACTTACCGCTTCTGCCCCAAGGCGAGGGAGCTCTCGCTGCCAACCTGCTACCCGCTTCAGGTCAAAAGTTCGTCCGTCCGCATCTCGAAGCTCCACATCGGCATCGACGAGCTTCGTCCCCTCGAGGATCATCACCACATAGCCATTGTAGACAGAGACGACACAGACCAGCGCCATCGCCACGACAGCGATAGCGAGAGCAGAGAGTGCCGTCACATAGTTCACCGCATGGAGACGGGTACGGCTGAAAAGGTAGCGGAATGCAATCCTAAGGGCAAGCACGGCTAACGAGTCAAGAGCTTACTTGGGTTCGTCTAGACCCAAGAGGTGATCAATACGCTCAAGGTAGTCCAAAGAGTCATCAAGGAAGAAGGTCAGCTCGGGGAGCTTGCGTAGCTGCTTCCCTACACGAAGACCAAGGTCATAGCGGATGGTCTTGGCATTAGCACGAATGCTCTCTAGGAGTTCTTCCCCCTTTTCTGAAGGGAAGATACTCAGACGCACACGAGCGATAGAGAGGTCTGGGCTCACGGTGACGGAGGTCACAGAGATAAGCGTACCAGGCAAACTCTGGGTCTGAATCCGGAAGAGATCGCTCACCTCCTTTTGTATTAGCCGATTGATTCGGCTCATTCTTGTATTGTCCATATCTGATCTACTACGTAATATTGGATACAAAGGTAATCATTCGGGCTCAGAGGCTTGATAAAGAGGGGGAAGAAGCTTCATTGGGAAGACTCGATCGTTTCATTACTAACCAACTAAAAAGGCTCTGCTAACGAAATAAAAGTTTGATCCTAATGATCGGATCAATTTATTCCTAATCAACCCCTCCCTCCACCCCAATGAAACGATCGCTCCCTTAGCTCTCATATAACAGGGCGACTTCTACCCTCTCTCATTAAATTCTCTACTCCAACAAAGTCTTTAGAGACAAAAACGACCCGCCCCCAGCCAAGCGAATGGCTTGGGTGGGGGCGGGCATACAATGAAGAGAGATCAAGCTATCTCTTGTGATAGTCCTGCTCCATGTAGTCGATGAATGCCTTGTTCACAAGATGTGACCCACCAGCTGTCGGATAGTCACCACTGAAGTACCAGTCGCCAGGATGATTGGGAATCGCTTCGTGGAGCCCTTCGAGACTCTGGAAGACAAGTTCCACCTCGGCCTTGGTCTCCTGTGGTCTGAGGAGCTCTACCATCTTCCTAGAGATCTCCTCAGGTGTGAAGGGAGCGTAGATCGCCTTGACGACATTGGGCACAGACTCATTGTGCGAGACGGACTGCAGACGTAGAGCCTCCTGATACTGCTCCTCAAGTAAACCTGCCATACCACGCTCCTCAAGGAGAGCGATCGCGGCACGAAAGGCGATAAACTCCTTCATCTTACTCATATCGATCCCATAGTAGTCTGGGTAGCGAACCTGCGGGCAAGAGGAGACGATGACGATCTTCTTAGGTTGAAGACGATCGAGGATACCGATGATACTCTGTCGAAGGGTCGTACCACGGACAATACTGTCATCGATGACTACAAGGTTATCTACCCCTGCTTCGACTGTCCCGTAGGTGATATCATAAACGTGGGCAGCGAGCTCATTACGACTCTTGCCCTCGGAGATGAATGTACGGAGCTTAATATCCTTGATCGCCACCTTCTCGGTACGGATACGCTGAGAGAGGATCCTCTGAAGCTCTTCATCGGTAAGTTGAGCTGATTCCTTTAGACGAGACAGCTTCTGCTCCGTGAGGTGAGCCTCCATACCCTCGACCATACCATAATAAGCTACCTCGGCCGTATTAGGGATGAAGGAGAAGACAGTATGCTGAAGGTCGCCATCGACAGCACGCAGGATAGCGGATGTCAGCTGACACCCTAGCGCCTTACGCTCACGATAAATATCTTGGTCACTACCGCGAGAGAAGTAGATACGCTCAAAGCTACATGCCTTATTGGCCTTAGGCTCGACGATCTGCTCTAGTCGTACATCAGCCTCTCTATTGACTAAGAGCGCTTGTCCTGGCAGAAGCTCTGTAATCGCTTCGCAGGGCACCTTCATCACCGTCTGAATGACGGGACGCTCCGATGCCAAGACGATGATCTCATCATCCATATAGTAGAAGGCTGGACGGATCCCATTGGGGTCACGCATCGCATAGCTCTCACCGCTCCCCGTCTGTCCACACATGACGAAGCCACCATCCCAGAGAGGAGCACATTGCTTAAGCACATTTTTCAGATCAATACGCTCCTCGATATAGTGAGTGATGTCCATCCCCTCAAGCCCAAAGGTCTTACTCTGTATGAAGAGGCGCTCGACCTCACGATCCAAGCGATGCCCTAGCTGCTCCAGCAGAATATGCATATCCGAGACGTGACGAGGGTGCTGACCTACGGCAGTGATCGACTCAAAGACGTCGGTGACATTCGTTAGGTTAAAGTTCCCACAGATGGTTAGACACTTGGCTCGCCAGTTGCTCCGACGGATCATCGGATGGACAAAGGTCAGACCACTCTTACCCGTCGTGCTATAGCGTAGATGCCCCATCAGACAAGAGCCAGCGAAGGGAAGATTCTTCTCCGCATAGGTAGCATCAGCCAGTAGATCCTGAGGTGTATCGCTAAAGCTAGCATACACGGCATTGAAGATCTCTTGGATCGCAGACGATCCTTCGGCACGCTCACGGAAGAGATACTCATCACCAGGAGCACTGTGGAGCTTGACGACAGCCAGCCCAGCACCTTCCTGTCCACGGTTATGCTGCTTCTCCATCAGGAGATAAAGCTTATTCAGGCCGTACATCCACGTGCCATACTTCTCTTGATAATAGCTGAGGGGTTTACGTAGGCGGATCATCGCCACACCACATTCATGCTTGAGGGGTTCCATTGAGCTTAGTTGTCGGGATAAGGGTGTCAGAGTAAATAGCGCTCCCCTCGTGCGTGCTTCGAAGGTATCATCTTCGGATCAGGCACGAGGGGAGTCGTATCAGTTCATCGAATGAAAGATGAGAGTGCTAGGGATTAGCGTTTGCGCTGCTGAGCCTTACGTTGCTGCTCCTGCTGGAGACGCTGGGCTTCTTCGAGGCGCTGCATCCACTTGGACTTCTTGCGTGGCTTCTTCTTGTTCTCCTCGAGCTGGGAAAGGAGCTTGTCCTCGTTCAGCATCCAGCGGAAGGCAAAGTACTGCATGATCGTGATCAAGGTAGATACGAAGTAGTAGTAGCTAAGCCCCGAGGCATTCTGATTGAACATGAAGAAGAACATGATCGACATGATGTAGGGCATCATCTTCATGCCAGCCATACCCTCACCTGCCGTAGGTGTCTGTGCCATCGTATAGCGAGTATAGATGACGTTGGTGACCGTCATGAGCACGCAGAAGAGGCTCAAGTGATTACCGAGGAAAGAAGATACGAGCGGGATGTCAGCACTCCACGAAATGACGGCATCGTAGGTAGATAGGTCATCAGCCCATAGGAAGCCCTGTCCTCGAAGGAGGATGGACGTCGGGAAGTACATATAGAGTGCGATGAGGAATGGCATCTGCAAGAGCATCGGTAGACAGCCACTCATCGGGCTAGCACCAGCCGAGCGATAGAGATTCATCGTCTCGGTGTTGCGCTTCATCATCATCTCTTGATCCTTACCTGCATACTTCTCATTGATAGCTTCTATCTGTGGACGAAGGACACGCATCTTCGCCTGAGAGAGGTAGCTCTTGTAGACGAAGGGCCAGAGCAGGAGCTTGATGAAGAGCGTAAGTAGTAGGATGATCCCCCAGTTCGATAGGTACTGAGCCAGGAAGGTTACGACGGGGATGATCAGGTATTTGTTGATCCAGCGGAAGACGCTCATCCCGAGATAGACGAGATGATCGAGCTGGAGAGGTGTATCTTCCTTAGAGAGCTCCGCATCGTAGCTCCGCAAGAGGTCGTAGTCATTCGGCCCGAAGAAGAACGTCAGAGGGAGGCTCACCGTGCTCTCCTTCACCGTCAGCGGGAAGGTCGCCGTCATAGCGCAGGAGCGAACGTAGCCACTGCCCTCAGCTTCGGCCTTGATCGAGAGCTTGTTATTCTGGAAGCCAGAGACCTGATTGATCAGGACGGAGCTAAAATACTTATCCTTAAACGCGACCCACTGGAGCGTCTGCTGGACGTCTTCGCTCTCCTCCTTCGTCGTCTCAAGGCGGTCAACATCACCCTTAGGGAAGTGATAGTAGACCCCGCTGTACTGTCCCTCGAACTTCCACGACTGCTCTTGTTGAGGAATGCGCTGTGTCCACTCGACGTCTTGGACGGTCATGTTCACGGGTAGTAGGCGACGAAGCTCGTTCCCCGAGAGAGTTAGGTTAAGGCGATAGTCATCGGAGCGAAGGCTATAGACGAAGTCCAGATAGGCTACCGAGTCCAGCTGCATACGTAGCGTAGCTGTACTATCGGTCTGGCTGACGAGATCGAAGTACGCATCAGCCGTATTGACAAGGGTATTCTGCGCCGTACGCAGAGGGAGGTTGAAGCGAGCATCTCCCTTACGGAAGAGATGGACGGGCTTCTTCGTCTGGTCTAAGTAGTCTGCGAGGACAACTTCCTGAGGTGCAGCTCCCTTGGTAGAGAGCTTGATGGAGACTTTCTTATTCTTCAGCTCGATCGTCTGCTCAGCTCGGGGCTGGGCATAGCGAGGGAGAGTAGCCTGGGCCGTACTATCTAGCGTCGTAGTCGCTACGGCTGAGCTAGGTGAGGGGGTAGGCTGTGCCAGCTCGGTCTTAGGAGCTTGTGAGGGATCGGCCTGCTTCGTAGGGTCTGGCTTGGAGAACCATGTAAAGCCGATCAGTACGGCTCCGATCAGGAGGAGACCAGTGAGGGTGTTTTTATCCATTCAATTATTGATTGCTTGTGGGGTGTAGCTCCTCTCCGTAAGCTATAGCTTCACGTACGAAAGCCATGAAGAGAGGGCTGGGATGAAGTACCGTGCTCTGATACTCGGGGTGATACTGTACCCCTACATACCAGCGGTGGTCGGGGAGCTCGACGGTCTCGACGAGTCCCGTGTCGGGGTTCTCTCCAGCGCATAGCATACCTGCCTGCTCATAGGCCTCACGGTACTGGCTGTTGAACTCAAAGCGATGGCGGTGGCGCTCACGGATGAAATCCTTGCCATAGGCCTGGGCGATCTTCGAGCCAGGACGAAGGACGCAGTCGTAGATGCCTAGGCGCATCGAGCCACCGAGGTCGGATATGCTCTTCTGCTCCTCCATCAAATCGACGACCTTGTGTGTCGTCGTGGGGTCAATCTCCGTGGTATGGGCATCCGTCCATCCAAGTACGTTGCGAGCGAACTCGATCACCATGCACTGCATCCCTAGGCAGATCCCCAGCGTAGGGATATTGTGCTCACGGGTATAGCGTAGGGTGACGAGCTTACCGTCGATGCCTCGTGAGCCAAACCCTGGAGCTACGATGACACCATCGACGCCCTTGAGCTCCTCGGCGACATTCTTCTCGGTGAGCTTCTCACTATGAACCGAGCGAAGACGTAGCTTGCGCCCATTATAAGTAGCCGCCTGAAGGAGCGCCTCGTCAATGGATTTGTACGCGTCCTGTAGCTCGACGTACTTACCGACCAAGGCGATCGTCACCTCTTCCTTAGCCTCGGAGCGGAGCGCAAGGAACTGCTTCCAGTCCGTGAGCTCAGGCGCTCTCTCGGGAGTGATACCACACTTCTTCAGGACGATCTCATCCAAGTGCTGATCACCGAGGGCGAGAGGCACCTGATAGATCGTCGGTACGTCCACGCTCTGTACGACTGACTCGGCGGAGACATTGCAGAAGAGAGCGACCTTGCGCAGGATATCGGGGCTCAAGGCATGCTCCGTACGCAGGACAAGTATATCGGGCTGAATACCGACCTCTTGGAGTTGCTTGACAGAGTGCTGTGTTGGCTTGGTCTTCACCTCGCCTGCGGCAGCGATATAGGGGACATAGGTCAGGTGGAGGCATAGGCAGCTCTGCCCTAGCTCCCACTTCAGCTGACGAACGCTCTCTAGGAAAGGTAGCGACTCAATATCTCCCACGGTACCACCGATCTCGGTGATGACGAAGTCGTACTGACGCTTCTGCCCGAGGAGCTTAACGTTGCGCTTGATTTCATCGGTGATATGGGGGATGACCTGTACGGTCTTGCCGAGATAGTCGCCCTTGCGCTCCTTGCGGATCACGTTTTGGTAGATGCGACCCGTCGTGATATTGTTGGCTCGGGAGGTAGCTATATCGAGGAAACGCTCGTAGTGCCCCAGGTCAAGGTCTGCCTCGTGTCCGTCTTCCGTCACGTAGCACTCGCCGTGCTCATAGGGATTGAGTGTGCCGGGGTCAATGTTGATGTAAGGATCAAACTTCTGTATCGTGACGCTATAGCCACGTGCCTGAAGGAGCTTACCCAGGGAGGCGGCGACAATGCCCTTACCAAGGGACGAGACCACACCACCTGTGACGAAGATGTACTTTGTTTCCACTATTCGCTACATATATCTTTGGGGATGGAGAGTAGGCTCAGCGGTCTTAGCGATGCCCAGGGAGTCACTACCCCACCCAAGTTACTCCGCAAAGATACGTTTTTGTACTCAGACTCGCCGTACCGACTTAGCTCTATCGGACTAATTTTGTACCCCGAGCGACCCAACGCTCCGCAGGCTCCAAGTACCAGCTTCGCAAGCCCCATAGGAAGAGCTTCTGCTGAGCGATCTTAGTGAGCCAAGGAGACAACGAAGAGCACGTACCCAAGCCAAGCTATACCTTCCCTAGGAGGAAGCTATACCTTGGCCGTCACAGAGGTATAGCTCTCGCCGTAGCAAGGTAGGCCTTCTCCCAAGAAGTCCTCCAGCCCACCGGATAATAGCCACGACCATCAGCAAATACAAGCCTAGAGATAAGCACAAAAACAGCCCGCCTGCAGCGAGAGGAGCGCTATCGCTCCCCACGCTGCAGGCGGGCTATCGTCGTAGCTAAGTACGAGGTCTGGGCTTACGCTGGATGATCAGCGCACCAGAGGAAGGCATTGCGGAAGGCACGCATCCAAGGCGTCACCTCATGCTCCGAGCGTAGTCCCTCGGGGTAATGAGCGCACTGCCAAGGGAAGATCGCCCGCTCGGGGTGAGGCATCATCGCTAGATGACGACCATCAGCACTGCAGAGGCCAGCGACAGCGTCAGGCGACCCGTTCGGATTCGCAGGGTAAGCGTCGTAAGCATAGCGTGCGATGACATGGTAGCGGTCCGTACTATAGGGCAGACCGAACTTACCTTCGCCGTGAGCCACCCATACGCCTAGCTCCGTACCAGCGAGGTCTCCGAGCATCACCGAGTGATTTTCGGGGATCATCAGGGTGACGAAGCCGCTCTCGAACTTATGCGAATCATTGTGTAGCATCTTGTGCTTTAGCTCATGTTCGGGATAGAGTAGCTCGAGCTCAGCCATAAGTTGACAGCCATTACAGATACCGAGACTTAGCGTGTTAGGTCTAGCATAGAAGCGGTCAAGGGTGGCCTTGGCCTGCTCATTGAATAGGATCCCAGCAGCCCAACCTTTAGCTGAGCCGAGGACATCCGAGTTCGAGAAGCCACCACAGAAGACGATAAACTGAATGTCGTCTAGGGTCTCCCGACCAGAGGTAAGGTCGGTCAGATGCACATCCTTGACGTCGAAGCCAGCGAGCCAGAGGGCATAGGCCATCTCACGCTCTCCATTCGTCCCCTTGTCACGTAGGATCGCCGCCTTGACACGACTAGGATTCGTGCGGTCAGGATCAAGTCCGAGATCCTTGAGCTTACCCGTAAAGTCCGCAGGGAAGGCATAGCGCAGAGGCTGATGCTTATAGTTCGTGAAGCGCTCCTTAGCCAGCACCTCGCCACTCTGATGCTGATCCAGCAGGTAAGAGGAGCGATACCACACGTCACGCTTAGCATCAATATCCAGCGAGAGCGTCTGCTTCCCTTGACGAAGCGTGAGAGTACGTCCATCCTTGGTAGGCGTCGCAATGCGTGCAAAGCCGATGCTCGAGGCACGTAGGACTTCCTCCAGCTGTGCGGGATCATTGGTTTGGACAAGCAAGCCTGGGTTCTCTGCGAAGAGGAGCTTCGTCAGATCGCCAGCAGGGAAGGCTCCGAGGTCCACGTCGAGACCACCTTGCCTGTTGGGGAAGCACATCTCTAGGAGAGCCGTGATCAACCCGCCCGAAGAAATATCATGCCCTGCTACGAGGATACCCTGCTGAATTAGCTCCTGAACAGCCGTGAAGGCTTCGCGGAAGTACTCGGGTTCTTCGATGGCAGGCGTCTCGTTCCCGACCTGCCCCAGCACCTGAGCTAGAGCAGAGCCACCAAGCGCGAGGGGCGCAAAGCTAAAGTCAATATGGTAGACCGGATAGCTTGGCTCTGGACGAAGGACGGGCGATACGATGCTTCGGACATCCGATACCTCGGCCACAGCACTGATGATGACCGTCCCAGGGCTAAGCACCTGCTTCCCCTCGGGATACTTCTGCGTCATCGAGAGCGAATCCTTACCAGTGGGGATATTGATCCCTAGCGAGATAGCGAAGTCAGATGCAGCCTCGACAGCATCGTAAAGACGAGCGTCTTCGCCTGGCTGACGGCACGGCCACATCCAGTTGGCACTCAGCGAAACGCCATCTAGCCCGTAGGTAAGGGGAGCTAGAGCGATATTGGTCAAGGCCTCAGCGATAGCGATCTGACTACCTGCTACGGGATCAACCAAGGCAACGGCGGGTGCATGACCTATGGAGGTCGCCATCCCCTTACGCCCTCGGAAGTCCACAGCTACAGCACCACAGTCACTCAAGGGGAGCTGGATCTCACCTTGGCACTGCTGGCGGGCGACACGTCCCGTGACGGAGCGGTCAGCTTTATTCGTCAGCCAGTCCTTACAAGCGACTCCCTCGAGCTGCAAGACTGCATCTAGGTAGCCTTCGATGGCCTGTGTATCGGTAGCGTAGGATAGGGGCAAGCGATCTCGATCGATATGCTTATCCTCCATGATCGTCTTAGGTGCAGAGCCAAACATATCGGACAAGGCTAGGTCAATAGGTTTAGCTCCCGAGGGCTCCTCGAAGGTCAAGTGCATATCCGACGTAGTCTCTCCGACGACATACATCGGTGCTCGCTCACGCTCTGCGATACGAGCGATGCGCTGGATAGCCTCCTCCTTGACGAGTAGTCCCATACGCTCCTGACTTTCGTTGCCAATGATCTCCTTGGACGAGAGCGTCTCATCCCCGATAGGGAAGGCACCTAAATCAAAGTGTCCGCCCGTCGTCTCGACGAGCTCCGAGAGGCAATTGAGGTGACCACCTGCACCATGGTCATGGATAGAGATAATAGGATTGTCCTCGCCTTCGCTTAGGGTACGGATGACATTCTCGACACGCTTCTGCATCTCAGGGTTAGAGCGCTGGACGGCATTCAGCTCGATAGCTCCAGCATACTGACCTGTATTCACCGAGCTAACGGCACCGCCCCCCATGCCGATACGGTAATTATCACCACCGAGGAGTACAACCTTCTCTGCTGGCTCGGGAGTCCCCTTCTGCGCATCGGAGCGACGGGCATAGCCAACACCTCCAGCGAGCATGATCACCTTATCAAAGCCATAAGCATTCGGATCCTCTGCAGAGGCTCCTTGCTCAAAGGTCAGTAGCGAACCACAGATCAGTGGCTGGCCAAACTTATTGCCGAAGTCACTAGCCCCATTCGATGCCTTCGTGAGGATCTGTTGAGGTGTCTGGTAGAGCCAAGGACGCTCAGCCGTATGCTTCTCCCAGCTACGCCCTGCCTCCGTGCGAGGGTAGCTCGTCATATAGACCGCCGTACCAGCCAAGGGGATACTCGCTCGCCCACCAGCCATACGATCTCGGATCTCTCCTCCCGTACCTGTAGCAGCCCCATTGAAGGGCTCGACGGTCGTAGGGAAATTATGCGTCTCCGCCTTGAGACTTAGGACGCTGTCGATGGGCTTACGTACGAAGAAGTCGGGCTTGTCCCCTGAAGCTGGAGCGAACTGCTCCAAGTCACTAGGGCCGTCGATAAAGGCGACATTATCCTTATAGGCTGATACCAGATGCCCAGGGTTAGCAGCACTAGTGTCCTTGATCATACCGAAGAGCGATCGCTCCTCTTCCTGTCCATCGATGATGAAGGTACCGCCAAAGATCTTGTGCCGGCAGTGCTCACTATTGACCTGCGAGAAGCCGAAGAGCTCACTATCGGTCAGCGGGCGTCCTAGGCGCTTGCTTAGATCCTCTAGGTAGGTGATCTCCTCTTCGCTGAGTGCTAGACCCTGCTCCTTATTGTAAGCACGGATATCCGTGACGGAGAGGATAGGCTGGGCAGTGAAGTCCGTAGCGAAGACCTGCTGATCAAGCCCCTCATAGCGATGCTGGAGCATAGGATCAAAGGGAGCATCAGACGAGGAAACAGCCTCAAACTCCTCAATGCGCACGACAGAGTCAATGCCCATGTTACGTACGATCTCGACGGCATTGGTACTCCACGGAGTGACGAGCTCACGGCGTGTACCGATGAAGTGTCCAGAGAGCGCAGTCTCGGCAAGGGGCTTAGCGCCACCAAAGAGCCACGTCAGGCGATCGAAGAATAAGGGAGAGAGTGCTTCAGTCGTCTCGACGACATAGTAGGTGGATTGTTCAGGCTGGCGAAAGAAAGTAATCATTCTGCGAAGATCTATAGGGGGGACTTGATGATCTATGAGTAGTATGCTATAGAGAGCTGGAGCGCTCTCACTGTATGCGTCACAAAGATAAGTAAAAGGTAGGACGGCATACCTCCGCCACAAGTACCACGCCCAGAGTAAGCAAGGAAGAGTAGTGAGGAAAACCAAGAACCCAGCAAACAATCACTTATCGCATCATGTCCTCCCATGACTTTCAGACTAGCGAGTCCAGCTCCTTGAGCAAGCTCACATCGAAAAGATAAGACTCTTGATATGCTTAGGGAGGGAAAAACTAGCTAAAAAGTATAGGCTCCCTAAAACAGCCCCTCACCTACTACTGAGACAGTCTACTCGTAGCATCCCATTGCCCATCTTCCGGTGGTTAGCGACACTTAGCATTCGTTATGCCTAACAGTCCTATAGTACTTGTAGAACTTACATATATCCAGACAGAGCGATTAGGTATATCATGACAGGCTGGTTAGGTATATTGTAAGCAAGACGTTAGGTATATCGTGAGCTACAGAACTTGAAGCGTGCTCCTCAAGGGAGCAAACAAAAGCTCCCCGCCCTCGCCCATTCAAGGGACGAAGGCGGGGAGCCTAAAGATTAAGTCGCTTACGGAGTAAACCTCCCGAGGCAAAGGACTACACCCTAAGGTGTGAAGACTGACCTAGCGACTGAAGTCTGGAGAGCGAAGCTAGTCGAGCGTCTTCTTGATCTCGATCTCTTCGTAGGCCTCGATGATGTCGCCTGCCTGGATATCATTGTAGCCTTCGATGTTCAAGCCACACTCCTGACCCATGACGACCTCCTTAGCATCATCCTTATA
>ERZ772974.2016-NODE-2016-length-12762-cov-30.686787_pt1 | contig 12762 bp, 7 predicted proteins | sample MGYA00580671_ERZ772974 | MGnify/ENA primary metagenome ERZ772974 (study PRJEB29015, sample SAMEA2738065) | human oral metagenome | biome: human oral; feature: human-associated habitat; material: saliva | place: China | collected 2218 ... | reverse complement strand
GTTAGTGCTTCAATTATAGAAATGGAGTCTTTATCCTCATTCAGGGTCTTGAGACGTTTCAGTCTTTGTATAGCTTTTGCTTCGTCTTCGTGCATAAGCGTCAGCCACTGTCTGATACCAGTCTTTATTCCCTCGTTTTTGTCTTCACCAAGTTTTTGGCATAAATAATTCAGTTTCTCTATTGTATAGTAGCCGTTTGGTTGATCTCCTTCATTGAGGTAATAAGGTCCGAAGCAGAAGGAACTACCTTCAGATGTCTTCAGTTCACGTTGTACGATGTCTTCATAGTTGTTTACGAATGAATCTTGAACCTTATGGAACATCAGGCTTGAGGTTGAGGTACGGGGTTCAGTTTTCTTTGCATATTTACAGAGCTGTTCTGCTAATGCATAACCATAATAGAAAGGGTAAGAAGATTTTATGAAGGCTACACCAGCACAGGCTGTAAGTCGTTTCATACCAGCTTTTTCCAGTATATCTTTCAACCTGCCTTCGCTGCTGTGTTGTTCAAACTTTTTCATAAACTCTGTCACATATTCGATGGCGAGTTCTCCACGGATGATAACGGTCATATCATCACCTCCCAACACAATTGGGCGAATGGGGATGATCTGTTCCCATCCGTGTTCGGGGCTGACTTTCCTGAAAGCATCGTTGGCGGCAGCTATAGTAGCATTGTTCAACTCCTTAGAGAACTGTTTGAAGTATTCTATATCGTGTCCAATATTCTGCACTACTTGTCCTAATCCATTTCCGTCAGCGTGGATGATGGCAATCCAATCGTTTTTGCCAGTCATTTTTTCCACATCAAAAGGAATAGAAGAAGACTTTAAATCTACCTTTTCACCGAAGCTTTTTTGGCATAACTTTATAACCTTGTTATGTTCTCTTTTTGCATATGTGGATGCGTCATATTCTTTCTCTTTCTCTTCGTCCAGTTTTGTTATGGGAAGACCTGTTTGTGGAGATCGGCAGAATCCGAGTCTGCCGACAGTGATACTTTTACAAGGCTTGTTTCTTTGGCTTCGTAGTTTTCTTTCTAATTCATTTACAGACTTGACAAAGTCATTTCCGAGTTCTACCACAGCCTGACTGATTGTCACCCCAGGAGCATTGGTCATTATCTCACGTGGAAAGTTGCGTACAACTCCTTCACATTCAGCCCTTTCTTCGAATATGTACTTCACATTTCCAGCTGCCGAGATTACCTGGTTTGCTTCTTTCCATCTTTGCCCAACAACTTTCTTGAAAAGTTCTGTACAGATGGACTCAACTAATTCACTTGCTCCAACAATGTCTTTCAGCTCATTTGTCTGGAAAATAAACTGTTGGATTCCTTGTACGGATGCTCCGTATAAATATTTAGTCATATGTTATAGATTGGTTTTTGTTTTCTTTGTTAATACTCCAGCTCCCATGCTACTGTGCTTACCTATTCCTATTTGTTGTGGTAGATTTATATTCGCATTAAACGAGAGATCGATATTTGTTAGTTTTATATGTTTATAAGTGATAGGACTTCTAATAGTGAAATCAGTAATGATGGGTTGTAGTTGGAAGTCGATAAAGATATCTAAACCTTTAAGTAATGAGAGTATGTTGCCTGTTAAAATTTGCTCAAGAAGCTGTATTCTTTCAACGACACTTTCTGTTGAATGGAATTTTCTGTTATGTTTTTCATTTAGCGGTAGCCATTCGTGAATGTGATAAGAGATGGAAGATGGCGATACATTTATATCAACTTCTTCAGCTTTGATACTTTCAATTTTTATTTCTACTTCTCTTCTTCCAATTTTAAGAGTATAATTGGTATTTACAAAAAGTTCCTCCATTGCATCAATCCCTTTACCAATACAGGTGATAGCAGCTTTCCCACCAATACGCTTATATTGTATCAGAGGGTAAGAGTACCGTAGGGATGTACCATCGTGATTATGGAATAGGATATTGCTTGATGGAATTGCTGCAATAATGGCTCCTCGAAATAGTGGGATTTCTGATCGTCGTAAGGGGGTATCAAACTGTATGGTCAGTGTTTTTATTTTGGTCATTGTTTTGGCTTTATATTTTAGGTTATGGGTGGCTTGTCACTCAATCAGACATCGTTCATTAAGGAATATACACTCCTTATAACATCGGTGTATCATGTTTAGGACTATAAATGCAAAGATAATGAAATATATTTAATTTGTTTGATAATTCCAAAAAATCTTTTAATTGATGGTTGGTTTTTATAAATTTCACTTCCTGTAGGTTATTAAAACCTATTTTGGGTAATAATACTATGAATTGAGCAGTGAAACTATTTATGGTTCTTACGTTAAACGTGTGGATTTTTTTCGTATATTTTTTAACGGAGTAGCAGAAGTTAGACATTAAATAAGAATCTAGGTAAGGACTTTAACGGTCTATACTATTATTGTCTTTCGATACAGAAAGTCTTTTCATTTTATTACTTCAAAAAGACCGATAAGGTTTTGAAAAATAATTACATAATTTTAGATAAAACCTCTATAATACAGGATAAATATATATATAAAAAGTAGGTTTGTAACTAAAAGGAAATCAGTTGGTTATAATACGGTAAAGTAAAAGATGCCTATTTTGATTTCTAAAGGGCGTTAATAACACGCCAAAAGGGCATCTTTTGCAAGCCACTTAGGCGTCTTTTAGAATCCTAATGAGCATACATTGGTTTTGAATCAAATGAAAATAGTTTACAGATGCCGATAATGTGGGAATAAGCTATTTGTAGAATATGGATAGAAATTGTATCTATTTGCATCTCATCTTGTAAGCTAACCTTTTAATAAGACCATCTAATTTGATATAATCATACTAATCAAGTGTACAAGTCTTTATTCTATTTATAATCTATGTGTTTAACGGAAGGATTATAAATATTCTCAAATGTAGTGATATAGTCTAATCAAATAAATCGAGCGAATAGATATCTCAGGGTTATGCTTGATTGAATGATATTTTCTTTATCTACTCTTCTGAAATCCTTCAAGTTGGTCGTATTGGTTGCCTTTCATCTTCATACTTATTCCAATAATCCAACGGCGGTGCGTGGCGATGAAGATAATACCGAGGAGGGAAAGGAGCGTATTGGTGAGGATCGGTTGGTTGAGCCACCATGTTCCTAATGCTGCGATGGGGAGTGGGCTGATGATGGTAACGAGCGTAACGATGAGTTGCATATAGTTAGTATTTGCATTCTTACCTGTGTGGGTAGCTTGCATAGAGAGAGTCACCTTATTATATACGGCCATCTGAAATAGAATTCGATAGGCGACACCAGCTGCAAAGAAGGCATAGGATAGTATTGTCCAAAAACTTATCTTCCCAATAAGTGCGATAGGAAGAAAGGCGAGGAGTGGAATTAATAGTAAGGTGGTATAGAGGTAATATTTAGCCAACAGAAGATTTTGGATGCTATTGCGGTGCATTAGTAGGCATTCATAATAATTACCTTCGTAACACATGATTCTTGAGAGTGAACTTAGTCCATAGGTGATGAAGCTATAGTAGAGGAAACCATTACTCTTAACCATGTCACTCTCTGGGTCAATAGCAGTGATTAAACTAAAGAGAAATATACCCAAAGTGTTGAAAATGAAGATGAGGCGTATCCTTTTATTGCGGAAGATACTCCATATTTCAAGTTTAAGAAACTCTCCGATTTGGTTGAAACGGTCGAAGATAGTAAGGTTTATGCTATTCTTGTCATGCTTATCTGGTGCTGCTGTGTATTGCTCTTGGAGAATGCGATGTTCAAGAACATTGCGATTTAGCAATATCATTCCTATCAGAAGCAGAATCATTACTGCATATATCCATATCTCTCCTCTTATCATTGCATTACCAATCTCTGCCCAACGGTGGAGGTAACTCTGTGGGGAAGGGAAGAAGATTGTTATTATAGCGATAGATAAATAGGTAAGAATAGGTATGAGCCAGTAGCGCAGCCCACGTGCTGTCAGTACTTGTGTAAACTGAAAAAACTGTCCGTTGATAAGAAAGAGGAGGTAGAGGCCTGCTGTGTAGCCAATCATAGCCGTTGCACCCAATTCTGGAATGACGGTTTTAAGACCAAAAGGAATGCAGATAAAGAGGAGGTTTACGTTCTTAAAAACTATCAACTGACGGAGAATTAGATAGTCTGTATAGCTGTGTTTGGGAAGTGGTAAGAGTAGGTAAGGACGAATATGCATCAGCAATCGGTGGTCTGTTGTATATCTGAAAAGATAATCAATGAACAGAAATATTGGCATTAAGGCATAAATGAAACGATAACCACCAAGATTATCCTTAATGGTGAGGTCAGCCAATTCACATCCTATCCATACAAAATAAGCACAAAGAAAAATAGCCAACACGTAGTAAAAGTACTTTGCTACGTTGTTGGCTTGCCATATTTTATTTCTTCTACCCGATAGGCAGAAGTGCTTATGCAATGTTTGTATAGCTTCCCAGTAAGTCATTTATCTCAAGTCTATCACCTCGGCAGACGGATAGTTCTTCTTGTTGAAAGTAAAGATATTATCTGAAAGGTTCTTGCGCTGAATACCAGAAACAGTAATTGTAGTCCACTTATTAGCCTGCTTAATCTTAATCTTTTGTAGCTGATAGGCTTTGTTTACAGTTACATAAGCCTCTGGAATATTGCGTTTAGGATTGGTTGCCTTCATGTGTACCACGTAAGAACCACCTTCGTTCGTCATAGAAAGGTTGTAACCCTGACGATACAATGTCATCAATGCGTAAGGATTCATTGAAAGACGCTGTGCTTCAGTAGGTGTAGAAACATTCACTTCGTCAGTAGACTTCATGTATGACCATTGTGTTGTACCATTAAACCATACAGTTGTCTGTGGTGTTGTGGCAACAAACTTAACACCTTTCACAGAAATAGTACCTGCAGTTCTACCTACAGCACCGGGTCTGGAAAGTGCAAAGCGAGCCGTAAAACCACCCAAATTAGAAATGTTGGCTGCAGCTTTATCCATACAAGCCTTAGCCTGATTAGCATTCTGTGCGAAAATACTATTTGCCATAAAGATGGCTACGAACAATAGTAAATATTTAATCTGTTTCATTGTTTTATCGTTTTTATTCTGATTTCTTATACTTTTATTCTTAGTTATCCACGTAGGATAGTAAGCATATTGTCAAGACTTACCTCGTCGCTTATTAGTACCTCACGTGGCTTTGAACCCTTTGCTGCACCAACGATACCAGCTTTCTCCATTTGATCCATCAGTCGACCAGCACGGTTGTAACCAATAGACAGACGACGTTGAATCATACTTGTTGAACCTTGTTGGCTGACAACAATAGCACGTGCAGCCTCCTCAAACAATGGATCAAGGTTGTGAGTATCCAGTGAACCACCTCCTCCAGCTTCGTCTTCAGACAATGGTTCTGGGATTTCCAATGGGCGAACAGGACCTGGTTGATTAGCAATGAACTTGGTAATATTCTCTACTTCAGGAGTATCAACAAAGGCACACTGCACACGAACAGGGTCAGCACCATTGAGATAAAGCATATCACCACGTCCGACAAGCTGTTGTGCACCAGGTCGGTCGAGGATAATACGTGAGTCCATCATAGCTCCAACACGGAAAGCAATACGTCCAGGGAAGTTTGCTTTGATGTTACCAGTGATAATTGTTGTTGTTGGTCGCTGCGTTGCAATAATCATGTGAATACCGATAGCACGTGCCAACTGTGCGATACGTGTGATAGGCATCTCCACTTCCTTGCCCGCAGTAAGAATCAAGTCACCGAACTCATCAATGATGACAACGATGTATGGCATGAACTCATGACCTTCTTCTGGGTTCAGTTCGTGTCTGAGGAACTTCTGATTATATTCCTTTATATTTCTAACACGAGCCGCCTTCAGTAAGTCATAACGCTCATCCATCAAAACACAAAGACCTTTCAATGTCTTTACAACCTTCTGAACGTCTGTGATGATTGGTTCATCTTCATTCTCCTCAACAGCTGCCATGAAAGGTTTGGCTATAGGAGAGTAAACACTGAACTCTACCTTCTTTGGGTCAACCAGTACAATCTTTAGTTCGTTAGGATGTTTTTTATAAAGAAGGGAGGTGATAATAGCATTCAGACCGACTGACTTACCCTGTCCGGTAGCACCCGCAACGAGTAAGTGAGGAATCTTAGCAAGGTCGACCATGTATACCTCATTGGTGATAGTCTTACCCAATGCGATTGGTAACTCCATTGTAGAGTCTTGGAACTTGCGTGAGTTCAGAATAGAGAACATTGACACAATGTTTGGCTTAGCATTTGGTACCTCAATACCAATCGTACCCTTGCCTGGCATTGGAGCAATGATACGGATACCGATAGCCGCCAAACTCAGCGCAATATCATCTTCAAGGTTCTTAATCTTAGAGATGCGAACACCCTGGGCAGGTGTAATCTCATAGAGAGTAATCGTTGGACCGACTGTTGCACGAATACTACGAATCTGTACACCAAAGTCGTTTAACACCTTGATAATACGGTCTTTGTTTGCTTCTAATTCCTCTTGACTAACGTAGTTGGTCTTAGAATCAGAAGTATATTCCTTTAATAGGTCGAGTGAAGGGAATTTCCACTTTGTAAATGGCTCACGAGGATTGATAGGAGTCAGTGGAAGGTTGTTGTTAGCAAGCGTCTTGCTATTTGCTTTCTCCTCAACTTTCTCCTCCTCAACTTCAAAGCCTGGACCTTCTTTCTCTGCTGTATTCTTAGTCTTGTCACCACCATTAGGTGAATAGAGTGAGTCAGGTTCTTGTGGAACGATTGTAGGTTCTGTTGGCAAGTCGATAGGTTCTGCGAGGGTAGGATCAACATATTCTGTTGCCTCTACAGGCTCTTCCTCAATAACTACCTCATCATCATAGATGTTTTCAGTGTTGTCTCCCTTACTATCATGTACCACCGTAAACTTCACTTTGTCACGAATATACCCAAATGGGTTAATCATCTTGCGTACGACAGTAATCGTTTCGGAAGTAAGATAAGTGAGGTAAGCCAACATGATAATCACCAATATAGCGATTAATCCCGGTGTACCAACAAGGTTTTCCATGTATTGAACACAGAAAGCACCATGGTCTCCTCCTGGATTATAGACTTGGTCACCCATCAGTGGGGTAAGTGCTTTGGCAAAAGTAATAGACGACCATATCATTACCAAAGCCATACCCATGAACCATTTCGTTAGGTTCAGCTTTTTGTAGGCTCCCATCATGCGGAGACCACAAAGTGCAATGAAGGCTGGAATGATGAAGGCTGGAATACCAAAACAGCGGGAAATAAGTCCGTATGATATGATTGCACCGAGTGAACCGCAGACATTTTGGAAAACTCTACTTGTGTTTTCCACCTCTCCAGGACGAAGGTCTGTTACTAAACTTTGGTCTGCTGCACCTGTACTGAAATAGCTAAAAAAAGCTACACAGATATAGATGGCAACGCATAAAAGGATAAGTCCGGCAATAAATCCAGTCTTGTCGTTAATAATATTATTTAGTCCGATCGCCTCGGTGAAAGTCTTTCTTTTATGTTCTGTTTTCTTCTTTGCCATTTATCGCTATTCTTTTATACTTGCAAAAGTAATAAATTAGTGCCACATAAGTGCCGTTTTTCAAACTTTTTTTTTAATTTTGCAAGTTAGTATGCAATCCGAAATGAGTACAGTATTATACAATAGATTCGATAAGAGTAAAATATCACAGTTGCCAAGGGTTACTTTCCCGGGGAAGATTGTCGTTGTCTTAAATGAAGCTGAAGCTGAGAAAGCGGTTAATTATTTGCTTTCTAAGGACATTATCGGTATTGATACGGAAACACGTCCTGTCTTTAAGAAAGGGCAACGTCGTAAGGTTGCACTCTTGCAAGCCTGCGACCATGAAGTGTGTTTCCTCTTTCGATTGAATCTCATAGGTGTACCTGAATGTATTAAACGTTTTCTTGAAGATACAACAGTGCCTAAAGTGGGACTCTCTTTGGGCGATGATATGTTGATGTTGCATCAGCGACTCGACTTCAAGCCGGGTTATTTTATAGACCTTCAAGACTATGTTAAGTCGTTAGGTATTGAAGATATGAGTCTTCAGAAACTCTATGCAAATGTCTTTCATGAGCGTATAACAAAACGTGAACAATTATCTAATTGGGAGAACGAGATATTAAGTGATAAGCAGAAAATATATGCTTCTACAGATGCTTGGACGTGTATCAAACTCTATGAGCGTCTGCATGAATTGAAACATAGTGGTAATTACGAACTCGTTGTCGTTCCTCCAAAGGTGAAACCTACACCAGAAGAGGTGGAGCATACACCAGAAGTGACATCAGAATAACGTCTCTATGTAAATTATTATCGTGAAGATAAATATTTTTTTTTCATGAAGAAAAAGATTTCTTTTCACGTAAATAAATAATTATCTTCATGAAAATAATTCGCTAATTGGCAAGAAGCGGAAACCAATAAACTCTAAAAAGGAACTTTATGTATAAGCAAGTATATTTGAAAAGGGGCAAAGAAGAAAGTCTTCTTCGCTTCCATCCATGGATCTTCTCAGGTGCTATCAACAAGATAGAAGAAGGACTTGAAGAAGGCGATATTGTGCGTGTTATGACGCATGACAAGAAGTTTATTGCTGTTGGACACTTCCAGATAGGTTCTATTGCTATCCGTGTTCTCTCATTCCACGACGTGAAGATTGATGATATGTTTTGGAAAAGTCGTTTGAAAGCGGCTCTTCAAGTGCGTCAGGCGATTGGTGTTATTCGAGAAGAATCAACAGGAACAGGACTGTTCCCAAACACAACTTACCGTCTTGTTCATGGTGAGGGCGACAATCTTCCAGGATTGATTATTGATATATATGGCAAGACTGCCGTTATGCAAGCCCATTCTGTAGGTATGCATGTATGCCGTGAGGTAATTGCGAAAGCCCTTGTTAAAGTGATGGGCGATAAGTTGGATAGCATCTATTATAAGAGCGAGACAACGCTTCCTTACAAGGCCGATCTTGGTCAAGAGAATGGTTTTATCTATGGAGATACTGACAATAACATAGCGATTGAGAATGGCTTAAAGTTCCATATTGACTGGTTGAAAGGTCAGAAGACGGGTTTCTTCATTGATCAGCGTGAGAACCGCTCTCTCTTGGAGTATTATGCAAAGGGAAGAAGTGTACTGAATATGTTCTGTTACACGGGTGGTTTCTCTGTTTATGCTATGCGTGGTGGGGCAGAAGTGGTGCATTCTGTGGATAGTTCTGCTAAGGCTATCGAACTGACGAATAAGAATATCGAACTCAACTTTCCTAATGATTCACGTCATGAGGCTATCTGTGAGGATGCTTTTAAGTATCTTGATGATAACGATGGTAAGTATGACCTTATCATTCTTGACCCACCTGCCTTTGCAAAGCATCGTAACGCATTGAAGAATGGTTTACGTGGTTATACCCGATTGAACGTCAAAGGATTTGAAAAGATTAAGCCAGGCGGAATCTTGTTTACCTTCAGTTGTTCGCAGGTAGTGACAAAGGACAACTTCCGACAGGCTGTCTTCACCGCTGCTGCACAAGCTGGACGTAAGGTGCGCATCCTGCATCAGCTTCATCAGCCTGCTGATCATCCAATTAATATTTATCATCCAGAAGGCGAATATTTGAAGGGTCTGGTCCTTTATGTTGAATAAAATCAAACGATTCATAGTTTCTGAGCATCTGCTACGGGTAGATGCTCTTTATTTAGTAGCGCTGTCTGGTGGTGCAGATAGTGTTGCCCTTTTGCTATGTCTCAAGGAGTTGGGCTATCGTGTTGAGGCTGTTCATTGCAATTTCCATTTACGTGGAGAAGAGAGTTTGAGGGATGAACAGTTTTGTGAGGACCTTTGTCAACGTGAGAATATCCCACTCCATAAAGTCCATTTCGACACACAGGCTTATGCCGATTTGCATAAGGTGAGCATTGAGATGGCAGCGCGTGAACTGCGTTATCGTTATTTCTTTCAGTTGAAAGAAGCGTTAGGTGCTGACGGAGTATGTGTAGGTCATCATAAAGAAGACTCTGTAGAGACAATTCTCATTAACCTTGTTCGTGGAACAGGATTGAGTGGTTTGATGGGTATTCGTCCTCGCAATCATGATGTTATTCGACCATTACTTTGTGTAACACGCCAAGAAATAGAAGATTATCTTCATCAACACGCTGTTTCTTTCGTTACTGATAGCACTAACCTAATAGATGATGTGGTGCGGAATAAGATTCGGTTGAATGTCCTTCCACAGTTATTTGAGATTAATCCTTCGGTTACGGATGCTATTCTTACTACTGCCAATCACCTCTCTGAGGTAGATGCTATTGTGGAGGACTCACTCAAAGAGGTTTTGAGGAAGGCTGTTAGCTTTATTAATTCTGCAACTCAAGTTAGTTCAAACAGTTTAAGTAACGAACCATTTCAGCTCGACTTGTCTGTTGTTCGTGCGTTTCCTTCTCCTTCTTATCTCCTTTTTTATATATTAAAACCGCTCGGTTTTTCATCATCTCAGATTGCAGAGATGGTTTCACATCTTGATGGGCAGACTGGGCAGCTGTGGTATTCTTCAACACATGAAGTAACACATGATCGTGGGGTTCTCATGGTTTTACCTCGTGAGGAAACTGAACCGCGTCAGCTTGTTATCCCCGAAACAGGGCGTTATGTCTATGATGAGCAACTGTCTCTTCGACTGACTGAACGTGCATTGACACCTTCTTCAAACGTTTCTTTCTCAAAGATTCCAACTATTGTTGACCTTGATGCATCCTCTATCCGTTTTCCTTTGACCTTAAGACGTGTTGCAGAAGGCGATCGATTTACTCCTCTTGGTATGCGTGGTACTCAACTAATGAGTGATTTTCTGACCAATCTCAAACGTAACCGCTTTGAGAAACGTAACCAGTTGGTCCTCCTTGATGCAACAGGTACTATCCTTTGGGTCCTTGGTCTTCGTATCAATGACCATTTTAAGTTGACCCCAAAGAGCACTTCTTGCCTGCGTATAGAGATTCTGTAGCTTAGAATATTTTTCTATTTATCTCAATCTTCCATTATTTGTTTTTTCCTTTTGGTATTAATTCTCGGCATAAAATATGATTCGTAAGACACTTTGAATTATACTGTTATAATTCTTTATGATGTAAACCTCTGTAATTCTTTATGTTCTTTCGTGGTCAAAAAACTTCTTTATGCTTAGTAATTGTGGGGCTTATTACCGTCCACACCATTGGTGTTAACCATCCGCACCATTGGTGCTTACTATCTGCACAATGTGTGCGGGAGCTTTGTGTATTAGTAAGGAATGGGGCGGTAAGTTTATTATGACTCATTCTTAACATGGAGTGTAGGGGCATATTGATAAGGTATGTCATCAATGTGGCTATGACTTCTTAATAGTCCTCTATAACAAAGGTTCTAAAGTGTAATACATTATCGCTCTTATCATCTCATATCTCTGCTTTACTATAACAAAAGTGTTTTTTAAAAAGAAAATTTCCTGTCACTCCTGTCAGTTGAAATTCGTTTATAACTTATTGATTCTTAGTGTGATTATATGAAATGTTAAAAGTGACAGCAAAATGAAATTAAAACTATTTTAGTAATATAGTTGTGTTTTTCTTGAGTGGAGAAAATAGCTCTTCTCCTAAAAAATAACACACAAGATGAGTTGTTAGGTATTCTTATTACTCACATCAAAGTACACCTCCTATTTTAGTGAACTTTATCATTTTATATTTCGAAAAAGTCTAAAGTATCACCACAGATAGTTGATTAAAATTAACCTAACTATCTGTGGTCATTGATTTTATTGGAGTATAGTAAACTTTATATAGTAAATAACTACAGACGTTCTGCCTCTTTTACTTTATTCTTGTTAGTTTCAAACTTTCTACTTCCAAAGTTGTAGTTCACACGGAAGATAACTTGTCGGCTTTCGATATGTCCCCAAATATCTAATTCTAATGTTCCTTTGCGTCCATAGCTGTCCCAACGCTCAGTGTGGAGGAGGTCAGTAATCATCAATGATAGGGAGAGTCTGTCTCGGAGTAATCGTTTGTTCAGTCCGATATCTATACCACCACTTGGTTTTAGAACCTCATAGCTTCTGCCTTGTCGTTTACTTGCGTATCTTGCAGACAGTTCCATACGAATTTTTGCAGGTAGTTGTATGTCGTTTGAAAGTGAAAGGTTGCATGAGGAACGACGGTAATCTTCTCTATAAGATTCATAATCAAGATGGTTGATAAAGTAGTAAGCACCGACGTTTGCACTGATATCCCACCATGAGGTGAGACGTTTGTTATAGATAAAGTCAAGTGCCAGCTGCTTCTGTTTACCAATATTCTTGGTTGTCATGACTATGCAGTCTTTCTTGTATGAATCGAGAAGCTGCGTGAAATAGTTGTTTAGCTGATTGTAAGAGAGCGTTACACTAAGATTATTCTTTGTGTAATCTAAAGATACCCTATGATTTATTTGTGGTTGAATAAATGGATTCCCTTTCCAATAGGTTAGTTCATCTAACAGATATTCAATAGGATTAAGGTCTTCATATCTTGCTTTGTCTTGTCGTTTACTATAGGCAAGTGTAAGCTTTGCTTTGTCGTTAAGGTCATAACTGATGGAAAGATTAGGAAAGAGTCTTGTGTGATTGTTCTTATTCTCCTCCATCAGTTTTC
>ERZ772974.2012-NODE-2012-length-12778-cov-8.573214_pt1 | contig 12778 bp, 8 predicted proteins | sample MGYA00580671_ERZ772974 | MGnify/ENA primary metagenome ERZ772974 (study PRJEB29015, sample SAMEA2738065) | human oral metagenome | biome: human oral; feature: human-associated habitat; material: saliva | place: China | collected 2218 ... | reverse complement strand
CATATCTGATCGCCAGACAAAATCACGGTCAGTTTATTTTGCGCATTGAAGATACCGATCAAAGTCGTTTCGTGGAAGGTGCTGCTGAACTAGTTTTTGATACCCTTAAATGGCTCGGACTAAACTGGGACGAAGGTCCAATGGTGGGCGGTCCCGATGAACCTTATTATCAAACCGAGCGCAAGGAGATTTATCTGGCTTGGGCTAAAAAACTGCTTGAAAAAGGTCTAGCTTATGCCGATGATACTCCTTCCGAAAAAATTGAAGAGTTTAGAAAACTCGACAACGAGCAAAAAATTCCTTATCTTTACCGCAATCATCGCCCAGCCAATCCGCCAGAATGGCGTGAAGGTCTGCCAATTCGCTTCAAAACTACCCCAAAGCATTACGAGTGGCACGATGAAGTCATGGGTGACATGCAAACCGGACCAGAAGTTCTCGATGATATTATCCTGATCAAAAAAGACGGTCTTCCTACTTATAATTTTGCCCACATCGTCGACGATACCTTAATGAAAATTACTTACATCACCCGCGGTGTCGAATATCTCTCCAGCACTCCAAATTATCTTGCCCTCTACGACGCATTAGATTTGCCTCGTCATCTTTTTGTCTCCATGCCACACATTTTGGCTCCTACTGGCAACAAGAAACTCGGTAAACGCGATGGCGCCAAATCCGTCACCGAATATCGTGATGATGGTTTTCTCCCAGAAGCTATGCTAAATTACCTCGCCTGTCTCGGCTGGAATGACGGCACTGAACAAGAAATTTACTCAATCGATGAAATGATTGAAAAATTTGAAATTTCCCGCATCCAAAACTCTGGCGCCCGTTTCGACGAAACTAAGATTCTTTGGATGAACGGTCAATGGATTCGCAAAATTGCCAATGAACAGGGGATTGATGCGCTTTACGCTAAAACCTGCCTCACTTCTGGCTCCGAAGATTTTTCTCGCTACCAAGTCTTCAAACCACTCAATTTCTGGCCAGAATCCGCTGATCAAGAGACCGACAAGTACAAAAAATCCGTGCTCAGTATTATTTATGATCGTCTGAAAACCCTTTCCGATCTCCGTACCATGACTACCTACTTCTTCGAAGAACCAACCATTGATCTCGATCTAATTTATAACAATAAGTTCCTCAAGAAACTTTCCGAAACTGAATATCGTGACCTGCTTAAGCTCACTATTGCGAAGTTAAACGAAGTTGAAGAAGAGGATTGGACCGATGATAATCTGCAAACGAAACTTAATGAGTTACTCGCTGCCACCGGCAAAAAGCCTGCTGAATACTTCAGCTTAATTCGTATCGCAGTTAGCTTTGCACCGTTTAGCCCAGCTCTACATCAAACTTTACGCGTCCTCGGTAAAAACCGCACCCTGTCCCGTCTGAACCGCGTCCATACCGCAATTTCTCACGACTAAAAAGTCACAAAATAAAGCCCACAAAAACTTCAATTTATAAATAGCCCGTTCACCCCAAGCTTCGGTGAACGGGTTTTGCTTAGTGCATCTTTACAAGCCTTCACACCTCTGACATAATAGCAGAAAAGGAGTCGTTTATGGCAAAATTTTATCAAAATGCGGGGGAACCAAACAGCAAAATGAACTGGGTCTCTGAAAGAGATAATCCAGACACCACGAACGACTCCTGGGACTCTGGTGCCTTCCAAAAAGATTTGCCAGACCACTTCCAAAATTACGAAGAAAATGACCCATCCGACGACGATCACCTCGAAGATGAAGGCGACGAAAACGACCTCGGCGACATGTCCGACGAAGAATTCCGCCTACGTAATCGCACTACCGACTCCGACACCGACCCACATCTTTTCGATCCCATCGACGACTGCGAATGGAACGACGCTAGTTTCGACTGCGACTAAACTCTTGCGGCTACATCTAAAAAATGTTATTATTATTTCACGGTTCCGTCGTCTAGTGGTCCAGGACGTCTGGTTCTCATCCAGAAAATCGCGGGTTCGAACCCCGCCGGAATCACCATTTTAAGAAAAGGCATTTATGTCTTTTTTTGTTTTATAATAAAATTATGCAAACACCGATACTACATGGCGAATTCATCTATAAAAATGTAAAATATCACACAGATTTTTATAGTTTAATCGAACAAGAAATCCCCAATTTACCTTGGTCGCAAGTCTATATTATCGGCAATTTTCAAAATCAAATTCCTATCGTAAAATACGCCCACGCTTCAGACAATCTTCCTGGAGGAGGAGTAAAATCTAGCGAATCCATCTTTCAAACTATTAATCGCGAAGCAAAAGAAGAATTAAATATGGCCGTCAAATCATGGTTTCCGCTCGGCTATCAAAAAGTCTATGACAATCAGGGAAATACAGGCTACCAATTACGCGTCTATGCCAAACTCGAAAAACTCGGTGAATTCACAAATGACCCAGACGGCTCCGTGATTGGTTATGAATTAATCAATATAGAAGAATTAAACAACCATATTCACTACGGCGAAATTGGTGATTTCTTTATAGAACAGACTAAACATCTGTATAGATAATTTGTTCAAACACTAAGGTTTGCGCGTAAAGTAACCCTGTACACCCGGTCGATCCACGCGAAGCCAAGTTTTATCCGCAGTGGATGGATTTACCAAGAATGATCCATTACCGCCCCGCAACTTCTTGCGGTTTTTAAACATCTCCGAAGAATATACAAGTTTAGTAGTATTAAAATCGTTATTTGCATAAATTTTTTCCAATTTATCATTAACACTATTATTAAGACTAAATATACTCCACATATTCGTCACCTGAGAAGTATCAAAATTAGAAAGATCAAGTGATGTAAGATTAGTCATATTTGAAAACATGCTATCCATATTTGCCACTTTAGACGTATCAAAATTAGATAAATCAAGAAAAGTAATACTGGACATACCTGCAAACATATTACTCATATTTTTAACCTGAGCTGTATCAAAATTAGAAAGGTTAAGCGAAGTAATATTAGACACACCTGCAAACATACCCCTCATGTCAGTTACCTTAGGAGTATTAAAGTTAGAAATATCGAGCGATACAATACTAGATAATCCACCAAACATACTACTCATATCTACCACTTTAGACGTATCAAAATTAGATAAATTAATAGATGCGAGATTATTCATACGTGAAAACATATTATCCATCCTCATCACATTGGAGGTATTAAAGCTAGAAATATCGAGCGACCTGAGATTAGACATCCCAGAAAACATACCACGCATATCCGTCACATTAACAGTATTAAAGCCGGAAATATTAAGCGAAGTGATGTTAGAAGTATTAGCAAACATATTATTCATTTTTACCACTTTAGACGTATCAAAATTAGAAAGATCAAGTGAAGTAACACTAGACATATTTGTAAACATTTCCGCCATATTCGTCACCATAGAGGTATCAAAACTAGAAAGATCGAGCGATCTTAGGTTCGACATCCCCGAAAACATAGAGGATGAATCCTTATTTAAATATACCTTCTCTGTCTTTATGTAATAATAAACCGTGTTATTAGATGAGTCCCACCATAATTCAATTTCATTATCGGAGTCTTCATCCTCAATATTTATCACACCATTGCTATATGCTGGAGGCACTAAACTTTTCTTAAAGTACTCTATTCTACTAAAATCAGATATTAAAGATCTGAGCTTGTAATGAATATCCATACTGTTAGACATAATTGATATTTTTTCATAATTATTGGTTACAATTGAAAACACCAGTTTGTTTGTATAGGATCCACTATCTAAGGTGCTAGCTAGTTTCATACCAATTTTTATACTATTCGTTTCACTACCGTTAGTCTTTCCGGCTGTTTGTATAGCATTCATTGGGGAAGTGAGTTTTGGAATTGGTAAAAAATTAGTACTAGCACCAACCTTCACACCCCAAGTATTATCAGAAAAGTCGCCCAGTAATTCAGCGGAAGAAATCGAATTAATCTTTGCACCATTCGTAGAATCATTGTTCACTAGTGCTGTTTCATTAGTCTCTGAATTCAAAATTGCCGTATAGCCAGTCTTATTATTTGTATTTACCGTAAGATTTAAGGGAATTTCTGTGGTTTTATCTGTAGAATTAATCACTTGATTTCCATTAATTTGAGCGTTAGCTTGATTTATCGAGGCTGAAAGAGTTGGCACATACAGAGCAAAAACTGAAGCAGAATTAAGATTAAAAATAAAAATTGACAAACAAAGTCCTAATAGAAAAGTAAAATTCCTTCGAAAATTTACCCACAAAAAATTATGAGAGAAAGTGATTTTTGGCATGCCTCTATTTTACCATAAGCAAAATCAAAAATCAGCAAAAAATCAGCAAAACTTAGTATTAAAATTATTTTTAAAACCCTACTTCACCAAACAGCGCACCAAGGCGCCATCTACTTGCCAGCTACTGCCCTGATCAGAATTATTTCCCCATATACTCATGCGATGCGCCCAATTTGCAGGACCCGCCGTCGAACTCCAATACAAACCGTTTGAATTAATACCAATCAGATTTCGCTCATGCACATAACTTGGCGTTATAAAATTCAATGGTACACTACGTAAATTTGCCACATTACCATCATAGCTATTCAATAAAGTTAAATATTCACTTCTATTGCCGCCTTGTGACAGTCGCCAGCCACTTGGACAAACCGAACTTGGCGCATCCGATCCTTCCGAAATATTTCTACCACCCGTACCTGCCGTTGCCGTAAACCAGTTATAATAAGCTCCTTCTTGTGGCTTACTTGGGTCAAAATAGACCATCGGCAAAACTGTAGGCGAATCGTAAGTATTAGCCACATTCAGATTTGATGCCGGCACTGTAAAATTTACGGAAACGTCTGAATCTACCGGTGTCAAAGTTTTATTCGCTAGTCGTAAATTCTGCGTCATCCAACATTTATTATCCTTTAGCTTCGCAACCGTATAAGTATTCCCATCGCGCACATCCACTAAGCTTGCCACTTCATGCAGATTTGAATTAGCATAAACCCCGGCATCCACATTTTGCATTATCGAAAGGGAAGAAATCGTCCTCTTATTCACATTGGTAAAATATCCCTTCACACCAGGCCTATCAATTTTCAGCCATTCAATTCCAGCCAGCGATGGATTAGCCTCAAACGAACCCTCGCCACCCCTGAGTTTAGTTCTACCAGCGAACATATTGAAGGATTCCGTTACCTTCGAAGTATCAAAATCCGCCGAAACATAAACCCGTTCCAGCTTATCTCCACCAGGGCAAGTAAAGCTATCGCCTTTAAAATCCACCAAGCCAAAAAGTTCAATAATTTTTGTCACTTTGGCTGTATTAAATCCCGACAAATCCAACTCTTTTAAGTTACAAGTCGCAGCGAACATACTTCCCATATTTGTCACATTATTAGTCTTAAAATTCTTACCGAATTTTATCGCTTTTAACGCATGCATATTTCTAAACATATGATTCATATCCGTCACATTTTGCGTATTGATTTTCGATAAATCTATATATTCCAGACCCATGACATCCAAGAAAATATGGCTCATGCTCACTACATTACTTGTATCAAAATTATTGCCAAAATTAAGCGTTTTTAGTCCAATCGCAGCATAAAACATCCCCGTCATATCTTTTAACTTTGGCGTACTAAAACTTGAAAGATCAAGGCTTTTCATCGAATGGAGACTTCTGAACATGTATGTCATATTTTCCACCCGACTTGTATCAAATCCCGAAAGTTCCAATTCCGTAAGTTTAGTAAAGTGCATAAACATGCGAGAAGCATTCTGATTTAAATAGATTTTTTCAATCGGCGCCCAATAATACATCACGCCTTCTGCCGCATCAAACCAAACTTTAATTTCATAGTCGGACGACGCATTATCTTCAACATTCACCGCATTGGCCGGAACCGCCGCCGGAGCTACATGACTTCTTCTGAAAGCCCGTACATTTTCTTTCTTGCCCATATTTTCGTTCCACACATCATAAGTTTGATTGGTGTCAAGCGCGGTCACTTTTTGGATAAAATCCGGACCAGCCGTTAATACCGCTTCCTTTTCATATGGATTTGTCACCACCGAAAACACTAACTTATTTACGTAACGGCCACTTTCCAAATTCTGACTCAAGTTCATCCCCACGTTAATTACTCGCGAATCTAAACCATCAGTTTTTCCACTAGTATTAATTAAATTAGCCGGATTACCCACTCCCGGAATCGGACTATAGGTAGTTTCTGTACTTAATTTATATCCCCAAGAATTTGTCGGAAAATTCGCTAAACCTAATGGGCTCGTAATCGAATTAATTTTAGCATTATTGGCCGAACTCGCATTAACTAAAGCAGTTTCATTGGTTTCGGCACTCATAGTTGCCGTATAGCCAGTACGATGATTCGTCTGCACCGTCAAATTAATCGGAATTTCCGTGGTTTTATTCGTCGAATTTAAAACTGCATTACCGTTCACCGAATTTAAAGCATTAGTGGATACGGAAATACTCGGAACATAAAGCGCAGAGGCATCTTCAACTAAAAAGAGGCACCCCCCCGAGACCTAAAATACAAAGAAAAATTGCAGTCAAAAAACTAGCAAATCCATAATTATTGAAAGCGATTTTCCTGTTCATACTCCAACCATTTTACCATAAAGGGAATCAAAAACCGTTTCAAAAATTTCTTTTAATCGCCATATGCTCGAATATTTAATTCGACTTCCTACCCTAACCGCTCAAGTGCAATACCTTGAGATGCTAACTCAGGTTTTTTCTTTACTTATCCCGTTTTCGATGTTATAATATAACACATGAAAAAGCTTCCAATTGTCGCCCTTATCGGCCAAACCAATGCTGGTAAATCCAGTCTATTAAATCGCATGGCACACAAAAATATTGCCATTGTTGCGCGTGAGGCTGGCACGACTCGTGATAGCGTGGTAGCGACTATTGATCAAGCTTTTACTCTTATTGATACTGCTGGTTTGAAAAATCCTGAAGATGATTTCGAAGCTTCTATCCAGGATCAAATCGAGGACGCCATTGATTCTGCGGATCTTATTTTACTTACCGTCGATTCTACCAAATACCCAGATTTCCGTGACAAAGATATTGCTCGCATGGCACTTAAATCCCGCAAGCCAGTTCTTTTAGTGCTCAATAAATCGGATCTCAAGGAGTCCTTACCTTTTGCCGAATATATCAAATTTGGTATAAAAGTAGACGAAACCTATCAAACTTCTGCCACTACCGGACAGGGAATTAAAGATCTTAAATCCCGTATTTTTCGTGAATTAAATTCTTACCCAAATACTAACGAGACTGATTCGGATGAAAAAACCGAAACCGCCATCAAGGTCGCGCTGATCGGTCGTCCTAACGTTGGTAAATCTAGTCTCTTCAATCGCCTTGGTCAAAAACAGCAAGCCATCACCAGCTCCAAGCAGGGAACCACACGCGATATTAATCGCCTCGAACTTAAATTTAAGGGCCAAACTATTGAATTCCTCGACACCGCCGGCCTTCGTAAACCAGGCAAGCGCGAAGTTGGCATCGAAAAATTCTCCGCCATTCGCACTCTTTCCGCCATTGAAGAATCTGATATCTGTCTCTTGCTCGTTGACTCCACCGAACCACATTCTAAGCTCGACCAATCTCTCGCTGGTCAAATTATCGAAGCCGGAAAAAGCGTCATTTTAGTCATTACCAAATCCGACCTCCTCGACAATTCTACCCCAGTAGTTTCTACTATTTCCGACAAATCTAAACCAACGGAACTTTCTCAAATCGATAACATTCTCGACAACTTAGAGCACGATTTTAACTTCTTATCATTCGCTCCAGTTATTATTACCAGCTCCGAAACTGGCAAAAACGTTACCAAGTTATTTGAACTTATTACCGAAGTTGACCTCGCTCGTCACACTGAACTTAAAACTTCAGAACTCAATAAGGTTCTAAACGAAGCGGTAATTTCACATCCACCAGCAGGACTAAAAAATACTCATCCAAAACTCCAGTACATCACCCAGACCGACACTTGCCCACCATGGTTTGTCATTCATGGTCGCGAGATGGAACTCCTTCACTGGTCTTACAAACGTTATCTTGAACGTTGTATTCGTGAAAAATTCCCATTCCTCGGCACCCCACTGAAGTTCTCCTTCCATAATGACCGTAAGAATGGACCACGCAAATCTATCAATCGTACCAAAGATTTACTTTAAATAAATATCTCATATATGAGATAAATTATCACAAAAACATGTTAAACCCTCACTCTCAAAACCTCGAAAATCTCAAAACTTCCGGACCCACCAAATCGGAGCCTACTCAATTGAGTTCTCTTCAATCCGAACCCACCAAATCACTTCGCATTGCTATTTTCACCGATGTTTTTCTTGGCATTCCTGGCGGCATTCCATCTTCCATTCGCGCTCAAAAAGCCAGCCTGGAAGCACTCGGCCATCAGGTTACCATTTTTTGTCCAGGCACCACAAAAGACTACGTAAATCCGCTCGCCAAATTTGGCGCCAACCAAGACTCTAGTATTATTCTCGTCCCGACCGCCAAATTTCTAGTCAATGGCGCACCTTTTTCCAAATGGACCAAATACGTGACGTGTTTTATTGAGCAGAAATACCCGAATCTCGCTGAAACTTTTGACCTTTTTCATATCCATTATGAAGCCACTACTAGTATGGCCGGTCTTTTACTTGCCAAAAAATATAACATCAAAGTCGTTCAAACCATGCACGGTCGGGAAGATATGGCCATTGCCATTAATGTACCACATCCCTTTAAGACCCTTGTCGCCACCGGAATTAATATTATTCATCGCGCCACCCTAAAGTCTATAACGAAAAAATCCCCTAAGCCAGATTATCAAAATCCAGAGGTCAAAAATCTCGCCCCCACCATTGCTCGCCGCGAGATGTGGCAAATGATGGCTCGCCAAGCCAATCTAGCCGACCAAGTGATTACCCCTTCCGCACATTTTGCCAAAAAACTTCAACTTTTCGGTGTTACTCGTCCAATTTCTGTCATTTCGAATGGCATTAATGACCAAGAAATTGCAAATTTCACCCCCCAAATCCGCACTTACCAGAATCACGAACCGCTTCGCGTTCTCTGGTTTTCTCGCCTCTCTAAAGAAAAACGCATTTTACCATTTTTAGAATCACTCCGAATCGCCCAGGAACTTAAACCCAATTTCCATTTTATTTTTACCATTATCGGCAACGGCAACCAAATGTCCAAAGTACAAAAATTTTGCAAAAAACATTTTGATGAAGCATCCATTAAGATTCTCGGCACCATCCCACACCAAGAAATTCTCCAAAAATATACCGAGAACCAGCATCTTTCCATTATTAATTCCTACCAATTTGATACCCAAGGTCTCACCATTCTAGAGGCCGCCGCCTGTAATCTTCCAGTAATCTACGCCGACCCTGATATGTCCGAAATCGTGCCAAATCATGGTGGTCTCTGCGCCAAATCTCCAAATCCTTGCGCCATGACAGAACTTTTACTCAAAATTTATCACCAACCAGAACTTATTCAAAAACTCAGCCAAAACCTCGCCGCTAGCGAAAAGACCTATCTTCAATCTCAACAGATCGAAAAGTTACTCAAACTATACCGTCAATTATCTTAATACTTCATCTTAAGCTACCCTCAAAAATATACATTTAGATTCACCACCACCTCTATTTTTCTCTTGAATTTTTAGAAAAATATGTAATAATTAGCCTAATAGAGGACGCACCTCTATTCTTGGACCTCAAAAATCCAAGCCCTACCCCACGGAAATACCTAAAACGTATTTCTCGTACCTTAAAAAGGAGATAGTTATGAGTGAAATTAAAAGTATACTCAGTGCTCAAACAAGTCTTAATGAGAAGACCTCTGGAAGCATCTCAAGCACAGAACCTGTGGCTTATCTTTCCACTGAACCCAAGGAAAAATATTATGTTATCGATACTAATATCATTATTGATAACCCCGATATTATCCCTACCAAACGCGGATTTAAGAAATTAGCTATTCAAAATATCGACCTGAAAAACTCATGTATCGTTATACCTGATACTGTACTTCATGAATTAAAAGGCTTCCGTAACGAATCTTCCGAACGTAGCTTCATTGCCGGCAAGGTGATCAATCGTATCGACGAGCTTCAGCAATCCGTCTTAAATAATCAAGACAAACTCGGTTGCGACCCTCACATCGACATTGGTAATCAAATTGCCTTCAAAAACTGCAGCCGTGCTTTTATGGTTATCAAAAGCACCGAATCTGCCGTTACTGCCTGGGATTTTGAACCCGTCAACATGGATGAACAAATCTTCTTGCAAACTCTCGACCTAGCCTTCTGCCTAGCAAAGGCCAAGAAGACTAAGAATGAAATAGATGCCCTGAACGAAAAGATTCGCTTAGTGACCAACGATAAAGAAATGCGTATCTGTGCCATGGCACATAACATTAAATCCTTACCGCTGGAAACCGACCCCAAATTTAAGTTTACCGGCCGACGCAAATGCGTAATCCCACCAGACCTCTACAATAATTTCATGCAAAAAGGTGGTTTTATCACCTTAGAGGAATGGGAAGCACGCATGCCAAATGAACCGCTCTTGACCCCCAATGAATTCATCGAATTCAGCTGCGAAGACGGTTCCGATTACGAAGATGTTAATTACAGTAAAGGAAAGTTCTGGAATATTGGACGCTTAGATGTTAGTGGAGATGAAGATAAAATCGTCCATCTCAACAGCCTCTTAAACGGAAAACTCAAATCCTTCCTTGAGCCATTATCACCAGGACAAGCTATGTATTTAGATGCCATTTATAATAAAGACATCAAATTCATCCTTGCCTCTGGCGCGACTGGCAGCGGTAAAACCTATATACCTACCGTTGAAGGAATGTACCAAGTTCAAAAAGGAATATACGATGTAATCCCCGTAATTGCATCCATGTCCATCGGTGATGATGGTGTAGGTACGTTGCCTGGCGGAGTTAAGGAAAAGTTGTCCATCAAATCTGGAAATATCCTCAGCGCCCTAATCAGCTACCATAAAGCCTACCCAGATGACCCATGTAACCCTAAAGTCATAGATGATGATACTAAACAGTCCCCCATGCATCAGGCGTTTATTCATAAGAAAAATTGGTCTCTACGGGAAGAAGACGATGATGGCTACTCTATCTATAATGAGGAGAAAACTTTTACTTACAGTAGCGGCAAAAAGCGTAAACAACAGAGTAAAAAGGACAACAAGGATAAGCACTTCAATAAACCTGTGACCAGCTCTCAGCGAACCACTCAGGATATCATCGAAGAAAAGGCTGAATTATCTTTTGATAGATCTTTTAGGTCTGAACCTCTTTATTATATTAGAGGTAAAAACTACATGGACAAATTCATTATTGTAGACGAAGCTCAAAGTATGCGTAATGAAGAAATTAAAAGTATCATTACTCGGCTAGCCGAAGGGTCTAAGATGATTTTCACCGGAGATGAATCCCAACCTCACCCTAGTGCGCAAAATATCAACCAGCATCATAATGGTATTTTATTTGCCCGTCGCGCACTCCGAGGCGTTCCCGGAGCCGCCCAAATCCCCATGGATAAGGATGATATTGTAAGAAGCAGCATAATTAAAGAAATCCTAGAAAATCTCAAATCAGGCGAGTCGGATCTGTTTGATAACGAAGACGACGATAATTATGTTACAGATTAATCCTAGAGCTTCTATCCTTTATTACTTCATTTCATCAAAACTATTTCTTATTTTTTTCGAAGCCGTCACTACCCGTGGCGGCTTTTTATAGTCCAAATATCTACATAATGGATTCTTTTATCTCCAAAACTTTATGACAATTTTTTGCCATAAAAATCCAACCAAAAGATTTGCTATAATATTTTCATGAAACTTATTGTCGGACTTGGAAATCCTGGAAATGAATACAACCTCACTCGCCATAATTTTGGCTTTTTAGCCTTAGATTTTTATTTTAAAACCCACGGCCTTGAATTTGAAAAATCTGAAAAATTCCGTGCTAAATGGCTAAAATCTGGTCAAACTATCTTTATCGAACCACAAACCTATTACAATGATGTGGGTTCTAGTATCCAAGAATTTATGAACTATTATAAAATTTCACTTTCTAACCTCCTGATTTTATGTGATGATTTTAATCTCGATTTTGGTATGCTTCGTTATCGTGAAAAGGGAACCGATGGCGGCAATAACGGCCTCAAATCTACCATCCGCTCGCTAAATACCACCGATTTTAAGCGCCTCCGTCTCGGCACCGCGAATAACGATTTGCGCAAAAAGATGGGTGACGTCGATTTCGTCCTTGGCCGTTTCACTTCAGAAGAACGCGAAAAACTCCCAGAAATCCTAACCGATATTACAAAACACATCGACGATTTTATTCAGAAATAATCATTCCGCGTAGCATCCTTAGTAGTAGGACCAGGACCACACACTGTAACCACCTCAAGGATTTATCTTGATTTATGACTTATTTTTCGTTGCCAAACTTTTCTGAATTCTACTCTGAATATTAAAGTTTATTTTCCAAAGCATCCGTCCGAACAACACACGCTCCTCTCTGGTAAACCCCTCAAAAATCTCACTGATAAACTTTTTCTGCTCCATCTCGATATAACTCGCCACAAATCTCCCCTCCCCGAAAAAGTCTAGCTGCAAATATCGGCGATTTTGCGGATTTAGTGCCTTCTTAATCAGTTCACGCTCT
>ERZ772974.2011-NODE-2011-length-12785-cov-27.879183_pt1 | contig 12785 bp, 13 predicted proteins | sample MGYA00580671_ERZ772974 | MGnify/ENA primary metagenome ERZ772974 (study PRJEB29015, sample SAMEA2738065) | human oral metagenome | biome: human oral; feature: human-associated habitat; material: saliva | place: China | collected 2218 ... | reverse complement strand
ATGTGCCATAGGCTGCTGTCGGAACGCCGTATTTGACCATGATTTCCTTGGCAAAATCCTTGGACCATTCCAGCTCAGCCGCAGCCTTGGTCGGACCAAAAGCCTTGAGCCCAGCTTGGTTGAAATTATCCACGATTCCAGCAGCAAGGGCATCATCTGGGCCTATAAAGGTCCAAGCGATATCGTTGGTCTTTGCAAATTCAATCAACTTAGAATGTTCGGAAATAGAGATATTCACCAATTCCAACCCATCCAAAGTCATCCCGTCATTTCCAGGAGCTACAAAGACTTGCTCCACATCCTGAGACTCCAACAACTTCTTGGCAATCGCATGCTCACGACCACCCGAACCAACAACTAAAAGCTTCATAGCTAAGATACCTCAACATCTATCATCACAGGTGCTTGCACACCAAGCTAACACATCACGTAAAAATCACCGTATTTTTTACGAATTATTTATCTAAATTATATCACAATCGTTCGCTTTATTCCATGATAAGCAGGAAAAGAAGAGAAATAATCTATTTTTGTTAGGGATATCCATCTCTGACAAATAAAGTCTACCTATATTATTTTTGATATTTTGACTATTTCATTACTTTTATTTCAAATATCAAAGATTTCATAAAACTAAAATAAATTAGAAATTCAACTATCATCATCTTTTAAAATTTTTCTTTTTTTATATTTTTTCCCGAATAATCTAAATGGAATCATCCAAATTACTTATTCAAAGGAGATTTATGAAAAAATATCAGAAGCTGTTTTTATTATCCGGAGCAGTCCTTGGGCTGTTTGCCAGTAATTCCACGGCTCAAGCTGTTGCATCGACTGAAGCTGGAAATAAAGTCCTAGGCCCCACTGATCGTGCCAGCAATGTAACCGTCAATGTCACTGGGGATACGGCGCAGATTCATTACGCCCGCTCCAAAGCTCAGGTTCCCTATACCATTTCCCACGCAGTCTGGTCCGACGAAAACGGACAGGATGATCTGAAATGGTACACCACACCTCAAACATCCAGCACAGCCATTGACCTCCGGCAGCACGCTGGCTATGGCACCTTCCATGTTCATACTTACATTAATATTAACGGTAAAATGATAGGCTTGAATGGCACTACCTTCACTGTTAATAAGCCTGCGGTTAAGGTTTCTACTAATATTGTCGGACAAACTGGTCAAATTCACTTTAAGCGCAATAAAGACCAGATAAACTCTCGTATTTTACATGCAGTCTGGTCTGATGAAAATGGACAAGATGACTTAAAATGGTATAATGCCGGACAAGATATCACCGAATTTACACTTTCTAATCACAAAGGTTATGGAACTTATCATGTTCATACTTATGAAAACAAAAATGGCAAGATGATTGCCTTAAACGGGGCTACTTTCCAACTTGAAAAACCTAATCCGACCATTCAGACAAGCTTCCCTGAACCCGGTATTATGGAAATCCTTATCAAAAATCTTCCTGAATCCATGTATAAGGTCACTGTCCCAACCTGGTCTGAAAATAAGGGACAAGATGATTTACAATGGTATCAAGCAAGAAAAAATCCTGATGGCAGTTATAGCGTTAGAGTCGAGCTAAAGAAACACAATTATGATACAGGAACCTACCATATTCATCTCTATGGAGAAAGCTATGTTAAACCTGAGTTAACAGGATTAGCAGGAACAAGTGTTACACTGGATGCTGGCAAGATGCCTTCTCAAAAAGACCAAAAACCGCTTTTCTCTGTTGAAAACATCAATCAGGAAGAGGGAACCTACACTGTAAAAGTCTCTGAAACTGCAGCATCTAAGCCAATTCAATCCGTCCGTGTCCCTATTTGGAGTACCCAGAATCAAAGTAATATCAAGTGGTATGAGGCAAGTAACAACGGAGATGGGACTTTTACTGCACAATTCAATATCCGCAACCACCAAGCCTTATCTGGAAGCTATGCCAATCATATCTACGTTAAGTACAAAGATGGTAGCGAGCATAGCTATGCGACAGACAGCGTCACCCTCTCAGCTGAAAATATCAAAGCTAAGGTTTCTGTCAATAAAATTTCTACCTACAATTACGAAGTGACCGTTTCCGATGCTTTCGGACCAGGAACTATTTCTCTACCGACTTGGTCAGAGGTTAACGGACAGGATGACATCAAATGGTACACTGCTAACAAAGTGGGCAATGGCTTGTATAAATTTACCATCAATACGCAACAGCATGCTGGAAACGGACTCTTCCATACCCATGTTTACCGTAATCTCAATGGTCAGATGACTGGACTTACAGGCACCAGCTATCAGGTTGATAAACCGACCACGCCTGAGCCAACTCTCTACACACCTGATTATGCAGGAGCCTCCTCTTATCCTCATGGTCAGTGTACTTGGGGAGCAAAAGTACTGGCTCCTTGGGCTGGTCCTTACTGGGGCAATGGTGGCCAATGGGCAGCTAGCGCACGCGCAGCTGGTTTCCGAACAGGAAGCACACCACAAGTCGGAGCCATCATCTGCTGGACCGATGGTGGTTATGGGCATGTCGGTGTTGTCACCCATGTCGAATCCAACACACGCATCCAAATCAAAGAATCCAACTATGCAGGCAAACAGTACATTGGCAACTTCCGTGGCTGGTTCAACCCTTACGCCGCCGGTCAAGGAGCTGTCAGCTATATTTATCCAAAATAAATTTACTAAAAAAACCTTGGTTTTATCAACCAAGGTTTTTCATCTGTTCAAATCGAAGTCGATTTCTTACTTCGCTAGTTTCTTTTCCAAATAGGCGACAATATCTGCGACATTTTCAAAGCGATCAACATCCTCATCTGAAATTTCAATCGCAAACTCATCCTCTAAAGTCAGGATGAATTCCATTAAGTCAACAGAATCAGCGCCTAAATCATCTTTTAAGCCCAAAGTTGGCTGGACAACAAAGTCCTTTCCTTGACGTTCTTGGATAATCTCTGTTACTTTTTGAAAAATTTGTTCTTGATTCATTCTGTCTCCACCTCTTTTGAAAATTCCACCACAGATTTTCCGACAACATCTGTCTCCAGCATGGTTCGGATCTGACGAATGGTGCTATAAACAGCCTTGGCATCGCTTGAACCGTGTGTCTTGACCACTGGCGCCTTTAGTCCAAAGAGAACGGCCCCACCGGCACTGGAATAGTCCAGACTCTTGCGAATTTCCTGTAGGCTATCTTTGAGCAATAAAGCTCCTAGCTTAGCCTTAAGACCTCCGCCTAGCACAGCCTTTTTGAGCTGGCCTAGGATGCTAATGGCCGTTCCTTCGATAGATTTGAGCACAGCATTGCCCGTAAAGCCATCTGCTACGACAACATCTGCCACTCCATCCATAAGGTCACGCGCCTCCACATTGCCGATGAAGTTCAGCTTGTCATCCGCTGCTAGCAATGCATAGGTTTCCTTGCGCAGAGGGTCTCCCTTGCTGGCTTCAGTGCCATTATTGAGCAAACCAACCCGTGGCCGCTTAATGCCACGAACATTTTCCGCATAAAAAGAACCTAGGATAGCATATTGATGCAGATGGTGAGGGGTATTTTCAGCATTTGCCCCCAAATCCAGCATATCAAAACCTCGACCATCCACAGTCGGTAAAGTGGATAAAAGACCCGGTCGGTCAATATTTTTGATCCGTCCGACGATAAAGAAGCCCGCCGCCAAAAGCGCTCCCGTATTACCAGCAGACAAGACTGCATCTGCTTCGCCATCCTTGACTGCCTTGGCTGCCAAAACCATGCTGGCCTGCTTCTTCCTACGAATAGCCTTGGTCGGCTCATCATCCGAATCAATCTTTTCATCCGTATGAACGATGCTGACGCGCTCTGTCGCTGTCAACAGAGGTTTAATCTTGGCTTCATCCCCATAGAGAACAATCTCAATATCCGAGAAGTCTCTCAGAGCCTGATTGGCACCTTCGACTAAAGCCTGAGGGGCATTGTCTCCGCCCATGGCATCAATAGCTATTTTTTTCATGCTGTTCTTCCTCATGTTTGTTTTGTAAAATACTGCCCCAGTCGCCCAGAGAGTCGATAAATTTCTTTGATTTGAGATGAATACCTACGTATTCATCATAAAGTTGATCTATAAAGTCCCTGATCTGTCGCTTGATTTCCGGCTTGAGCGAAATCGTCTCCAGCTCACTAAACTGAACTGCCTGAAACTGATTGAGCAAAAAAGGAATATTGGGATTAAGATGACTGCGATGAGCATCCTTGTGATAATGCTCTGGGCAGAGCACCCCGCCATATTGAAAGGAAAAATCAAAAGGCAGACCTGTCCGATGGCAAAAAACACAGTCATGGAAATTCAGAGAAACACCAAAGCGAGATAAAATCTGAATTTCAAAAATATTTGTCAAAACCTCATAATCCAGCCCTTGATTCATCAAATCTAGTGTCTTTTGCAAAAAAGCAAAGAGGGCCGGATCTGGCTGATTGTCCTGAATACTAGCATCTGCTAGGGCTGCCACATAGCTGGCATAGGCCATGACAAAGAGATCGCCCTTGATTTGCCCGTAACTTTCCACAGCTTGGTAATCTTCGATATAGCTGAGCCCATCGTCATTGATTTTCATCAAGAGTTCTGCCGCCGTCAGAGGCTGGATGACTGGTGCCAGCTTAGACTTTCCAGCATGTTTCACGAAAAACATTCGCTTGCCAGCCTGTTCCGTAAAGATCTTGACCAGCTTATCATCTTCCCGGAAATTCCGATTATAGAGAATCAAACTCTTGCTCGTTAACGGTCTAAGCATGCTCTTCCATGTACTCCTTGAGCCGTTTTAGAGCTTCCTTGATGGTTTCCATACTAGCTGCATAAGACAGGCGGATATAGCCTTCTCCATACTGGCCGAAAGCCGCTCCTGGGATAAAGGCCACAGCCTTCTTCTCAGCGAAATCCTGCAAAAAGGCAAAAGAATCTTGGTTGTAGCCCGCTGGAATTTTGGCAAAAATATAGAAAGCACCGTCTGGCTTGATAATCTGATAACCTAGCTCCGTCATTTTTTCGATAATGTAATCCCGCCGCTGGATGTATTCCGTCTTCATCGGTTGAGCATCATCCTTACCAGCTGTCAATGCCTCAATAGCTGCATATTGAGCCATGGTGTTGGCTGCTGTCACTAGATACTGATGGCTCTTGATCAATTGAGCCGTAAAAGCAGCCGGTGCAAAGATAAAGCCTAGTCGCCAGCCCGTCATAGCATGAGACTTGGACAAGCCATTGATGACGATGGTCTGCTCAGGCAAATATTCCGCCAGTGAAACGTGTCCCTGCTCCGTATAAGTCAACTCAGAGTATACCTCATCGCAAACGACAAAAACTTCATACTTGCTCAATACAGCTGCCAAAGCCTCCATCTGCGCCCGCGAATAGGTCACGCCAGTCGGATTGGCAGGATAATTGAGAATAACCGCCTTGAGCTTGTCACCTTGCTCCAAGATAGCCTGCTCCAGCATTTCAGGAGTCAAAACGAAGTCGTTTTCTGTCGTATCAATCTCGACAATCTCCGCCCCAACCAAATTGACAATCGGCTCATAGCCTGGATAAGCTGGCGCTGGTAGCAAGACCTTATCGCCCTCCTCCAGAATAGCCGTCAAAGTCGCAGACAGGGCTTCAGTTGCCCCAATAGTGACTAAGACTTCATCTTCTGGGCGATAGTTCAGATTGTACTTCTCCTTGACAAAGCCTGCCGCAGCCTGCCGCAGCTCCAAAAGCCCGCTCATTCCTGTATAGTGGCTTTGGTTGGCATCAATGGCTGCCTTGGCCGCCTCCTTGATATGATCCGGTGTCGGAAAGTCTGGCTCCCCCAAGGTCAGCCGCAAAACACCTGGAATCGTAGAAATGGACTGGTCAAACTGACGAATCAGAGACACTTCAATTTTATCTAAATTCTTGTTAAACTTCTTAGTCAAATCCATAGCCGCCTCCGATAATCTAATAGAACTATTATACTATAAATGCAGCACCTGCGCAAAAATCCATCTGATTTATAGACAGAAAAACAAAAAATCAGGAAAATTCCTGATTTTTTAATATAAATGTTACTAAAACTAAATTAGTTACCATTTACTACAGCTGAATAGTTTGTGTTTTCAAATGTTGTAGCTGCTTTAATATCGCTATCTTGTCCTGCAGCACCAAAACGTGTGTTATGACCAAACTCACGTCCTGCGTCATTCAAAGGCTTACCATCTTTTGTTCCTGCTGCTGGAGCTACTGGATATGTTCCTGCTTGGTAAACTGCATCATAAGCTACATTATTATTGTCACGATCTTCTTGGGCTGCAGCACCAAAACGTGCATTTGTAGTTCCTGTAACGTTCGCTTGTGAAGGAAGGTCTGCTGCTGCTGGAGCTCCAACTGGCTTTTTAACTGTAATAGCAGGTAGAGCCGCTGAAGCTGCAGGTGTTGATGGAGCTGCTGGTGTAGCTGGAGTAGCGGGCGTTGATGGAGCCGCTGGTGTAGCTGGAGTAGCAGGTGTTGATGGAGCCGCTGGTGTAGCTGAGCTAGTAGTATAACGAGCTTCAAATGCTGCTCCAAAACGACTGTTATGACCAAACTTACGAGTTCCGTCATTCAAAGGCTTACCATCTGCTGTTCCTGCTGCTGGTGCTACTGGGTAAGTAGCTGCACCTGAAAAGCTATATCCATATTTAGTATTATCTGGTGAAACTCCGTAACCAAAGCGGTTATTGTGATTACCTTCTTGATTTACTTTTGTTACAGCTGATGTAGCAGGTGCTGTAACTCCTGGAATAGCAGGCACACCAGTTGCTGCATAAGCTACACTAGCAACTGCAGAAAGACCTAATACACTAAGCAATAAAACTTTTTTCATGTTTTATCTCCTTTATTTAGAATTAATTTTATGGAAAATCCATACTACTCTAGTATATATATACATATAGCGTTTGTCAAGCATTTACTCCAATTCAATCTCATATGAGTCATTAGGTAACAAAAAAATCAGGAAAAAATCCTGATTTTTATTCACGAGTTGCTTTATAAGTAAGCTCATTCCCATGCTTCGCTAGGAAATCCTGCAGTTCAGAGTCTGGGATTTGACGTAGATAGAGGTTAGAACGAATCGTCTCATCCTCTTCACGACAAGTTGACAGCACAACGTACTTATCACTAGCCTTAATCTTAATTTTTGAATCTTTGGTACGAGCAGCTTCATAGATATTCTTCAGCTGAGTTTCAAAATCCTTATCATCATCAAACTTAATCCGATAAAAAGCAGTCTCTTCTGGAACGATCACCAAGCCCATTACCTGATAGTAAAGCTTACGCTCTGGTGTTTCAATGACAACATACTTATGCTTATCTAAGTATTCCTGTTTATCATAATAGTTCACATCATTAAACATGCGGTGATCACCAACCTGACTTCCACGAGCATGCCCAAAGAGCCAAGTCAAACGGTCACTAAAGTCTTTTTTGTTTTCAGTGTCCATGAAAACAGTACCCAGATAAGGCTCATTTCCACCTTCAAAGGTCTTATCCAAGTAAGTTGAGTTATCACCGGTCTGTACAACTGGCTCATCCAATTCTGTACCAGGAGCATAGACATAGGCCACCGTCTCAGGATTGATCGCTTTTAAGCCATTAAAACGATTAGTCAGATATTCCTTTTCTTCCTTACTTGGTGTATAAGTTACCTTACCTACCTGACTAGTGGATGATTTAGCAGCAGAATTTGAAGAGTTTGCCTGTTGGAGGAGAAAAATCCCTGCTAAAATAGCAACAACTAAAGCTCCTAAACCACCAAAAATCTTCCAATTTTTCTGCTGTCGTTTTTGTCTTCTTCTTCTCATAGATAAAAATCCTATAAAATCCTTCTAAAAAATATCACTGAACCAGAGGTCCAGTGATATAAATTGCGTTAGTACAATTGTTTAAAACAAATTATTTAACTGCAGATGTTTTTGGAAGAGCTTTACCAGCTGCTTTTTGACCAGCTTTAGCACCGTTAGCTGCTTTAGCTTCTGAAGCTTTAGCTTCTGCTGCAGATGCAGGTTTTTGACCGTTTTGACCAGCTTTTCCATTTTCGCCAGCTTGACCGTTTTGGCCTGCTTGACCAGCTTGACCTTGAGCTGCTTTATCATCAGCGATACGTTGTTCATTTGTACGGTTAGCTTCTACGCCAGTTTCATTGTAGTAGTTACCTTGAGATTTAGCTGCTGCAGTGTATTTATCTTGAAGTTGAGCAACATATTTGTTACGAACAGTGTTACGAGCTTCTGTACGAGCTTCTTCAACTTTTTCTGCATATTTGCCATACTCATGACCTGAACCGTATTGTTCAAGAGCAGCCTTAGCAGCTACAACTGCTGCATCTTTTTCAGCTTCAGCATTGATTTCAGCTTCGTGAGCAGCTACTTGAGTGTTTGCTTCATCAGCTGAATCGCGCCATGAGCTATATTTCTTTTGGATCAATTGGTTTGATGACTCAGCATTTTCACCTTGTGCAAATACTGGTGCTGCTACTGCGAACAATGAAAGAGCTACTACGCTAGAAAGTACAACTTTTTTCATTTGTTTTCTCCTTTTTTATATAAAAAACATTTTTATTTGGTAACTATCGTTACTATGTATAGTATATGAAATATTCTTTAAATTGTCAAGTCTTTTGCTAAAAAAAATCTTGATCAAGGCACTTTTAAGCCTTTTTTGCTACTTCAAAAAGGGGGGAAAGTGGACGTTTTTCATGGATTCGAACGATGGCTTCTGCCAAGAGATGAGCGATAGAAATCTGCTCAATCTTATCGATTAATCTGTCCTCTGAAAGGTAGATAGTATCTAAAACTACTAGTTTTTTGATAGCGGATTTTTGGATATTTTCCATAGCTGGCCCTGACAAGACTGGGTGAGTACAGCTCGCATAAACTTCCACAGCACCTGACTCTGCCAAAGCGTCTGCCGCATGACAAATAGTTCCCGCCGTATCAATCATATCATCTATCAGAATACAGGTCTTACCTTCTACCTTACCAATGATATTCATGACTTCACTAGTATTCATCTTATCAACGCTGCGACGTTTGTCGATAATCGCAATCGAAGTCTTGAGAAATTCCGCCAACTTACGAGCGCGGCTGACACCACCGTGGTCTGGGCTGACAACCACATAGTCGCTACCAACCATGCCTCGACGCTCAAAATAATCAGCAATCAAAGGCGCTCCCATCAAATGGTCGACAGGAATGTCAAAGAAACCTTGGATCTGAGCAGCATGCAAATCAATGGTCAATAGGCGATCTACCCCAGCAATCTCCATTAAATTAGCCACTAATTTAGATGTAATTGGCTCACGAGCACGAGCTTTTCGGTCCTGTCTAGCATAGCCATAGTAAGGCATCACTACGTTGATAGACTCCGCACTAGCCCGCTTCAAGGCATCCACCATGATCAAAATTTCCATTAGATTGTCATTGACAGGTGAGCTAGTTGACTGCAAGATAAAAACGTGCTTACCACGGATCGATTCTTCGATGTTTACTTGAATTTCCCCGTCAGAAAATTGACGAACCGTTGATTTCCCAAGCGGTATCCCAATCTCCTTTGCAACACGCTGCGCTAATTCTTGATTAGAAGAAAGAGCAAAGAGCTTTAAATCAGAAAAAGACATGATTCCCTCCAGATTCTAAATCGTCTTTTATTGTAACCAATTGCATTTGTCCTACCTACCATTGTAACGCTTTTCCAGCAATTTTTCAATAAAAAATAAAAGGGAGAGTGGGACAGAAATCGGTAATTCGTTAGAATTCGATTTCGTCGTCCCACCTCCGCACAGTTGAGTAGGGCTGTAAAAGCTGATGAAATCAGCGTAGTAGAGTCCACTCAACCACTGCGTCTTGCTCGACAATCCAAAGACAATTGAGAGGCTAGGACTTTTGTCCCAGCCTCCTTCATATTTCATTAGTTTGGATAGATGTATGTTACGTATCCTTGTGCATTTGTTGGGTCAAACCATCCACGGTGATTACCGAGCGATTGGTTACCAGCATAGTTTGCTTCTGATACTTGAATGTTGTTAGCAGATTGAACTGCTGTTACAACTGCAACGTGTCCGTATCCACCGTCGTTCCAACATGCGATTGCTCCAACTTGTGGTTGTGATCCTGTACGGAAGCCTGCTGCTGCTGCACTAGCTGCCCATTGGCCGCCATTACCCCAGTAGTCGCCAGCCCATGGTGCCAAAGTCTTAGCACCCCAAGTACATTGACCTACAGGATAAGTTGATGCTGAAAGGCTATATGATGGAGTTGCAACAACTCCTGATGTAGCAACTGCTGCTTCCGCTACAGGAGTTCCACCTGTATTATTTACAGCTTGAACTTGTGCTGCGAAGCTTGTATTTCCTGAAGCAAGGATCGCTTGTTGTTGCGCTTGTTGCTGGTTCTTATATGCTGCTTCTGCCGCTGCTGCCTCAGCTGCCGCTTTTTCAGCTGCTGCTTTTTGCTCTAAGAGACTATTTTTCTCATTTTCAGCAGTTGCTTTTTCAGCTGCAAGGTTCAGTTGAGCAACCTTGAGTTCAGCTTGCTTAGTTGTCAACGTTTGAGCATCGTCTGCAAGTTTTTGTTGGTTTGCAATGACTGTATTGATAGCTTCATTATTAGCAACTTGTTTTTCAGCAATTTTTTCTTTATCTTCTTTTTGTTGTTCCAGCATTTTGTTGTTAGCTGAAACGATTTCGCTCATCGCTGCTACACGAGAGATAGCTTCAGTGATTGAAGCAGAGTTGATGATTGTGTTGATATAGCTTGTTGCTGTACCACTGGTTTGAGCACTACGCGCTTGGTTTGCAAGAGACTCATTACGAGCAACAATATTCTTTGATAACTCTTCAATTTCAGCAGTAAGTTTCGCAGATTCAGCATTCAATTTTTCATTTTCTGCTTGAAGCACTTCTTGTTGCTTTTGAATAGCTGAAACTTGTTTTTGAATTTCATCAACTTGTGCTTGTGCTGCTTTTTGTTGATTGGTTAAACTATCAATTTTACTATTTTGAGCTGCAATTTTATCATCTGTACTATCAGCCTTAACATTTACTAGCGCAGCACCTTGAGAAAGGATCACCGCACTCAATAAAACTGATGTAAGTAACTTTTTCTTCATAAAAATATTAACACTCCTTCTTACTAAAGACATTATATAGTATATCAAAAAAATTCTGGCTATATATTACGCATTCGTTACATTTCTATTTCTAAATCATCATAAATAGACTTTTTCAAACAAAGGCTGTAACAATAGGAAAAGAAAGGCATTAAATACTAAAGTTGGCACCAAAGCATAGATAATAAAATCAGGGAATGTAAAGCTCGCTAGGTGCAAGAATGATGCAGAAACAAAGCTGATCATTTCAAAAAAGAAAACAATCGTAATAATGGCCAAAACGCGGGTCCAACGATTTAGCAAAAATACAGAAAGAAAATGATAGATGGTAACTGTCAGTAGAGGCAAGATGAAGGTGAAAAGCCCAATCACATGTAGATAATAAACATCGTAAAAAAGGCCGAGAGTGAAGAAGAGGAAAAAAATATATTCCTTTGAAAAGTTTAAAAATAAGAAAACCGTAAAGAACAATAAAATATGACTTGCCGGATGCCACTTCTCAGCAAAAAGATCTACAAGACTTCTTGATAATTGACCATCAATGAAGAAGATCAGAAATAAAAACAAAGTTGTAAAAAAAGTTCCTCTTAGAATTTTCATACTAATTTCTCACCAACAGAACCGCTTGAATATCAGACAAATCCGCAGCAGGCTTCACCAAAACTTCTTTGTTTAATTGGTCCTTGCCAGCTGATATTGATAAAACCTGACCAACCAAGACATTCTCAGCATTATAAGAGCCGAGACCACTTGTCGTCACAGTTTCCCCTTCTTCAATGCTATCCACCGTATTTAGCTGGCTGACGATAAAAGCTGACTTTTCAGTGTCAAAACCAACAATGATGCCATAGGCAAAACCAGTTTGTGTCTGAATTTTAATTGCAATAGAACTATCATTCTTTTCATTTGTAAGCAGACTAACAACACTTGAAGAATCGGAAACACTAGTAACCGCTCCGATCAAACCACCATTAGAAATAGCCAGCATAGAGGTTGTCACATCGCTAGACTGCCCCTTATCAAGAGTTAATTCATTCTTCCAAGTAGATGGAGAGCGAGAAATCACTTCTGCAGCAATCTTGACAGCACTTTGATCATTATTTCGTAACTCTAAGAGAGAACGCAACTGTTCATTCTCCAATTTTAAGGCATCAGAATTATTTGCCTTCTCTTCAAGATTATAAATTGTTCCTTTTAGTGTCTCATTTTCTTGATAGGTCTCTATTAGATGAACAACTTTTTTCTTCTCTTTAGCAAGATAATTAAAAGGAATAGCAACTACCCGATCAACACTGGACAAAAAATCACCAGTCACAGAAACAATCCATGGTGAAAGAGGGGAAAGCATCAAGCTTATCATAACAATTCCCAATAGCAAAATAGAAATCAAAAATTTAGACATCTTTAATTTATTCATTCCAATCTCCGCAACCAATAAATCCTAAAAAACGCTTATATAAATACAGATTAGAGCAGAACAACTCAACAAAACAAGTTCAAACAAACAATAAGAAACAATTCTACAAAATAAAAACGTTATAAAACAAGAAAAGGAGATAGCAGATGCTAAACTCCCTTATTTACGGAGAATGGGGGATTCGAACCCCCGCGCCGGTTACCCGACCTAACGATTTAG